>WNFD01002104.1_pt1 | contig 24225 bp, 23 predicted proteins | sample 5400491 | NCBI WGS metagenome assembly WNFD01 (sample SAMN13153343, study PRJNA577476) | soil metagenome | isolation source: 120 cm saprolite under Douglas fir tree site 2 hole 2 replicate 2 | place: USA:California | collected 2015-04-18
CGCCGGCGGTGTGGCGGTGATGAGGCCGGCGTTGTTGACCGTGAAGCCGGCGGCGGCGACCGTCCCGAACGTGACGGCGGAGGCACCTGCGAATCCGGAACCCGTGATGGAGACCGAGTTGCCACTGGTCGACGGCCCCGAGATGGGCGTCACCGCGGCGATGGTCGGCGGGGTCGTGATGGTGCCCAAGGTGAACTTGTCGCTCGGCCCGGTGGTGCTGGTGCCCACCGGGGTGGTCACGGTCACGTCGAAGGTCGTCTGGTTGGTCCCGCCGGGCGAGACGGCGCTGATCTGCGTCGAGGAGACCGGGGTGAAGCTGGCGGCGGGAGTCGTCCCGAAGGTGACCGCGGTGGCACCGGACAGGTTGATGCCCGTGATGGTCACCGACGTGCCACCGGTGGCCGGCCCCGATGGCGGGTTCACGCTGGTCACCTGGGGTTGCGTGGTCTGGTAGGTGTACCGGTCGGACGTGTTGGTGATGCTCGTGCCATTCGGCGACACGACGGTGACGTCCGCGGTGGCACCGGGCGTGCCCGCAGGTGCGGTCAGGGTGATCTGGGTCGCACTGTTGACCGTCAGCCCCGTGGCGGCGACGGTCCCGAACTTGACCGACGTGGCCCCCGTGAAGTTGGTGCCGGAGACGACCACCGAGTTGCCGCCGGCGGCCGGGCCGGTCGTGGGGTTGACCCCCGACACCGAGGGCGCGCTGCTGGCGGTGCTGGAGCAGTTGACCGTCCCCGAGTCGGTGGTGCCGGAGGTGTTCACGAAGGCGTGGTCGTAGCTGCCGGCGTGCAGCGTGAGCTTCAGCACCCCGTAGTGGTTGGCGTCGCGGAAGGCCGAGTTGGGCTGGATGGAGCCGAAGTTGCCGGGCAGGAACGCCCCGCCGGTCCCGACGACGTACTGGGCGATGCCCACGCTGGACGATGCCTGCGCCGGCGTCTGGGGGTTGAAGCGCTCATAGTCGTGGTCCGACCCGGCGAGGGCGATGCTGGCGTGGGCGTTGTACAGGTCCGTCCAGAACTGCGCGTACTCGGATTGGTTCCCGATGGCGCCCGACGAGAACCGTGGCCGGTGCCACGCGGCGAGGGTGCAGACGTTGGGATGGGCGGCCAGATCGTTGCGCAGGAAGGTCTCCTGCGGCGATCCCGACCCGCACCCGCCGTCGGAGCCGCACTCGTTGTCGAGCATGATCACGTGCCAGCTGCCACCCGTAACCGGGATGTCGAAGCTGTACCACGGCGCGCTTGCGGTGACGCCCGAGCGCAACTGGCCCTTGGAGTTGAAGTAGCCAATGTAGTTGGCGAGGGTGGCGCCCGACGAGCTGTTGGTGTCGTTCGGGTCCCCCCAGTCGTGGTTCCCTGCGACCGGGTTGATCGACACGCCGGGCACCGAGGCGGGGATCTGCCCCCACGCCGAGTCGTAGCCGTTCGTGTACATGCTCGGCGTCGGTGGCTGGCCCGGGGGGAAGTTGTCGGTGTACTGGATGTCGCCGAGGGCCAGCACGTAGCCGGGCCTGGCACTGTTGATGATGCCTGCGGTGGTGTTCATCGCGCAGCCCGAGGGGGACTGGGTGGTCGGGTCGCAGCCGATGTCCCCTGCCGCCATCACGACCGGGTCGGTGGCTGCGGCCGCCGGCGCCGCGGCCACGGTTGCAAAGGCGAGGAACTGGGCAGTGACGTACGTGCCGAGGCAGGCAGCCACCACGACGGCGCGGCAAAGGCCGGCTGCGGACTTCCGGATGCCGAATATGCCCCCCCGCACGCGGCGAACCAAGCCGGGACGCGCCCGCGATGTATCCCCCCGTTGCATGTAGGCGATCCCCCGGTTGCTTCGATGACGTTGTCGCTCGTCGCCGGACTGGACGTCCGTGCCGATGACGATGGAGTTCCCCGGCCCCCCTGGGACCCATGTCAGCCCCGCGGGGCATGGTCCCAATGTCTACATGAGGGGGCATGGTCCCAATGTCTACATGAGACTACGGCCGGTCCGGCTGATACCTCAAGTTATTGTTCGTTAATGTTGCGAGGGTTCTGGTGCACCCAACTGGACTGCTTGGGCCAAAGCGGGACAGCGGGGACGGGGACGCCTTGCGCCTCCGCGACGCCCGCGGCCGGTATGCCAGGGGGCTGCTACCCCGTAAGGTCGCCAGGACCTGCCGCCTCGACGAGGATCCATCCCGACTCCTCCCGGCACGGGAACGTCCGCAGGTCCAGGTTGCCCACCTCTTCGCGCTTCCAACGCGGGTAGACGGGCATGGGGTACAGGTTCCTGCCCGTCCGCAGGTCGAACAGGTAGTGGTGGAGCGGGCAGTCCACGGCGTCCCCTCGCATGGTGCCGTCGGCGAGCCGGGCCGCCTCGTGGGGGCAGGACGGGGCGGTGGCGCACACCTCCCCCGACCGCAGGCGCGCCAGCAGCACGCGCCTGCGGTCGACGACCACCTCCCGCAGGGTTCCCGGAGCCAGGTCGCCGGACGGGAGCGCCGGGAGCGCCGGGAGCCCGGGCAAGGCGGGGACGTCCCCGGCGTTGTCGTTCAGCTGCCGGCGGTCATGAAGCGCCGGACGTACGGCGAGTCGCCCGGGGCACCCCGGCGGAAGTGGCCCGAGGGGCCCTCGCCGAGGAACTCGGAGAACCAGGCCTCGTGCTCGATCTCCTCGTTCAGGATGGCGAGCGCAAGGTCGTAGGTGCGGTGGTCCTTGCCGGCCGTGTAGTTGCAGATGTCCGTGTAGGTCCGCACCGCGCAGCGCTCGGCCTCCACGAGGACGTTCAGCAGGTCGGTCGTCGACGGACCGCTTGGCGTCTTGCCGCCCGCCAGCGAGTCGGGCAGGTAGGCGTCCGGGCAGCCGGCGATGTCGGCGAACTTGCGGATGTCGCGGGGCAGCTCGCCGCCGAGCTCGTAGATGCGTGGCGTCAGGGCCTCGAAGTGGTTCCGGTCCTCGATGCGGGCGTCCTCGATGATCTCCTTGACGCCCTCGCCCTCCATCCCGATCGCTGCGACCCGCAGGATTGTGTAGTAGTAGAACGTAGTGAACTCGGCACCCGCCGCTGCGATCAGCTTCTCGAGCAGGACGTTCACGTCGAGCCCGGCCTCCTCAACCATCTGCCGTGCAACCTTTGCCATGCCTACACCCCTTTCGTCGCTGCGAGCCGCTCTGACTCCGGTCTACCCTCGCAGATCGGGACCCCAATGGGCACCTCGACCGGCGTTACTGGCGCGCCCTGGCTAAGATGCCCGCCACCGACGGAAAAAGAGAAGGAGGGATTATGACGGAAGAGTCTCCGACGACCACGACAGATGCCGGTATCCCCGCGGCCAGCGACGAGCATTCCCTCACGCTCGGTCCCGACGGACCGATCCTGCTGCAGGACCACTACCTGCTCCAGAAGATGGCCCATTTCAACCGGGAGCGGGTCCCCGAGCGGGTCGTACACGCCAAGGGCGGCGCCGCTTACGGCATCTTCGAGGTCACCGAGGACATAAGCCAATTCACCAAGGCTGACTTCCTCCAGCCCGGCAAGCGGACCGACGTGTTCCTGCGGTTCTCCACGGTGGCCGGGGAACTCGGGTCCGCCGACACGGTGCGCGACCCCCGCGGCTTCGCCCTCAAGATCTACACCGATCAGGGCAACTACGACATGGTGGGCAACAACACCCCCATCTTCTTCATCCGGGACCCGCAGAAGTTCTCCGACTTCATCCACTCGCAGAAGCGCCGGGCCGACTCCCACACCCGCGACAACAACATGCAGTGGGACTTCTGGACGCTCTCGCCCGAGTCGGCCCACATGGTCACCTGGCTCATGGGGGACCGGGGCATCCCGAAGAGCTGGCGGCACATGAATGGGTACTCGAGCCACACCTACCAGTGGATCAACGCCGGCGGCGAGCGGTTCTGGGTGAAGTACCACTTCAAGACCGACCAGGGCGTCGATTTCCTGACCGACGCCGAGGCGAAGGCCATCGTGGCCGAGGATGGCGACCACCACCTGCGGGACCTCCACACCTCGATCACCAAGGGCGACCACCCGTCGTGGACGCTCAACATGCAAATCATGCCGTTCGAGGACGCAGCGGACTACCGGTTCAATCCCTTCGACCTCACCAAGGTGTGGCCCCACGGCGACTACCCCCTGATCCCGGTCGGCCGCATGACGCTGAACCGTAACCCGGAGAACTACTTCGCCGAGGTCGAGCAGTCGTCCTTCGAGCCGGCCAACCTGGTGCCGGGCATCGGGCCCAGCCCCGACAAGATGCTCATGGGCCGGCTGTTCTCGTACCCCGACACCCACCGCTACCGGATCGGGCCGAACTACCTCCATCTTCCGATCAACCGGCCCAAATCGGCAGTCCACAGCTACAACAAGGACGGCGCCATGGCGTACACCAGCGCTCCCGACCCGGTCTACGCCCCGAACTCGTTCAACGGCCCCAAGGGCGACCCGAGCATCGACGAGGGATCGTTCGGGAGCCTCACCGGCGAGATCGTCCGTGCCGCCTACAGCAAGCACGCCGAGGACGACGACTTCGGCCAGCCGGGCACGATGTACCGCAAGGTCCTCGACGAGGACGCCAAGGCCCGCCTCGTGTCGAACATCGTTGGGCACGCGACCAACGGCGTTACGCCCGACATGCAGGTGCGGGTCATCGAGTACTGGCGGCAGGTCGACGGCGATCTCGGCGCCCGGGTGGCGAAGGCGATCGAGAGCGCGTAAGGACCAGCATCACCACAGCACAGCGAGGCTTGCCCAGGGGCCGGCGCCTCCCCGGCCCCCGGGCAGCCGTCCTTGTCCCGTACCGGTCGGTAAGAGGGAGCCCGTCCCGTCGAAGACCCGCTGGCGTACTCCAGGATCGGGCTCGTCGGCAGCGGCGAGTTCACCCCGGCGATGGCCGACATCGACCGGGAAATCCTCGGCACGATCGGGCCGTCCCCCCGGGTGGTGATCCTGCCGACGGCATCCGCCGGCGAGAACCCCGAGGAGTGGGCGACGTGGGGGGTCGGCCACTTCCTCCGGCTCGGTGCTCGCTCGATCGCCCTGATGGTGCTGGAGCGCAGCCACGCCGAGGAGCCGGAGAACGTCGCGCTGATCGAGCGGGCCGACCTGCTCTACATCTCCGGCGGCAAGCCCGCCCGGCTGCTCGAGTCCCTTGAGGGGTCCCCGCTCTGGAACGGGTTCCTGCTCGCCCGGCGGGAGGGGGCCTGGCTCATAGGGTGCAGCGCCGGCGCCATGGCGCTCGGCGACTGGACCCTCGTCCACCGCCCCGAGGACGGCGACGGCACCCCCACCGAGTGGACCCCCGGGCTCGGGATGCTGCAGGGCATGGCGGTCGTGCCGCACTTCGATGCGTGGCCGGAGGCCGAGGCGCTCACGGCGCGCATCTCCGGGGCGTGCCGGGTCTTCGGTATCGACGAGGACACGGCGGTGCTGCTGGAGCGAGGCCACGCCCGGGTCGCCGGGAAGGGCGTCGCCCGCTTCATCGAAGGCGACGCCTGGAATCTGCTCTTGCCCGGACAGGACCTCGACCTCTTTGCGTGATAGGTCGGCGCACTTCGTCGTTGTTGCCCACTCCTGGCGTCCGGAGTCCCACCCTGAGCGATCGTCGGACTAGTTCAATCAGGCTCCATCGGGCCCCCCCGGCGATCGGTCTCGGGGTGTCTTGTCCCGGTTCGCACCGTTCTGGGACTTGCGGGGGGACTACGCGCCTGGGCAAGACTCGCCATAGGCGTCCAATGTGGGGCATGCTACCTTCAGGTCAGACGCGCGGTGGGGGGAAATTCCCGGCTCGGGGGGTGCCGGGGAGTTGGTGCGGGGGCTGGGCCCGGCAAAGGCCCGCCCCCGCTTCCGCGTCCGGGGGGCGTCCTGGGGGAGGTTTCGTAACTTTTTGTTCCTGGGGAACCAAAACTCACCAAACCTCGTCGCAGCCGCAGGGCCTCAGTGGTGGTGCGAGCCCTCGCTCTTGTCGCTGGTCTGGCCCGACCCCGACGACCCCGACCCCGACGACCCCGTGTAGGGGCTCCACGAGCCCGACCCGTTCCAGGAGCCGGTGAGTCCCGACCAGTATCCGTTGCCCGACGTCGCTGTCCCGGTCACACCGGAACCGTACGTCCCGGTCATGCCGGGCGGGACCTGGGAGAGGAACTGCGTCCACCAGGCGGCGGCGGTCTTCGCCGCGGTGCTGCCCGTCGACCCGCCCGACGTCGGTGCCGCAGTCGGGAGGATCTTGGGCAGGCTGGGCACCAGGTTGAGCAGGCCGTTGATGCCGGTGCCGGCGCTCGCGGCCGGCGTCGAGGAGACCTTGGGCGGGGTCGTCACGATCGGCAGGCTGGCGAGCACGCCCTGGAGGGCCGAGCCCACGCCCTGGGCGCAGGTCTGCGCAGCGGCGGCCGCCGCCTTGGCGTCCTGGGTCAGCGTCTGCAGCTCTGCCGGGCTCTTGGCCGTGATGGCCGCCCGGACCAGCGTCTGGATCGTCGCCGTCAACTGGGTGGCGCAGCTCTGGATCGCCCCGGAGATCGCTTTTGCGGCTGCCGTGTCCCGGGCGGTATCGGTCGCTGTCCCCTTCGTCCCCGCGGCGGCAGCGGCGCCGGCCGCCGGCGGCAGGGCGCCGCCGCCCGACTCCTGGGCCAGGGCGGTCGCACGCTCGGCCAGGGACTCGGCGAGGGCGGAGGAGTTGGCGCTCGCCGCCGCGCCCAGGAGCTGGGAGGCGATGGTGCTGACGTTCTGCGTGCAGGTCTGGGTGGATGCGACCCCCGAAGGGGTCAGCTTGACCGGCTTCTCCGCGGCGGCGGTGACCTGCTTGACGAGGTTCTGCACCGTCGATGCCACCTGGCCCGCCTGAGCCTGCGCCTGGGCTTGGGCCTGCGCCTGGGCCTGGGCGCTGGCATGCGGGTTCGGCAGGTTCACCCCGACGTTGCCAGCAGCCGCGGCCACGATGTTCTGCACGGACGTCGGGAGGGAGCCGGCGGCGGCCAGTCCCCCGGTGGCTGCGGTCGCGACGACCATGCCCACCAGCACGACCTTGGACGTCATGGACCCGAACAGGTGGCTGGGGGCCAGCCGGCTGCGCCAGCGTGGGCGGTTCGAGCCGGCATCGCCGATCCCCGCTGGCGACGGCTCGAGCGACGGCTGCGTCTGGTCGGCGTTGAGCTTGGCGGCGCTCAGGATCTGGGCCAGGTGGGCCTGCCGCGTCGCGGCCGCCGGCGGCGTGACGTACTTGGACTTCATGTCCCGAAAGAAACCCTTCAGGGCCTCGACGTCGTCCCCCCCGGCCAGCGCCTTGCCGCTCAGCAGCCGGTCGAGGTCAGCGTCGCTCAGGTGCCCCAGGTCGTCCATCTCGTCTCGGCTACCGTCGAAGGGGCTCACAGTGGTACGCCCTCCCGGGAGAATTCCCGGGAGATGGCAGCGATGCCACGCCGCTGCAGGGCCTTGACGGCCCCCAGGCTCTTGCCGACGACCTCAGCCGTTTCCGCCAGGGTCAGCCCACCGATGACCCGCAGCAGCAGGACCTCCCGCTGGTCGGGGACGCAGCGGTTGATGATCGCCTGCACGGCGTCGGTGCTCAGGTTGTCCAGGGCCTCGCGCTCGACGTTGCCGTTGCCGCGGCTCTCGAGCATCTCGAGCCGCAGGGTGGCCTGGGGGTGGCGGATGCGCTTGCGCCGGTCGTCGACCATGCGGTGGTGAGCGATGACGAAGACCCAGGACCGGAAGTGGGCTTCGTCGCCCTCGAAGCGGCCGAGGTCCTGGACCATCCGGACGAACACCTCGGCCGTGACGTCCTCGGCGTCGGGGACGCCGTTGGCCCGCAGGTACCCCGTGATGGCGGGGGCAAGTTCGTTGTAGATCGCCGACCAGGCCCACGATGCGGCCTGCCGGGCCGCTTCGATGGTCGTCTGGAAGTTCTCTGCCAACGGCACTTGTTGCCCCCAGGTCCTGAGTGTTCTCTCAACCTACTCGGCGCGGGACTAACCCATCTTGAGGTTTTGAATGTCCCGATCTTGCGGTTCGGATAGGTCCACGCGGCGAACGTGCAGGCCAGAGGCCCAATACCTAGGCAAAAGGGATGGCGGGTGCCCGCGAGCCGACAGCTCCACCCCCCAGGTCCGCGTCGATCTTGACCGCGACGGGATCGGGTAGTACCTGTGCTTAGACCTTCTTCGGCTTGCGGCTCCTCGGCGCTGTGGGCTTTGTCGCGGCGGGGGCCGGCTCCGCAGCCGGCGCCTTGGGCGCTGCCGCCTTCGGGGCCGCCGCCTTCCGCGCGGCGACCTTGGGCGCCGTGGTCGTCGCTTTGGGCGCCGTCGCCTTTGGGGCGGTCGCCTTTGGGGCGGTCGCCTTTGGGGCGGTCGCCTTTGCCGCCGCCGGTTCTGCCTTCTTCACCGGGGTGGCCTCGATCTCGTGGGTGTGCAGGATGCCGTCGGTGAAGAGCTGGCCGCTCATCTGGCCGTAGATCCGGTACTGGAGCATGCGCCTGGACGACCCCTCGGCCCCGGCCTTCGGCGCCGGCACCGCGGCGCCGGCGGCAAAGAAGTCACCGCCGCCCTCGGCGGGCTCCTGGTAGGCGAGCGGCACGGTCTCGGAGTGGAGCACGTCGCCCTCATCCAAAACGAACAGGTCCGCCCAGACGTCCTTGTCGTAGGCGACATTGCGGACCCAGGCCAGGATCGACAGGGCGATGGCGTCCCCTGCGGGGCGGCCCCCCAGCGGCACGAGGTGAAGCCCGGGAGCAGCTCCGGGTGAAACCGCCTGCTCGAAGACGTTGACCATGTCCGGGCTGATGGTCGCACCCGCGCGCGGCTCGACGGGCGTCGACGCCGGCAGGGGTTCCATCAGTCCCACTGTGCCGTTCTCCGGGCTTCCTGTGCCTTGAACACTTCTCTTTGGCATGTGCGCGTTCTCCTCGTGTCGTAGCTCGCCGCGGAAGGCAGCGATGCTTGGCCGGTACGGCGGTCGTGGCCTCGGGATGGCTGCGGAGCTACCGGTCGATTGGTCGGCTGTGCGACACCGTCGCCGGCAGTGCGGTCCTATGCCGGGCACGCCCGGCGGACCACTAAGGACACCGCAATAGAGGCGCCGTAGGCAGAAATTTACCACAGGCTCGGGCCGCAACGAGCGAAACAGGGCAGGTGGCCCGGTACGGGGCTTGCTGGGATGTAGCATCCCGCCGTGGACATTCCCGTCAAGCAACGCCTCTCGCTGCCCGTGACCTCCCCCGAGGAGTACCAGGCGATCCGCCGCCTCTGGATCGCCCACTCGAAGGCAGAGGACGCCAGGGATCTCCAGGGGCTCATCGAAACGCTGACCGAGGACTGCGTCTACGAACTCGTCCCCTCGGGCCAGCGTTGGGAGGGCCATGACGGCGCTCGGGGCTTCTACACCGAGTTCCTCTCAGCCTTCCCCGATGTCGCCTTCGACCTGACCGACATCGTCATCGGACCCCAGGGGGTCATCGAGGTCGCGACGCTGACGGGCACGTTCCAGGGGCCGTGGCTCGGGACGCCCCCCACGGGGGAGCCCGTGCGGGAGACCATCGTCATCACCTTCCCCTGGGACGCCGAGGCGGGACGTTTCGCAGGAGAGCGCGTCCTGCTCGCCAGCCGGGCGCTCCTCGGGGGGGGTCCAGGGGGGAGTAGCACCCCCCGGATATAAGCGGAGGGCATGAGCTGCGGATCCCCCCTGGCTCCTATTCGGGGGTTGTCGAACGCTCCGAAAGGAGCGGACGACAACTGGAAGACCAGGCTGAGCCGGCGTGCTGGAACTCAGGTTCCGTTGCGACGTGTGCGGGTTCGAGACCACCAACCCGACGATGATGCACGTCTGCAGCTCATGCGCGCAGCGGGTCTGCAACGGCTGCCGGGACGCGCACGAGAAGGCTCACCGCACCGGCTCCTGAGGGGCCAGGTCGCCGGACTTACTTGCCGATGATCTTCTGGAAGTACTTCTCCGCCTCCGAGAGCGGGGCCTCGGGCTTGCGGGGCGTCGTCGGGGCCCACTCCGGTGCCGCAGGCTCCTCTTCCGCGGGAGGGGCGGGCTTCTCCCAGCTCTTGGTTTCGAAGCCGGGGACCTTGCTGAAGTAATCCTTCGCCTTGTCGGTCTTCGCGCGGACCTGATCGAGATCTTCCGGACCAGCCATTCGTCTACCTCCTTTCGCAGGCTTCCTTCGACCAGAGTAATACCCAACAGCGGAAATCGCGACGCACGCGGTGCCTATCATGCACGGCGAGATGCCCGAGACCGACGCCGGACCCTCGCCGCGCAAGGTGGCCTTCGTCCTGGGCGGTGGCGGCGACCTCGGCGCCAACGAGGTCGGGATGCTCCGGGCCCTCCTGGAGCGGGGGATCCTGCCAGACCTCATTGTCGGCACGTCGATCGGCGCGCTGAACGGTGCGGCCATCGCCGCCGAGCCGACGCTGGAGATGCTGGACCGCCTCGAGGCCGCCTGGCGACGGCTCGGCAAGGAGCACCTCTTCGACTCCCCGTTCCGCATCGCCAGTACGCTCATCCGGGAGCGCACACACCTCAACTCGAACCTGCCGCTGCGCCGGCTCATCCAGCGGCTCATCCCGGTGACGACCTTCGAGGAGCTTGCCGTTCCGTTCCAGTGCGTCGCCGCCTGCATCGAGCGAGCCGCCGAGCACTGGTTCACCGAAGGCCGTCTCGTCGATGCCGTCGTGGCCTCCTCGGCCGTACCGGGCCTGCTGCCCGTCGTCGAGGTGGGAGGGGAACACTTCATGGACGGCGGGATCGTCAACAGCATCCCGATCGAACGCGCCATCGCCCTCGGGGCCACGGAGCTGTACATCCTCCACGTGGGCCGCATCGAGCGGCCCCTGGAGCCGCCACGGAACCTGTTGCAGGTGATGACGGTCGCCTTCGAGATCGCCCGCCGGCACCGCTTCGCCCACGACATGGCGCACCTGCCATCCGGCATCGTGGCCCACGTCCTGCCCACCGGCGAGGAGGCGCCGGGTTCGTCCATCAGGAGCTGGGACTTCGAGGCGATCGGGCAGCGCATCGCCGGTGCGTACCGGGCGACCCGGGAGTACCTCGACGGTATCGCGTGACTCGCGTGAGGGGCGTACGGGGAATGGGCAACGTCCTGCATTCGGAGTATCGTTTCCACCTCAGGGGCCGACTGACGTGATCCGTGTACCGCCGAGGCTTGTTCGCCGGATCGTCCTGGCGCCGGTCGTGGCCTGCTGCGCTCTCCTCCTCCTCGTCATCTCCCCCGTCCTGTTCGTCGTCGCTGCCATCGTCGACGTCTTCGCCGGGGGCAGGCGGACCATGCGGTTCGTGGCCTTCGGCGTCGTGTACTGCGCCTACGAGGTGGCCGGCATCGTTGCGGTCTTCTGGCTGTGGCTGGCCTCCGGGGCGGGGGCCCGGATCCGGAGCGAGGCGTGCCAGGAACGGCACTACCGGCTGATGGCCTGGTGGCTGCGCGGCCTCCAGTCGATCGGCACCCGGCTGTTCCACATCGAGGTGGTCATCGAGGATCGACCCCCGCCCGAGCGGGGCCCGATCCTGGTCTTCAGCCGGCACGCCGGTGCCGGCAACTCCCTGATGCTCGTGGCGACACTGATGCTGGAGTACGGCCGCCACCCGCGCATCATCATGTTGGAGAAGCTCCAGTGGGAGCCGCTGTTCGACGTCCTGCTCAACCGGCTGCCCAACCGCTTCATCCGGCACGGGGCCGCCGGGCGCGATGCCCAGATCGCCGCCATCGGCGCCCTGGCCACCGGGCTGGGCGACAGGGATGCCTTCGTGCTGTTCCCCGAAGGCCACGACTTCAAGCCGGCCCTGCGGGAACGGGCGATCGCCCACCTGCGCAAGCAGGGCCACCACGAGTCGGCCGCCCGTGCCGAGCGGTTGGCCAACGTCCTGCCACCCCGTCACGGCGGGGTCATGGCCGCCATTGCCAACGCCCCAGCGGCGGACGTCGTCTTCGTCGCGCACACCCTCTTCGAAGACGTGGGGTCGATCGGCCAGCTGTGGCGGCGGATCCCCCTCACCGAACCGGTGCTCGCCCGCTTCTGGCGCATCCCGAACGCGGTGGTGCCGGAGGAGACGGACGAACTGATCTCCTGGCTCTACGACTGGTGGTCCCGCATCGACGCCTGGATCTCGGACAAGGTCACCGAACCCGACCGACCCGTGGAGGAGGCGATCGAGGCTCCCGCCGGCGTCCCCGACCCGAGCGAACCGCTGCCCTAGGCCGCTGCCCTCTTCGGAGGGGTCAGCCGGCCGGGTCGGGCTCCTCCTGCGGGGCCTCGTCGACCGTGTCGATGAACAGGTCCAGGAGGTGGGGGTCGAAGTGCCGCCCCCTGCCGGACCGCATGTGCGCGATCGCGTCGCCGGGCTCGAGGGCGGACCGGTAGACCCGGTGACTGGTGAGGGCGTCGTAGACGTCGGCGATGGCGGTGACCCTGCCCTCGGGCGGGATGTCGTCGCCCGCCATGCGGTTGGGGTAGCCGCTGCCGTCCCATCGTTCATGGTGGGTCAGGGCGATGCTGGCGCCGAGCTGGAGTAGCGGGGAGGCGGAGTCGCAGAGCATCCGGTGCCCGATGAGCGTGTGGCGCTGCATCACCTCCTGCTCCTCGGTGCTCAAGGGGCCGGGCTTGCGCAGGACCGCATCCGGCACCCCGATCTTGCCGACGTCGTGGAGGGCCGAGGCGAGCCGCATGTCCTTGGGGTGTGCCTGGCCGATCCCCGCCCGCCCGGCGAGGAAGGCCGACAGGCTGCTCATCCGGCGGATGTGGTTGCCGGTCTCCTCGTCGCGGGCCGAGAGCGCACCGGACAGCCGCCCGATGACCTCCTCGGTCGTGATGGGGGCCGCCGCGGGGTCCTCGGCTGCCTCCAGCGGGGCGATGGTGCTGTGCAGCGCTCGGTGCCGTCCCACCTTCTCTTCGAGCTCCCGGATGTAGTCCCGATTCCGCATCTCCAGGTCGCGGCGGTGAAGGGCGCTGGTGATGTTGATCATCAGCTCGCTCATGCGGAACGGCTTCACGACGTAGCCGTAGGCGCCGGTCTCGAAGGCGGTCTCGACGAGGTGGTGGTCGTCGGACGCCGTGACCATGACGGGGGCGGTGTCGACGCACTCGGCCGTCACATGCTTGAGGAGGTCGATGCCGGACTCGCCGGGCATGCGGACGTCGATGAGGATGGCCGCGTAGCGCTGCTCCCGCAGGCGTTCCCTGGCTTCGGCCGCGTCGGCGGCGGCCGTGCCGAGAAAGCCGCTCGTCTCGAGGATCCTCAGGAGAAGCTGGCGGATCCGGGGGTCGTCGTCGACCACGAGGATCCTCCGCCCTGGGTCGCCCGGAGTCCGGTGGTAACTGTCGTCAACGAGCATCGAAGACTCCTGTTCGCACATTTGCACCATATCGGGCTTTAGTCCCGGCGCGCAAACGGGCAAACGCATCACTCGTGGGTTCCGTGGCCACGCGCCGATGATGCTACGACTAAAGAGTCCGGTCCTGGGGCCGGAACCACGGATGTTGGTCATCCGCGAGGGGTTTCGAAGACGGCCGTCGTGATCCTCTGTGCCCCCTTCCGCGCTTGGGCGGTGAAATGAACGGCTTTCCTTTGGGCGGGGTGGGCCGGTGTCAGGGTCCACTCCAGCGAATGAGAATGGGGTCCTCTGCTCGGCCCCCGACCGGTTCCGTCGCTCCAGCGGGGTGCCGACCAGCTCGACGTCCCCGGTGACGGTCTCGCGCTGGCGGAAGACCACCCGCCCGTCACCACCTTCTGTGGTCGCCCTCGTACCTGGTGGCAGGGCCCCGGCGCATCTTTGGCTGTCTCACCGCGACCGCGCCTGGCGCGGTCAAACAGCCACAGTTCGAGTCCGTGGCTTCTGCATGCACACAAAACGGGCGTTATGAGAAGATAGCGATATCGAAGATGACCACGAAGAGTGGTCGATCCCCCCTGGCTGCCCGCCGCCCGGGAGTTCTCCCGTAAAAAGGTCGGCCGCAACACTCGGGCGGCGCATTCGTCGTCACGTTCAGGCTGACGGCTTGGTTCTTTGGGCTCCTGGCAACCGCGGCGGGTATGCTCGGAGCTCGGTAGCCGGATTGGGAGTTCAGTCACGTTGCGACACCGCGCAGTGCCTCGATTCCTCGTCGTCGGCACCATCGTCGTGGCCGTGGTTCCGCTCCTGGCAACCACCGTCGCCCGCGACCGGCGCCTCGCCATTCACAGGGTCGCCTCCGCCGCCGCCGCCCCGGCGCCCGATCCCCACCCCATCCCCACGGCATCGCTCATTGCAGACGCGGCAGCTGCCACGGTGCCCGTGTACGCCGCGCCGGCCGCCGGCCCCGTGACGGCGAGGATCCCCGGCCAGGTCCTGACCGGGCAGAAGGAGGCGTTCCTCGTCCTCGATCTCGTGCCGGGCTGGTACCGGGTCGAGCTGCCGGTCAAGCCCAACGGCGCGACCGGGTGGATCCCGGCCTCCAGCGTCACGATCCGGGGCACGACCGACTACCTCCGGGTCCACCAGTCGCAGTTCCGCCTCGAACGCTACACGGCCGGGCGCCTGCAGCAGGCCTTCACGGTGGCGGTCGGGGCGCCCTCGACGCCGACACCCAACGGCCGCTTCTTCGTCTGGGCGAGCCAGGACTTTGCCGGTGCCCCCTACACCCCCGGCATCTTCGCCCTCTCGGGCTTCTCGCCGGTGCTCGACAACTGGCCGGGTGGGGGCCGGGCCGGCATCCATGGCTGGACGGACACCCGGGTCATGGGCACCCGGGCCTCCCATGGGTGCGTGCGGATGGCTCCCGCCGACTTCGCCAAGCTCCTCCATTCCGTGCCCCTCGGCACCCCGGTCGACATCCTGCCGTAGCTCCCCCTGGGTCCGTGACGGAGTGGACCGGCGTGGCCGGGAAGCGGGTGGTGATCACCGGGGCGACCAACGGCATCGGCCTGGCTGCCGCTCACCAGCTCGCGGCCCTGGGAGCCGAGCTCACGATCGTCGCCCGCAGCGAAGCACGGGCGGCTGCGGCGGTCGCCAGCATCCGGGAATCCGGCGGCGAACGGGACCGGGCGTCCGAATCGCAGGTCGCCATCGCCGACCTGTTGTCGCAGGCGGAGGTGCGCCGCCTCGCTGCCGAGTTGCTCGACCGCTACGAGCGCATCGACGTCCTGGTCAACAACGCAGGGGCGATATTCGCCAGCCGCCGGCTGACGGTGGACGGCATCGAGGCCACCTGGGCCCTCAACCACCTGGCGCCCTTCCTGCTCACCAACCTCCTGCTGGAACGCCTGAAGCAGCACCCCCCGGCCCGGATCGTCACCACCGCGTCCGACGCCCACCGGGGGTCCCGCATCCCCTTCGACAACATGGGCGCCGACGGTCGGTGGAAGGGCCGGGGCTTCGCCAGGTACGGCGAGACCAAGCTAGCCAACATCCTGTTCACGGCCGAGCTCGGGCGGTGGCTGGAGGGGAGCGGGGTCACCGCCACCTGCTACCACCCGGGCCTGGTGGCCACGGGGTTCAACCGCACCAACGGCAGGCTGATGAACCTGGCGATGGCAGCGATCAAGCCCTTCGCCCGGCCGCCCGAGAAAGGGGCGGAGACCCTGGTGTGGCTCGCCGCCTCGCCGGAGGTCAGCGGGGAGAACGGCGGGTACTTCGTCGACAAGCGGCGCATCCTGCCCTCGCCCGAGGGCCAGGACATGGCCACGGCGAAACTGCTGTGGGAGGTGAGCCGCCAGCAGACGCAACGTTGAGCCACAACGTGCAGAAATGAGTGTTTTTGGCTCAAAGTTCAACTTCGCCCGGTGCGGGCGGTGGCGACGCCTGACCGACGGACAGGACGTTGCCGTCGGGGTCCTCGAACCAGGCGATGCGGGCCCCGCCCGGCGCCGTCCAGATGCCCGCCTCGTTCTGCCCCATACCCTCGAAGTGCTTCACGGCGATGCCCCGCTCGGCAAGGAAGCGGACCGCCACGACGATGTCGGGCACCTGCCAGCCCAGGACGGTGTAGGGCGCCCCGGCCCGCTGCTCGACGAGGGTCACCCGGAGCTTGGTCCCGCCGGCGTCGTAGACGTTGGCGAACGGGGTCGTCTCCACGTGGCGAAGCCGGAGCCGGTCGCCGTAAAAGGCGTGCGAGCGCTGCAGATCGGTCGTCGCAACGAAGGCAACGAGCTCGGCTCCCTCCAGCATGCCCGGAGCATAGCGGCCCGGCCGCCGGCTCAGTGCGGATCGGCCGCCTTGTCCTCCTCTCCCGCAGCTTGCGCCGCACGACCTGCACGAGGCGGAGCACGGTGACGAGGCCGATGCCGCTGACCATGTTGCCCAGCGAGGCCCACGCCACGACCCTGAGCCAGTCGAGGTAGCGCAACGGAGCGCCGGCATGCAGCGCCGCGAACATCTCGAGCGACACCACGATGGCGTGGTTGAGGGCACCCGCCGCCAGTAGGAACGCCGCCGCCGAGGCGGCCGCGAGCTTGGCGGGCACCGAGGTGGTACTGCGCTCCATCCAGGTCATGAGCGTGATGATCACGCCGCCCAGCAGCGCCAGGGAGAAGGAGCGCACGCCGATCCCGTACTCCGGGAACATCCTGGCAACTTCGATGGCCGTGGGCCGCAGCTTGGGCAGCGCGGCCATGACGATGCCCATCATGATCCAGCCGCCCAGCAGGTTGGTGACCGCCGTGCCCGCCCAGAGCCGGGCCAGCGCCCTGGGGGGCGCCCACCGGGGCGCGACGGCGGCGATGGGGACGAGGAAGTTCTCGGTGAACAGCTCGCTGCCGGCGAGGGTGAGGGCGATAAAGCCGATGGGGAACGCCAGCGCCGACAGCAGGACGCTGTTCGTCGCCTGATGGACGATCAGCAGGCCGAGGATGCCCGTCGAGATGTCCGCCGACGGCCCCGGTCGCGAACAGGCCGGGCCAGGTGCGGGTGAGACGGCGGTGCCCCTCCGCCACGGACGAGCCGCGCAGGCTCAGTCCGCGCCGGCGACGGCCACGCAGCGGATGACGCGCACCCGGTCCTCCTCGAGACTCTGGAGGAAGTTCCCGAACTTGGGACGCGGGTTGCTCAGGATCAGGTGGATGCCGAGCGGCCCCGGCGGCCCGGCCGCGGCGGCGGCGACCGCCATCGCGAAGAAGGCCTGCGACTGCTCGCTCATGTCCTCCCATGTGGCGATGGAGAAGCCGGCCGCCTCCACGAACTCGCGCGTGCGAGCGGCGGGTTCCAGGAAGCTCCATGCCGGGTCGTCCGCCCACATGATGGGGAAGGGGATCGGCTGGTTCGGGCCGGCGACGACGTCGAAGAAGGCCAGGCGCCCGCCGGGGCGCACCACCCGCCGGAGCTCCCCGTAGAGGCCTGCCTTGTCCGCGATGTTCATCGAGGCGTGCTGCGTCCACGCGACGTCGAAGGCTCGGGCCGGGAAGGGAAGTGCGGTCGCGTCACCGCAGACGATGCTCACCTGTCCGGCAAGCCCCGATCGCCGCGTGAGCGCCACCGCCGCCTCGCAGTATTTCGCGGTGAAGTCGACGCCCGTCACCCGGCAGCCGTGGGACCGGGCGATGTGGCGAGCCGGGCCCCCGATGCCGCAGCCGGCGTCGAGGACGTGGTCGCCGGCCCCGAGCCCCGCCGCCTCGGCCAGGGCGGCGGTGGCCGCCGGCCCGAGGGTATGGAACTCCTCGACCATGACCAGATCATCCGGCCCGATGTGCTCGGGGTCCTTCCCCGCGGCCGCCAGGGCCGCCAGGATGCCCGACAGGACGTCGCCCCGGGTGTACTGCGCCTCCACCTCGCTCCGGCTCATCGCCCCCAGCATAGGCGGTAGTCGCGTGGAACTATCTTCCCGCACACGCTCAATCCCGGCGGGCTTGCCAACCGACATACAGTGCAGACCGGGTGCGGGCGGAGGACCCGAGGAGAAAACGGTTGGCGTTGGGTGAGAGTTTCGAATCGGTCCTGGCCGCGGCGCGGGTCGGTGCCGACTGGGCCTGGGAGGCCCTGTACCGGGACCTTGCCCCGCTCGTGCACGGCTACCTCCGCAGCCGCGGCTGCCGGGAGCCGGAGGACGTAGTGGGCGAGGTCTTCCTCGCCGTCGCCCGGGACCTGGGCAGCTTCACCGGCGGCGAGCGCTCATTCCGCTCGTGGGTGCTGACGGTCGCGCATCACCGCATGCTCGACCAACTGCGCTACCAGAGCCGCCGGCCCTCGGAGCCCGTCGCCGGGGAGGTCATCGCCGGCACCACCGCCCGGGGCGCCGTCGGGGGGACCGTCGGGGGCAACGTCGAGGATGAGGCGCTGCAGTCCCTGACGACCGCTCGGATCCGCACGTTGGTCGACCGGCTGGCGGGTGACCAGCGTGATGTCCTCCTCCTGCGGATCATCGGTGGCCTCACCGTCACCGAGGTCGCCGATGCCCTCAACAAGTCGCCCGGGGCCGTGAAGGCGCTCCAGCGCCGGGGGCTCGCCGCCGTCAAGCGGCTCATGGAAAGGGCGGTGGTACCCCTTTGACCCGACTCGGCGCTGACTCAGGTGACATGAAGGATCTTCCGGGCCTCCGAGACGAGGACATCGACCGTTTGCTATCCGGCAAACGGCCGAACGCCGACGGGTTCGACGACCTCGCCGCGTTCGTACAGGGCGTCGAGGCGGCCTATGTCGCCCCGCCCTCGCCGGACGCCACGCGCCGGCACGTCATGGCGGCCGCCGCAGCCGCACGCGAGGCGGCCGGCGGCGCAACGGCACCCGCCGTGGCCCCTCGCGCCTCCGCGGCTCCCCTCGTCTCCCGGTGGCGCCGGAGGACGGTCTTCGGTGTCTCTGTGGCGACCGTGACCATGTCGCTCACCGGCATCGCCATCACCGCCGCGGCAGCCACCGGTGGCCTCGCGGCCAGGGGCGACCTGCCGGCGCCGATCCAACGGGTGGTCGCCCAGGCCGCCTCGGGTGTCGGTATCACCCTGCCGGCCAGCGACAAGCCGTCCGGGCCCTCCGGGCCCGGCACCGGGACCCCACGTGGCCTCCCGGCGACCTCAGGGGCCTCCGGCTCAACGCATGTGGCCTCGCCCGCCGCGGCCCCGACCGCCACCAACGGCCGCGGCCGCCACGACGACTCGACGGAGTCACCGGCGGGTGCTGTGGCCCCCACCTCGTCCTCCGCGGCGGGGGGCGACCACCACCGCGGGGGTGGCGACGGGAGCCAGGAAGGCGGCAGCGCCGCAACCGTTGCCACGCACGGCAACTGCGTGCTCTACGCGGAGACGACCGCCGCCGGTCTCGGCTTCAACGACGCCCAGCGATCCAGGTTCGTCTCGCTGGTGGCGCAAGACGAGACCGCCGTCACCGTGCGCGTCGCGGCAGGCACCAAGCCCGACGCCGCCTGCCAGCGGTCGATCGACACCGCCACGGCCGCCGTCTCGAATACCGGCCCGGTTCCGGGAGGTGGCGACGACCGTTCGGGGTCGGGCCACTCACCGACCCCGTCGCCGGCCCCCACCTCCAGCCCCACCCCCGGCTCGGACTCGGGCCACTCGGGGGTCTCCGGCAATGCCAGCCCCACGCCCACCCTGTCGCCCTCCTCGGGCAACCACGGTGGTCAGGGCGGGGGGAACTGAGTCAGGCGCTCTTGAGCGCAGCCATCGCGTGGTGGGTCGCGGCGGCGGGGGTGAGTGATCCGGCCGGTAGCTCGACGACGAAGGCGGTCGTGCCCGCGAACATGTGGTTCTCCCATGAGGTCGCGCTGCCCGGGTACTGTTGCAGTTGCTGGGCCCTGAGCCCGACCATCGACGCGTAGCGCGTCTCGATCGACGCATCGCCGCCGGACAGGTCCACGAGGCCCTCGTGCTGGTGGTACCAGATGGTGACGTTGGGCCGCACCTTGTCGAGGAAGTCGACGGCGAGCTTCGACTCCGGCTCGGAGAGGGCCGACGGACCCGAATACATCAGGCCGCCCCGGGCATCCAGGGGTTGCCAGGCGTACGGGAAGTTGCGGTTGAGATCGACCCCGTCGGCGTTCTGCCGGGTCCCGGCGGCGAGCCCGTCGGGATTCAGGACCTCGATGACCCACACCGCCGTGCCCTGGGGTGGGGCGAGCTGCTCGAGCCGCCGGGCGACGGCGATCCCGGCAGGTTCGTTGCCGTGGATGCAGCCGACGACGCCATCGTGGCCGGTGGGGAAGGGGGCGCCGGTCGGGGGAGGGAGGTCGCGGGAGCGGCCGCCGGGGGGGCCGAAGCCGCCGGTGAGGGCGAGGGTGCCGGCGTGGCGGTCTCGGTGGGGGAGCCGGGCGTTCCGGGCGAGACGGTCCCGGTCGCCCCTCGCGTTGCCGCAGGCGCTGCGGCGCCCGGGCTGGTCCCGCAGGCGGTGCCAAGGACGAGGGCGAGGGCCGCAACGAACGGCAACGTTCGGGGGGGGACCGACCGGAAGTGGCTGCTCATGATGACCTGCCCCATCCTCGCTCAAAGGTCATGCTGGTGACGATGATGTGCTCGTCGCGGCGCGCGAGGTCGGCCCTCGTGGCGGCAACGCTCCTGCTCGGTGCCTGCAGCCGGTCCTCGCAGCGCCTCCCGCCCACGAGTTCACCTGCAGGCCCGACCGCCACCGGCACCACCCCAGCTCCCCCCACCGTGGCACCGAGCTCCAGCCCGACCCTGCCGGCGAGGCCTGCTCCCCCGCTGGCGCCTGCCCCGACAGCGCTCCCGAAGGCGACCACGTCGCCAGCTCCGCTCCCCACCGCGGCCACGAGGGGCCTGGGCCCCCTACCCACCGGCGGCCTCGCCGGCAGGGTCGTTGCCATCCCCGGCCACAACGGCCAGAACTACGCCCACACCGCCGAGATCAACCGGCTCGTGAACATCGGCAACGGGACGAAGGCGTGCGACACGACCGGCACCGCCACGAGGGACGGGTACAGCGAGGCGGCCTACAACCTGGACGTGGCGCAGCGTCTCGCCTCCCTCCTCTCGGCGGCGGGCGCCAGGGTGGTCCTGACGCGTGCCGACAACAGCGGGTGGGGGCCGTGCATCGACCAGCGCGCGGCCATCGCGAACCAGGCGCACGCCGACGTCGCCATCTCGATCCACGCCGACGGCTCGACCACGGGGCGTGGTTTCCACGTCATCTACCCGGCCAGCCTGCCCGGTCTCACCGCCGCCATCGCCGCCCCGTCGCTGCGGCTCGCCCTCGACGTCCGCAGCGCCTACGCCGCGGGCACCGGGGTCCCCTACTCGACCTACATCGGCCACGCGGCCCTCGACCAGCGCAGCGACCTGGGCGGTTTGAACCTCTCCACGGTTCCCAAGGTCTTCATCGAGACGGGCAATATGCGTGATGCCGCCGATGCCGCCCTCCTGGAAGACCCAGGCTTCCGGCAACGGGCCGCGCAGGCCTTGGCCGCCGGCCTGCAAGCATTCCTGACCGGGCACTGAGTCCCGGTCCCAGGGGCTGGAACCTCTGTGAGTAAAAGCCGTCGTTCTACGACGCGCGACGGAATGTACTCAAAGTTTCGATGCGATCCCCGAACAAAACAGCTGTGGGTCATATGTCTTGCCGGTCCCCGGGTCGGTCGTCCCATGACGGCCCGCCGCCGTGCTGCGACACTCTTGAACATCCGGGGGACGGGTGGCACTCGACCGCGGTGGGAGGTGAGACCATGGACGCAGCGATGCCGCCAGCCGCTGAGACGCCTTTGGGTTCTGACTGCGACGGTGCTCCCACCGTCCCTCCCATCCGCGTCTTCCTCGTCGACGACCACAGTGTGGTCCGCCGGGGGATGCAGGCCTACCTCGAACTCGTCGACGACATCGAGGTGGTGGGAGAGGCGGGCGGCGGGGAGGAGGCCCTCGACCTGATCGGCGCCATGTCCGCGGACGGGGCAGCGCCGGACGTCGTGATGATGGATCTCGTCATGCCGGGCATGGACGGGATCGCCGTCACCAGGATCCTGCGCCAGCGCCACCCCGAGGTGGAGGTCATCGCCCTCACGAGCTTCGCGGAGCCCGAGCGGGTGCACGGCGCGCTGCAGGCCGGGGCAGAGGGTTACCTGCTCAAGGACGCCGAGGCCGACCAGGTGGCTGCCGCGATCCGGGCGGCCCACCGCGGGGAGGTGCACCTGGAGCCGACGGTGGCCAAGCAGCTTTCCCAGTCGCTGCGCACGCCGCGCCCCCAGACCGCCGAGATGCTGACCAACCGCGAGCGGGAGGTGTTGCGGTTGGTCGCCACGGGTATGTCCAACCGGGAGATCGCCAGGACCTTGATGATCAGCGAGCGCACCGCCCGCACGCACGTGAGCAACATGCTGATCAAGCTCGGCCTCCCCTCGAGGACGCAAGCCGCCCTGTGGGCGGTACGCGAAGGGGTGATCGATGGCCTCGCGGGCGTCCCCGATGGCTGAGCTTCCCGGGCTCGGACCTCCGAGCCCTGCGAGCACTGCGAACCCTGCGCCGGACATACCCCGCGGGCACGGCCCGGCAACGAGCATCGCCGACAGCCTCACCCTCGCCTGCCGCTGGGTCGTGGTAGGGATCGCGATCGTCGCGGTGGTGCTCGCCGCACTGAACACCTACATCCTGGTGGTGCTGCGCCCACCCGCCCTTCGGTACACCTCCGGGGAGCACGCCCTCAACCTTGCCGACGCGGCGATGATCGACGAGGAGGCCGGCTTGCGGGGCTACCTCCTCACCCGCGATCAGAGCCTGCTCGACGTGTACGAGCACGGTGTGGCGGCGCTGTCGAAGCAGAACGACGCGGCGAACCGCGACCTCGGTGCCGACCCGAAGGTCGCCGGCCTGCTGCAGGCCATGCGCAAGGCCCAGGCCGACTGGGCGACCAAATGGGCGGCTCCCGCCTTGAACCAGCCGCCGGCGGGGCCGACGGCGCTCGTGGCCTTCCTCGACCAGGGACGGGCCCTCTTCGACGCCTACCGCCGCAGCGAGCAGACGCTGCTCGACAAGGTGGAAGCCGAACGGGCAACCCTGAGCCGCCGGGCCGGCGACAGCCTCGCGATCATGCTGGCGGTCATCGTCGTCATCGGCGGGGCGCTGATCGCCGTCACGCTCGTCGAGCGCCGCCGCTTCCGCCGGCTCCTGCTCCGCCCCCTGGCGGAGATCCTCGCCACCACGGACCGCATCGCCAACCACGAACTCGCCGCTCGCGCCCGGGTGGACGGGCCGGAGGAATTCCGGCGGATCGCCCGAGCGGTCAACCAGATGGCCTCCGCGCTCAAGGGCTTCCAGGACCACCTGGCCGAGGAGAACGAGCAGATCCTCGCCGAGATGCAGGGCAGGGTCGCCCTGGAGGAGCGAACATTCCTCGCCCGCGAACTGCACGACTCGATCTCCCAGATCCTCTTCTCGATGACCCTGCAGACCCGCGCCGCAGAGCTGACCCTCCAGAAAGAGGGTCTCGACCCGTCGGGGGCGCTGGCCCACCACCTGGCCAGGATGCGCGAGCTCACCAACGGGGCCCTTGCGGAGATGCGGGCACTCATCTTCGAGCTCAGGCCGGGGGCGTTGCGGGAAGAGGGCCTGGTCGCGGCCCTGCGCAAGCAGGCGGCCGGGATCGCCGCCCGCGATGGCTTCGGAGTCGAGGTCGATGCCCCGGAGGAGCGGATCGACCTCGACCCGATCACCGAGGAGCAGCTGTACCGCATCGGCCAGGAGGCGCTCCACAACGTCATGAAGCACGCCGGCGCGACCAGGGTCCGCATCAGCCTCGTGCCGCCGCCGGGGCCCGGCGCGACCGAGGGTACCTCGCCGGAGGAACTGCTCCTCGAGATCACCGACGACGGCTGCGGGTTCGATCCCACGCTTCCCCGTCCCGGGCACCTCGGCCTGCAGACCATGAGCCAGCGGGCACGGCGCATCATCGGCCGGCTGGAGGTGGAAAGCCATCCGGGAGAGGGCACCACGGTCCGGGTGCGTGTCATCCCGCGCCGGCGAGCCGGCGACCCGAGCGCGGGGTACCGGCCGGTACCAGCCGCCGCACCCCCTCGATCCCGGGAGCCGGCCGGCACCTGAAGTTGCCGCACTAGTAGGTTCGCTTCATGCTGCCAGAGCGGTGGGGTGTTGCTCCGACGGTCGGGATCGCGCCGCCGGGGACCGAGCCACCGAGCTTGAGAACCGTGTGCCGCTCCGTCGCTCGCTCGCCGGTCCTCTGCATTTGCCACCGACATTGCGATTCGCACCTTCGAGGCAGGTCAGCAGGCGTGTATCTGCTCCCTGACTGCCTTCTTGTACGTGTTCCCGAGGTCTGAAAAAAACACGCGTATACGCGCGTTTTTTTCCGAG
>WNFD01001451.1_pt1 | contig 24209 bp, 28 predicted proteins | sample 5400491 | NCBI WGS metagenome assembly WNFD01 (sample SAMN13153343, study PRJNA577476) | soil metagenome | isolation source: 120 cm saprolite under Douglas fir tree site 2 hole 2 replicate 2 | place: USA:California | collected 2015-04-18
CTCGGCTTCACCGTGGATCGCGACGCTCGCGCCAACATCCTCATGCTCTCGGCCAAAGGCGGGATGGAGATCGAGCAGGTGGCGGAGGAGTCACCCGAGTCGATCGCGCGCCTTTATCCGAATCCCTGGCGTGGGCCGCTCGATTTCGAGCTGAACCGCCTGGTGTTCGAGGCCGGGCTGGGAGAGCTGGCGCGGCCTCTGACCTCTCTGATCAAGAAGCTCTACCGCGCGATCCCGGAGCTGGATGCAGTCACCGCCGAGATCAATCCGCTCGTGGTCACCAAGAGCGGCGATGTGATCGCCGGTGACGCGAAGCTCGAAGTCGATGAGAACTCGGCCTGGCGGCACAAGGACCTCGAGCAGCGCTATGGCGGTGTGCTCGAGGGCGACCCTTACGAGGTCGAGGCGAAAAAGCGAGGGCTGACGGCGCCGGCCTGTGCATGAGCACGCTCGACCTGGTGCAGCGCGCCGGAGGGCGCGCGGCCAACTTCTGCGACATCGGCGGCGGCGCCAAAGCAGAGGTCGTGCAGAACGCGCTCGCAGTGATCCTCATGAATCCGCGCGTGAAAGGCGTGCTGATGAATGTCTTCGGTGGCATCACGCGTGGAGATGAGGTGGCCAAGGGCCTCGTCGCCGCGCGCGACAACCTGAAGATGCACCTGCCCCTTGTCGTGCGCCTCAGCGGAACGCGGGAGGCAGAAGGCCGCAAGATCCTCAAAGAGAACGGCATCGAGCCGGGCGCCAATGCGTGGGAAGCGGCGCAGAAGATCGTCGAGCTGACCAGGGTGCGCGCATGAGCATTCTCCTCGACGGGTCGAGCAAGGTCATCGTCCAGGGAATCACCGGCCGCGAGGGCACATTCCACGCCGAGCAGATGCTGGCGATGGGGACCAGGGTCTTCGGCGGAACGAGCCCCGGAAAGGGCGGTACGACCCACCTCGGGCTTCCTGTCTTCAACACGGTGGCCGATGCTGTCAAGGCGACCGGCGCCAACGCGTCAGGCATCTTCGTGCCGCCTCCGTTCGCGGCGGACGCGATCATGGAGGCCGCCGCGGCGGGTATCACCCTGATCGTCTGCATCACCGAGGGCATACCGATCCAGGACATGATCAAAGTGAAGGACTTCCTGCGCGGGTATCCCGCGGCGCGGCTCATCGGCGCCAACTGTCCGGGCTTGATCACGCCGGGTGTTGCGAAGATCGGGATCATTCCGCAAAACATCACGTCGTCCGGCCCGGTCGGGCTGGTCTCGCGCAGCGGCACGCTCACGTATGAGGTGGCGTCGGCTCTTACCGCCGCGGGCATGGGTCAATCGACCATCGTCGGCATCGGAGGCGACCCGGTGCTCGGGCTGACCTTCCGGGACGTGATCGAGCTGTTCGAGCAGGATCCCGCGACGACGCACCTGGTGGTCATCGGGGAGATCGGCGGCAGCGACGAGGAGCACGCGGCGGAGCTCCTCGCCCGAGGCAGCCGGCTCAAAACCGTCGCCTTCATCTCCGGGCGCACCGCGCCCGAAGGCAAGCGCATGGGCCATGCCGGCGCGATCATCTCCGGCAATCGGGGGACCGCGAAAAGCAAAGAGGAGGCCTTCCGCAAGGCCGGCGTCGCGGTGGCGGAAACCACCGACGATATCGTCGGGATGCTCAGATGACCGCGCTGCCGATCAGCCTCAACCGCGCCGTGCCCGCAGACAGGCTGCGCGACATCGGGCTCCTTGCCGGGCTGCTGCTCTGGCTGGTGTACACGCGCATGTACTTCGTCCTGCAGGCTGCCCACCTGAGCGCCCCGCCTTGCCCTTTCTTCTACCTGACCGGTCATCCATGTCCCTTCTGCGGAGGCACGCGGTCGTTCGCTTACATGTGCCAGGGCGATTTCTCGAACGCGGTGAGGCTTTTCCCGCTGGGGCCGCTGTTCTTCGCCGGCACGTTCGCAGGCGCCATCGCCCTGGCGGCGGGGGCGGTCACCGGCCGCACCTGGACACCGCGCCTCACGGGCAAGCAGTGGCGGCTGCTGGCGATTGGAGCGGCTAGCGCCATCGGCATGAGCTGGGCGCTGAAGGTCTTCGTCCTCGGCAACTGAGATCACCCTGCTGGGACCCGAGGACTGGCACGCGTTCCGCGAGGTCCGGCTGGCTGCTTTGAAAGAGGCGCCCTACGCCTTTGGCTCGAAGTTCGAGGCCGAGGTCGGCGCGAGCGAAGACAGCTGGCGGCAGCGCCTGACGGGATGGACGAGGTTCGCGGCCGAGGTCGATGGCCAGGTCGTCGGCACGGTGGGCGTGGGCGATGGCGAATTCACCGGTTCCGCGGCGCTCACCTCGTTATGGGTGGATCCGCGTTTCCGAGGGCGCGGGCTTGGATCCGCGCTGATCGAAGCTGTCGTGGATTGGGCGAGAGAAAAGGGCTTGAGCCAGATCCTTCTCTGGGTCACCGAAGGCAACCAGCACGCTGAGACCCTGTACCTGCGGAATGGCTTTGTCCGCACCGGGGGCCAGATCGACGAACCTCTGCGCGAATTCGAAATGTCGAAGCGGATCTAGCTCATGACAGGATGGTGACGTGGACTTCGATCTGACCAGCGAGCAGCAGGCGATCCGCGACACGTGCCGCGACTTCGCGCGTGAGGTGGTAGCTCCCGCCGCGGAGGAGCTCGACCGCGAGCACAAGTTCGGCTACGACGTCGTACGGCAGATGGCGGACCTCGGTCTCTTCGGCCTTCCGTTCTCTGAGGAGTACGGTGGCGCGGGCGGCGATTTTCTCTCGCTGTGCCTTGCCATCGAAGAGATCTCGCGCGCGGACACTGGCGTCGGCATCACTCTCGAGGCGGCGGTGTGCCTGGGGGCCTCGCCGATCTACGAGTTTGGCACGAAGGAGCAGAAGGAGCGCTGGCTGCCTGAGCTTCTGGCGGGTCGCAAGCTGTGGGCCTTCGGTCTCACCGAACCTGAGGCCGGATCGGATGCCGGCGCCACCAAGACGCGCGCCGAAGTTCGTGATGGGCAGTGGGTGATCAACGGGGCCAAGCAGTTCATCACCAACTGCGGGACCGACATCTCGGCCGGCGTCACCGTGACGGCGGTGACAGGCAAATCGAACGGCGGCCATGCTGAGATCAGCGCGCTCATGATCCCAACGGGGACGCCGGGCTATCACGTGCTCGCCTCCTATCGCAAGCTGGGCTGGCATTCGTCCGACACGCATCCGCTGAGCTTCGAGGACTGCGCCGTGCCGAAAGAGAACCTGCTTGGCGCGCAGGGCGGCGGCTACCGGCAGTTTCTCCACACGTTGATGGGCGGCCGGATCGCGATCGCAGCCCTTTCGGTGGGTCTCGCCCAGGCCTGCCTCGACGCATCGCTCGCCTATGCGAAAGAGCGGCGGACGTTCGGCGTGCCGATCTCGAAGCACCAGGCCGTGCAATTCAAACTGGCGGACATGGCGATGGAAACCGAGCTCGCCCGAACCATGGTGTACCGCGCCGCGGCCACCTATATGCAGTCGGGCACCGAGACGTCCGACGAGGCGCGGATGCTCGCGGCGATGTGCAAGCTCTACGCCTCCGAGGCCTCCAAGCGCGCCGCGGACCAGGCGGTGCAGATCCACGGCGGATACGGCTTCATGGAGGACTACCCCGTCGCGCGCTACTGGCGCGACGTGAAGGTCAACGAGATCGGAGAGGGGACCTCCGAGGTGCAGCGCATGCTCATCGCCCGCCTCCTGGGCCTGTAGGTCCCGCTCATCGTGGCAAGCAGGCCGGATTTACTCCGGCCGTCCCCCAACGCTGCTTGAACCACGCGCGTCGCTGGGAGTGACTCTTAGTAATCCGATCCCGGGGAAGGTGAGCAGGCACTTTGGCGAAGCCAAACTGCCGATGCAATCAGTAAGTCCCATCCTCGTCGCCGCTCCGCGCGCAGCGGAAACCGCCGAGGTTTCCGCTCATATTTCTAGCGATAGACGCCGTTGTGGCCCAGGCTGTGCAGCCCCACGTTCGGGAAGTAGGTCAGGCCGTGGTCTTGTGACCCAACTGGGATTTTGGCGATGAGCTGCCCTGTGACCGTCGACATCACGTACACGGTGCGGTGGTAGCGGCCTGAGGCCCATAGCTGCGTGCCCTCGGGGTTGAGCTGGAGCATGTCGGGGGACCCGCCGCCGGGGATGTACCACTTCGCAACCACGGTTCGGGTTGCGAAATCGATGACGGAGAACGAACCCTCGAGGCGGTTGGACACGTAGAGCGACTTGGTGTCGCGAGAGACCTGAAGCCCGTGCGCGCCGCGGCCCGTCGGTATGAACTGGATTTCTCTCATCGCGGAAGGATCGATGACGGAAACGCCCATCTTCCCCTGGTTGGTGACGAAGAAATAACGTCCGTCGGGTGACAGCTTGACGTCGATGGGCAGGCCGCCGACCCAAACGTAGCCGTCAAGCCTCATGTGCACCACGTCCACTCTGGCGACCACTCCCGAGTACTCGGCCGAGATCATCAGGTAGCTGCCGTCCGCGCTGAAGTCCAGGTGGTCGGCGCCCGGCCATGGGATGCCGACCGACCCGAGCAGGCGCCATCCGTCGTGTGGATCACGAAACTCGATCCGTTGCAGGCGTTCGACGACGTCGACCGCCTTCGTGCCATCGGGCGTGAAGTAGAGGTTGTACGGAAACGGAATCGAGATCGTCTGCCCTGTTGGCCTGCCGGTGTGGATGTCGATCACCGTGAGACGGCTCGAGCCCTCGTTGTCGACGTACAGCTCGCTCATGTCCCATGCGGGTGCGATGTGATGCGGTATGGCGCCGACGGCGTAGTGGTCGATCACCTGGAACGTCAGGGGGTCGATCACGTCAACCGTCCCCGCCGTGCTGTTGGGGACGTAGACGCGAGGCGGAAGGTCGCACAGCGGGCACGGAACGACTCCTGAGAGGGTGTTGGCGTAGACATTGAAGTCGGGGGGCGGCAGGCTCACGGGCTGCACGTCGGGTGCCGGCAGCATGCGCGCGGGCTGGGTGTCGCCCGCCGAAATCGCCTGGCTTGCGGATGTCGTGACCGGCGGTGACGTCCAGACGACGGCGAACACGACGCCCACTGGGCTCGCGATAGCGACGACGAAAAGGATGGCGAACAGGATTCGCACCGCCCGCGAGCGCAGTACGGCGCTCAAAGAGTTATTCGTCGGGGAGGTCTTCAAGTTTCGGGGCGAGCTCGCACACCCAGCGCCCGTCGTCCAGGCGGCGGATGAAGCGGCTGTAGCCCTGGTTGCGAGCCACGTTCAGAAACTGTTCTTGCGTGATAAGCGTGCGGAGCCGAGCGAGGTCTGCGTACGTGCTGTCGCGCATGATGCCGCCGACGACTCCCGCGAGCTCCCGCCACTGCCCCTCCGACAACGGCTCACCATAGCCGGCGATGGTCACCAGGAGCGCGGCGGTGGCGCCGGTGATGGTGTCCGGGAGGATCTTGTCCGACTTCGCCCGGGTGATGATCTCGCGGCCGGTGCTGATGATGTCGGCGATCCGATCGCGGCGCACGCCGATGATGTCGCGCCCACTGCCGACAGTGGTGCCTTCGAGGTAGCGCGGTCCAGCTTCCATGACCAGCCCACTATTCTAGTTAACGCTTCACTTGGATCTTGAACTCGCGCCGGCCCACGCGACCTTTCGCGCCGCTGTGCGCGAGCTCGCGCAAGGCACCGTCCTGCCGCTGGCGGCAGAGGTCGATCGCGACCACCGGTTCCCCGAGGAGGCTGTCACGGCTGCCGCCGAAGCAGGTCTGATGGGAGTTCTCATCCCTCGCGAGTACGGTGGCGCGGGGCTCGACGCGCTCGCCTTCGCGATCTGCATCGAAGAGCTCGCCCAGGCCTGTGCCTCGACCTCGGTCATCGTAGATGTGCACACCAGCGTCGGCAGCGAACCGATCCTGCTGTTCGGCACCGAAGAGCAGAAGCGGAAGTGGCTGCCCCGGCTTGCCTCCGGCGAGCTGCTCGGCGCGTTCGCGCTGACCGAGGCGGCTGCGGGCTCGGACGCCGCGTCTCTCCAGGCGACAGCGCGCCGTGCTGGCGACGCATACGTCCTCAACGGCACGAAGATTTTCATCACCAACGTTGGCCGCGCCGGCCTTTACGTCGTCTTCGCGCGCTCCGGACCTGAGGAAAGAGCCGCCGGAGTGAGCGCGTTTCTCGTGCCCGCCGACACGCCTGGTCTTCGGGTCGGACAGGTCTTCCGAAAGATGGGGCTCAACGGCTCGCCGACCGGCGAGCTCGTGCTCGAAGACGTGGTCGTTCCGGCCGAAAACCGGCTGGGGGCCGAGGGCCAGGGCTTCACGGTCGCCATGCGCGCCCTCGACTCCGGGCGCATCGGGATCTCGGGCCAGGCGCTGGGCATCGCGCAGGCAGCGGTCGACGAGTCGCGCGCAGTCCTCACGCGGCGCGCAAGAGATCAAGTTGGACAACAGGGTGACGACTTTCTCCTCGCCGAGATGGCTACGCGCCTCGAATCGGCCCGCTTGCTCGCGTACCACGCCGCGTGGCTGTGCAGCCTCGGGCGCCCGTTCACCCGCCAGGCGTCGATGGCCAAGCTCCACTGCACCGACACGGCGATGCAGGTTGCGCTGGACGCGGTACAGCTGGCAGGCGATGACGGAACAATCTCCGGCAGCCCGTTCGAGCGACACGTCCGCGACGCCAAGGCGCTGCAGATCTACGAAGGCTCGAACCAGGTGCAGCGGATGGTCATCGCCCGCGAGGTCCTCCGCTAAGCTCACGCCATGGATTTCGAGTTCACGGAAGAGCAGATCGCGATCCGCGACACGATCCGCGAGCTCGTCCAGGACCGCGTCGCTCCGCGCGCGGCGGAGATCGACGAGAAGGCCGAGTACCCGAAGGACATCGAAAAGCTCTTCGCCGACAACGGCATCCTCGGCATCCCGTTTCCTGAGCAGTACGGCGGAATCTCCGGCTCGAGCGTCACCATCTGCATGGGAATCGAGGAGATCGCCAAGGCCTGCGCCACCTCATCCCTGATCCTCGCGGTGCAGGCGCTCGGCTCGTATCCGATCCTGGTCGCCGGCTCCGAGGAGCAGAAAAAGCGTCTGTGCCCGCCGCTCGCGGCGGGGGAGAAGGTCGCGGCCTACGCGCTGTCGGAAACGGGTTCCGGCTCCGACGCGGCGGCGATGAAGACTCGCGCCCAGCGGTACGGCAACGAATACGTGCTCAACGGCACGAAGCAGTTCATCACCGCCGGCAGCGTGGCGGGCACGCTCGTGGTCTTTGCGCAGACTGACGCCGAAGCCGACCATCGCGGCATCTCTGCGTTCGTGCTCGAGCGCGAGACGAGCCCCTGGAAGGCGTCAAAGCTCGAGCACAAGCTAGGCATCCGCGGCTCGCCGACCGCGCAGATCGTGTTCGAAGACGTCAAGGTTCCCGTTGCGAACCGGCTCGGCGAAGAGGGCGCAGGCTTCAAGCTGGCGCTTGCCGTCCTCGATCGGTCGCGGCCCGGTATCGGCGCGCAGGCTCTCGGTATTGCCGAAGGCGCATTCGACTACGCGCTCAACTATGTCAAGGACCGGCAGCAGTTCGGCCAGGCGATCGCTGCGTTCCAGGGCATCCAGTTCATGCTCGCCGACATCGCCACCCAGATCGAAGCTGCGCGGCACCTTGTGTATCGGGCAGCGACCAAGGTTGATGGCAAGGCTCCCGACCTCACGAAGATTGCGGCGATGGCGAAGCTGTTCGCATCGGACATGGCGATGAGGGTGACGACCGACTGCGTTCAGCTCTTGGGCGGCTACGGCTACATCTCCGACTACCCTGTCGAGCGCATGATGCGCGACGCCAAGATCACGCAGATCTATGAAGGCACCAACCAGATCCAGCGCGTGGTGATCGCCAGGGCGCTCTTGAGGTGACGGTCGCGGCCTTCTCTGAAGTCGAAACGAGCCACTCGGAGGTTGGGCCGTCCGCGACGCACGCCGCCGGCCCCTGGTATCCGCCACCAAGCTATCCCCCGCCGCGCGTCAAAGCCTCGGGTGCAACGGATGGCCGCGCGATCGCGTCGCTCATAGTGGCGATCGCGGGAATCGTGATTGGACTTCCGATGGGGATACCCGGCATGGTGCTTGGCACTCTCGCCTACTTTCTCGGCAAGTCATCGGTGAGCCGGGTCGACACCTCGCAGGGCGCGCTGGGGGGCCGAAGCGTCGCCGTCGCCGGGTGGGTGCTCGGTGTGGTGGCGATGGCGATCGGATCGGCGGTCGCGCTGGTCTGGGTCGTGGTGGCGCTCGTCGCCACAGCGCAACCCGCAGCCGGCGGCTGATCGGAAGGCGTGGACCGCGTCACCGACGCGTTCTCGTGGCCGGCCAGGGATCCCGAGTGGCTGGCCAAAGTTCTGATCATCGGCGTCACCCTTCTGATTCCCGTCGTGGGCGCCGTCAACGGCCTCGGCTGGATGCTTGCGACGCTGGACCGGCTCCGCTCCGGTGACGAAAAGCTCGCACCGGCGAATCTCGGATACATCGCTCGCGGATTCCCACTGTTCGTGGTCAACCTTGTTTACGGTCTCGTGATCGTGCTGGTCGCGGGCGCCATCTACGTCCCTGGGCTGCTGCTGGCCTCCAACGAGTCCCACAGCTCAGCCAATCCCGCCGTGATCTCACTCGCCATAGCACTCAGCCTGCTGGCCTTCAGCGTCGCCACGCTCGGAAGCCTCGTGCTCGACTTCGTCACGCCGGCGATCGTGCTCGCAACCGATCGAGCCGGCATCCTCGGAGGGCTGCGCGCCCGTGCAGTGCTGGCTCACGCACGCGCGAATATCGCCAACACCCTGATCGCGGGCCTTATGCTGATCGCCGCAAGCTTCATCGGCTCATTGGGCTTGGTCGCATGCGGTATTGGAGTCCTGTTCACGACGGCGTATGCGCTCGCGATGCAGGCATGGGTCGTGCGGAGTTTCGAGATCGGGTCCCCGGCCGCGGCCGCGGCATAAGGAGTCGTCAGATGTCGGATTTGCCCCCGCCGCCACCTCCTCCACCACCGCCGCCGGCGGGCGGAGGCTCGATGCCGCCACCACCGCCACCGCCCGGCGGAGGTGGGATGGTGCCGCCACCACCGCCGCCGCCACCGCCGATGGGCGGTTACGTACCGCTTCCCCCGGCCGGCGGTTACGCGCCGATGTCGGCCGGTTACGCCGCCCCGCGGAACGACGGGCTCGCGATCGCCGCGCTGATCGTCGGCATCCTGTCCGTGGTCTGCAGCTTCATCTGCTTTGGCCTCTTGCTCGGCCCCGCCGCGGCCATCATGGGGTTCATCTCTCGCCAGCGAATCTCCACCAGCGGAGGGGCGTTGGGCGGCGGAACGCTGGCGGTCGTCGGCCTCGTGCTCGGGATCATCGGCTTCATCGCAAGCGTGGGGTGGTTCTTCGCAATCATCTCGGGAATAATCACGTCATCGACGTTCAGCACGCCAAGTCCGTGACGTAACCTCTACAAGCCTCTCACCGTTTTGTAAGGCCTGGACGCTAAAATCCCCGTGCGCATGCTCAGGGCCAGGCCTAGGGCCAGGCGATCCCGCTACCACGTCTCCTACCGCCTGACCAGGTCGGTCCCCGCGGCGATCGTGGCCGCCTTGCTCCTGGTGGTGCTGGTCGCCGTCACTCTGACCTACAAGCGCTTCGACGATTTCATCACCGCGACAACGGGCCATCACATCAACCCGATCGGAGAGGTGGTGCAGGCGGTGGAGCCGGCGCAGGGCAGCATCGCCTACAAGCTCAAGCACGGCCAGCAGGTGAACATCCTGCTGCTCGGGATGGGTGGCGAGCAGAACGACGCACCGTATCTGACGGATTCGATCATGGCTGTCACCATCGATCCTTCGACCAATCGAGTGATGCTCGCATCGATCCCGCGGGACCTCGTCGTGCGCATGAACCTCCAAACCCCTTCCAGCCGGACGTGGACCAACAAGATCAACGCGGCCTACGAGGTGCCGTACACCAACATCATCTGCTGCGTCGACCCGCAGTATTCGGGCCGTGACGGCGGAGGACGTGCCGCTGAGCACGAGGTGGGCAAGGTCACCGGCCTCACGTTCGATCGGTACATCGCGGTCGACTTCGTCGCGTTTCGAGACATGGTCAACGCGCTCGGCGGAGTCGACGTCTGTCTGAGCACGAAACTCGACGACTACGAGTACCCCGACTACTCGAACGGGTATATCCGGGGCGGCATTCACTACGCGGCCGGGTGCCAGCACCTCAACGGCGAGCAGGCGCTGCAGGTCGCTCGCTCGCGGCACGCCGTCGAGGCACAGCAATCGTCCGACTTCGGCCGCGCCCGCCGGCAGCAGGACATCATGCAGGCGATCAAGAAGAAGGCGACGACTGTCAACGGCTTCGCGAAAGCGCCTCAGCTCCTCGACGCCCTGCAGAAGAACATCCACACCGACATGACGATCTCCGACATGAAGGCCGTGTACGACTGGGGCAAGAATCTTCCCGACAGCTCGATCATCAGGACAGCGCTGACCGCGCCATCATCGGTGGCGGACGGAAACTTGCTGGACTCGTACAACTGCGGAATGGGACCTTACGTCTCACAGCTCTGCGCTGACGACCCGAGCTTCAACCAGATTCACAGGTATCTCGCCAACGTTCTGATCGACCCGAAAACACTGGCGGAAAAAGCGCCGATCCAGTTCGCGAACGGCGCGAGCAACTTTTCCGACCTTGCGTCACGTATCACATCGATGTTCGACCCCACCGGACTTCAGCTTGCCGACCCAGTAGCCCACCGGGCGTCGTCCACGACTCTGATCCTGGACTACTCCGGCGGCCAGTTCCCGCTCACGGTCAAGTACCTGTACAACTTCTTCGGAGGCACAGTGGTGGCGGCCACTCCATCCAGCTACCCGCCCGTCTCCGGCCAGCAGACCTACGGCATCGTGGTGATCCTCGGACACGACTTCGCCCTACATTTCTTGGGCGGGTAGTGAGCTGAACGACGCAGATCTAGAGAACCGGTTCCGGTCCGGCGACGTCCGCGCCCTGGCTAGGGCGATCAGCATGGTCGAGCGACGCGATGCGTCGGTGCGCGGGCTGGAAGTATCCGTGCGCAAGCAGGGTGGCGCTCCCGGTGTGGTCGGGTTCACCGGCGCGCCTGGCACTGGCAAGTCGACGCTGGTCGATGGCGTGGTGACGTTGCTGCGGAAGCGTGAGAGCTCGGTCGCCGTGCTCGCGACCGACCCCAACTCCCCATTCACCGGCGGCGCGATCCTCGGCGACCGGATCCGCATGCAGCGACACGCCCTCGACCCCAAGGTTTTCATCCGCAGCATGGGGGCGCGCGGACACCTGGGCGGCCTGTCGCTCGCGACGCGAGAGGCCATCCGGCTGCTCGGCGCCTTCGGCTTCGACGAGGTCATTCTCGAGACCGTGGGCGTCGGCCAGTCGGAGCTCGAGGTCGCCGCAGTGGCCGACACCACCGTGGTCGTCCTCACGCCGAACCTGGGGGACGGCGTCCAGATGATCAAGGCGGGAATCCTAGAGATCGCCGACATCTTCGTCGTCAACAAGGCGGACCTGGAGGGCCATCATCGGGTCGTCGCCGAGCTGCGATCGATGCTCAGCCTGTCGTCCAGGAAGGGACAGTGGAAGCCTCCCATTCTTGCCACGGTCGCCGCCAAGCAGGAGGGCGTCGAAGAGCTGTGGGCGGCCGTGCTGGCCCACCGGGAGCACCTCGAATCCAGCGGCCGCGCCCGCGAGCTCGCGGAACGGCGGCTGAAGGACGAGACCGCCGAGGTGGCGGCTGAGATCGCGCGCAACCGGGTGCGGCGCGTCCTGGACGAGGACTCCGCCCTCGCGAAACGACTCCTCGATGAAGGCACCCCTTACACGACAGCCGAGGAGATCCTGGACCGAAGGCGATAATCAATTCAATGAAAGTTCGAGCTCGCGATCCGAAAGAGGCCTGGAAGGAGGACTTCGAGGCCGGCCCCACGCGCGACGACGGGATCGAGACTTCGACGATCTCGGGGATCCCGCTCCAGCCGCTGTACACCGCGGATGACCGCCCCCGCGGGCCGGAAGAGTTCCCCGGCCAGTTCCCGTACACACGCGGGATTCACCCGAGCGGATACCGCGGCCGCTTGTGGACGATGCGCCAGTTCTCCGGCTTTGCAACGGCGGAGGAAACGAACCGCCGCTACAAGTACCTGCTGGCCAACGGCCAGACAGGCCTTTCGGTGGCCTTTGACATGCCCACCTTGATGGGCCAGGACTCTGACGCCCCGACCAGCCGTGGGGAGATCGGGCACTGCGGCGTCGCGATCGACTCGCTGGCCGACATGGAAACGCTGTTCGACGGCATCCCTCTCAGCGACATCACGACCTCGATGACGATCAACTCGCCGGCGGCGATCTTGCTGTGCATGTACATCGCCGTCGCCGAAGAGCAGGGCGTACCCGCGTCGCAGCTCGGCGGCACGTTGCAAAACGACATCCTCAAAGAGTTCATCGCCCAGAAGGAGTTCATCTTTCCGCCGGGACCGTCGATGCGGCTGGTCGTCGACTCCATCGAGTACTGCGCCAAAGAGGTCCCGCAGTGGAACACGATCTCCATCTCCGGCTACCACATCCGAGAGGCCGGCTCGACCGCGGTCCAGGAGCTGGCCTTCACGCTCGCTGACGGAATGGCCTATGTAGACGCGTGCATCGAACGGGGCATGCGCATCGATGACTTTGCACCGCGTCTCTCGTTTTTCTTCGACGCCCACATCGACTTCTTCGAGGAGATCGCGAAGTTCCGCGCCGCGCGGCGCATCTGGGCTCGGTGGATGCGCGAGCGCTACGGCGCGCAGTCGGAGCGGTCGTGGAAGCTGCGCTTCCACACGCAAACCGCCGGCGTGTCGCTGACGGCGCAGCAGCCCGAGCTGAACATCGCGCGCACCGCGATCGAGGCGCTCGCGGCGGTTCTCGGCGGAACGCAGTCCCTGCACACCAACGCGATGGACGAGGTGCTGGCGCTGCCCACAGATAAGTCCGCGCGGATCGCGCTGCGCACGCAGCAGCTGATCGCGTACGAGAGCGGCGTGGCCAACACCATCGACCCGCTTGGCGGCAGCTATTTCATCGAGTCGCTCACCGACGAGATGGAGCGCCAGGCGGAGAGCTACTTCAAACGGATCGAGGCCCTGGGAGGGGTCATCCCGGCGATCGAAGCCAGCTTCTTCCAGAAGGAGATCGCCGACTCTGCGTTCCGGTACCAGCAAGAGCTGGAGCAGAAGCGCCGGATCATGATCGGCGTGAACGACTTCACCGTCGATGAAGAGGTTCCGATCGAGATCCTGCGCATCGACCCGAGGCTCGAGGCAGAGCAGGTCGCGCGCGTGCGCGAGGTACGTGCGAAGCGCGACCAGGCGCGTTGCTCGAGGGCGCTCACGGGGTTGCGGAAGGCGGCCGCGGGCTCCGACAACCTGATGCCCCACATCCTCGAAGCGGTCCGGGCTTATGCGACTGAGGGCGAGATCATGAACACGCTGATCGAGGTGTTCGGCATCTATACGGAGCAGGCGGTGGTATGAGCTCCACCGCTGTGCGTCCAGTGCGGATCATCGTGGCCAAAGTTGGGCTCGACGGCCACGACCGAGGCGTCAAGGTGGTGGCGCGCGCGCTTCGCGACGCCGGGTATGAGGTGATCTACACCGGTTTGCGGCAAACTCCCGAGATGGTCGTGGACGCCGCCTTACAGGAGGATGCCCAGGTGATCGGCCTGTCGATCCACTCCGGAGCGCACATGACGCTGTTCCCGGCGGTGGTCCAGGAGCTCAAGCGGAGAAAGGCAACCGACATCGTCGTGTTCGGCGGGGGGATCATCCCGGACGACGACATCGCGGCCCTGAAGAAGCAGGGCGTGGAAAAGCTCTTCACGCCGGGCACGCCGCTCCAGGACATCGTCGACTGGCTGCGCCAGCGCTTCCCGAGCCAGAGGAGCTAGTCCTGGAGCACCACCGTGCCGGCGATCTTGTCGTGCCACCCCTGCTTGCGTGAGTCGAACGCCGCCCAGATCAAGCCGATGTAGCAAACGATCACGCTGAGGATGTATCCGACGTACCGCAGCGCCGCCCGGCCGTAACCGATCGGGGCGCCGGTGGTCGCGTCGGCGACGCGCAGGTGGAACAGGCGCATGCCGAGCGTTGAGCCCCTGCCCCAGAAGTAAATGAAGTAGGTCACGCTGATCACCAGGGCGACGAGCTCGCCAAGCGCACCGGCAGTGTTGCTCGCCGCGGTCGTGGTCTGACTGCTGCCGTTGCCCGAGGCGCCGACGAGGATCCCGATGATGACGCCGAGGATGATGGCGATGATGAAGACGGGGATGGACACGATGATGCCGTCGATGAAGACGGCCACGAAACGGATCCAGAATCCGCCGTAGCGCGCTTGGGGCGCGTACGGGTATGCCGGCTGCGGGGCGGGTGAATAGCCGCCGGGCAGCGGTGGCGGAGGCGGCGGGGGCGCGTAGCCGCCCGGTGGCGGCGGAGGCGGCGGGAAGTTGCCGGGCGGCGGGGGTGGCGGAAAGTCACCCGGCGGCGGGGGTGGTGGGTTCTCCATGCCCGTTCCTTACGTCAGTTCGTCGTGACGATCGTGCCCGCGACCTTGTCGTGGATGGCCTGCTTCCGCGGGTCCCACAGCTGCCACAGCCAGCCGACTGCTCCGATCAGGCAGATCGTGAAGCCGACCTCCAGGGTCCAGATGAACCCGCGCAGGGCGGCCTTGCCCATCGTGGGGTACTGCCCCGTCTGCAGGTCACGCACCTTGAAGCCGAAAGGCATCATCCCGATCGAAGCGCCCCGCGTGCTCCAGAAGTAAGCGAAGTACGCGACGTCGATCACAATGTTGACCAGCCCGGCGAGCCCGGTGGCTTTCTGGAGGATCGCGCTGATGACGCCGTTGACGACAACCAGGATGACGACGTCGATCAGGCCGCCCACGATGCGCATTCCTGGGCTGGCCAGGTTGCCCGGCACAGCCATCGCGCCGCCGCCGCCCGCAGGCATCATCGGCGGCATGCCGCCACCCGGCGGCGGAGGCATCATCGGCGGAGGGCCGCCGCTCGGCGGTGGGGGAGGCGGTGGGTTCTGCATGCCGTGTGACCCTCCTGAGAATTCGGTTTGGACAGGTCCGTCGGGACAAGTGGCCGGACGGCTTTGCCGTATCATAACCAGCGCCTCCCAAACCTGAGGCGGACCTATGCAACTAAAAGCTTCCACTCGTGAACTACTCGGTAAGCGCTCGCGCCGTCTTTACGGCCAGGGCAAGCTCGCCGCCGTCGTTTACGGGCACAACGCCAAGCCCACGCCGCTCGAGCTCGACCGTCTCGAGTTCCAGAAGGTGTTCGTGAAGTCGGGGCGCACGCACCTGGTCGACCTCGTCGTGGACGGAGGCCGGACCGAGAAGGTCCTGGTTCGCGAGATTCAGACTCACCCGCGCCGCCTGGGCCCGATCCACGTCGACTTCTACCAGGTGAACCTCGAAGAGAAGATCACGGTCGAGGTCCCGGTCCACCTGGTTGGCGAATCGGCCGCCGTCAAGCGGGGAGACGCCGACGTGCTCCAGCCGATCCACGCGCTGCGGGTCGAATGCCTCCCCTCCGACATTCCCGCCGCCTTCGAGGTCGACCTGACGCCGCTCGAGGAGATCGAGTCAGAGGTTCGCATCTCAGACCTGACCGTGCCGAAGGGCGTGACCGTGCTCGTCGACCCGGAAGAGCTCGTGGTCAAGATCGTCCACAAGCGCGAGATGAAGGTCGAAGAGGAAGTCCCGGCCGCCGAGGCAGTCGTGCCTGGCGAGGGCGAGGCTGCCGCCGAGGGCGAAGCCGGCGCGGAGGAAGCCGCCGACACGAAGGAATGAGCGCGCCGCCGCTGGCGCTGCTTCCTTTCATCTCAGATCCGAACCTCATCTACGCCGTCGTGGGCGTGGTGGTCTTCCTGGCGTTCGTCGTCGGCGCCCGTTACGTCTCCAGCCGGATGGTCGAAGCGCTTCGCCGGCGGAACGTGCGCTCGGACGTGGTCCAGATCGGGGGCCGGGTTGCCACTGTCGTCCTGATCGCACTCGGGGTCTTTTTTGCGATCGGCTTCGCGTTCCAGAGCCAGAACTTCACCATCGCGGGCATCCTGCTCGCCACCATCGTCGCCAGCTTCGGCGTTCAGGACGTGCTCAAGGATTACGTCTCGGGCTACTACGTCTTGCTCGAGCGCCACATCAGGATCGGCGACCGGATCACCATGGACGCGGTCGGCACCGGCACGGTGACAGACATCAAGCTCAGGGTTTCTTTGTTGAAGACCGACGCCGGCGACCTCGTCGTGGTGCCCAACGCGGAGCTTTTCAACAAGGCCGTGACGGTACACGTCCACGCGGCGGAGCGCGCAGCGGAGACCGGAAGTCCCCCTAAGCCAGCGCCTCCCGAATGACTCGGTAGAGCGCTGCGAGCTGCTCTCCCTCGAGTTCGGATTCCTGAGCCAGGAGGTTGCGGATCATCTGCGACGCGGCCTCGACGTGGATGCCCGCGGCCACCTGGGTGGCAAGCGATCGCAGGTGATATGTGTGGTCGGGCCGGTCGGTCTTGGTGTCGAGCTTCACGGCGACACGGTCGAGCTGCACGACCTTCGACCATTTCCCGACCTCGGCCGCACCAGACTCGGGCGCGTCCGACAGGTGAAGGCAGTTGAGGCCTCCGAAGATGCCGTACCGCTCGCGCAGCGAGCCCGGGCGGGACTGCGCGATCCTGGTTTCACCAAGGTCGTAGCGCATCTGGGTCAGCGCGTCCGCGGATGCCGTGACGCGCCCGACGACGAGCGGCAGCGCGGTCATGAAATCGACCAGCCAGGGGAAGAAAGGCCTGCCCATCAAGAAGTCGTAGTGGCTCTCGATCAGGGAAACAGGCGGATGAAACCAGTCCAGCGATTCGACCTTCCAATCTTTCTCGGTGGACAGCCAGCGCCATAGCCCGGCGCGGGTGGAAAGGCGGTAGGCGGCGTCGGGTTTGAAGATCACGAGGGCGTCGGCCACGAAGCGAAATGCTACTTGGCCTGGTTTTTGTCCCGCGGATTGGGCTTGTACACCTTCCGGCCTTTGAGCCTTTCCGGCATGTGCACCTGTTCCGCCACGCCGCCTTCGGCGTCGTGCGCGTACTTGTAGCCCTTGCCGTAGCCCATCGACTTCATGAGGCCGGTCGGCGCATTGCGCAGATGCATTGGGACCGGCTCGTTGCCGGTTTCCTGGATGAGCTCGCGCGCGGCGCCGTAGGACGTCAGAGCAGAGTTGGACTTCGGGGCGAGCGCCAGGTAGAGGGCAGCCTCGGTGAGCGGGAGCACGGCCTCCGGCATGCCGACGAAGTGGGCCGCCTGCTGCGCGGCCACCGCGACCGGCAGCGCCTGCGGATCGGCCAGGCCGATGTCCTCGGCGGCGAGGATGACCAGGCGGCGGGCGACGAACATCACGTCCTCTCCAGCCTCGAGCATACGGGCCATCCAGTAGACGGCAGCGTCGGGGTCGCTGCCCCGGACGCTCTTGATCAGCGCCGAGACGATGTCGTAGTGCTGGTCCCCGGCGCGGTCGTACAGCAGGTGGCTCTGCTGCAGCGCACGCTCGACGTGGTCGAGCGAGATCGTTTCCTCACCGGCCAGCGCCGCGGCGGCCTCCAGCCCATTGAGCGCCACGCGCGCATCGCCGCGCGAGCCCTCGAGCAGGGCGTCCAGGGCATCGTCGGAGATGCCGGCACCCAGCTCGGCGAGCCCGCGCTGGGCGACCTGCTTGAGCTCGTCTCTCTCCAGCTGCTCGAGCCTGAACACCCGGCTGCGTGAGAGGAGCGGGGCGATCACCTCGAAGGATGGGTTCTCCGTGGTGGCGCCGATCAGGGTGACAGTGCCGTCTTCGACGTGGGGCAGGATGGCGTCTTGCTGAGCTTTATTGAAGCGATGGATCTCATCGATGAACAGCACCGTGCGCAGGCCGGCCCGGCGGTGGATTTTCGCCTCGGCCACGACCTTGCGGAGGTCGGCCACACCGGCCGTCACGGCGGACATCGACACCATTCGGGCGCTCGTCTCGGTCGCGAGCAGGCGCGCCAGCGTGGTCTTGCCGCTTCCGGGAGGGCCCCACAGCACGATGCTCGGCAGGTGGCCCGAGCGCGTCAGCTGCCTCAGTACGTCGACCACCTTGCGCTGCCCGACGAGGTCTTCGAAAGTCTTCGGCCGAAGCCTGGTCGCGAGCGGCGCGTTCGGTTCAACCGCCGCCGGCAGCCCGAAAAGCTCCCCCTGGTCAGCCATAGGCGAATTCTGACCCCACGCGGCCAGTAGGCCGGATTCATTCCGGCCGTCCCTGGCGTGCCTGGAGGCCACCTCATGTGGCGAGGAGTAGTCATTAAGGAAATCCCATCCCGGGGAATGGGAGCAGGCCCGCCGGCGAAGCCGGCCGGCCGATGCATTCAGCAGGTCCCATCCTGGTCGCGCTTGCGCGCAGGGAAAACCGCCCGGTTTTCCCTCATACCTTCACCCCCGGGTGTTCTACCGGCGCTCGAAGGTGGCCCGATGCCTAGAATGCCCGCCATGGCCTCCTGCTGGTACTGCAACTCGGAGCTCTCGGAGACGGCGCTCTACTGCCCCAGCTGTGGTCACAGCCAGGCCGATCGCTCGTCCAGCCCTCTTTTCGGGGTCGTGGACCCGGTCACAGGCATCTGGAACTCGAAATTCGTCAACGCGCTGGTCGGCCAGGAAGCCAACCGGGCGGTGCGCTACCACCGCCCGCTCTCTGTCCTGGTGATCGAGCTCGACCATGCCGAACACATCCACAAGGAGCTCGAGCAGATCCAGGTCGAGGGCCTGCTGCGCGAGATCTCGGAACGCCTCGGCCAGGCCATCCGCGACACCGACACGGTCGCGTTCCTCGACGCCGACGGACCGCCCCACTTCGCCATCGTGCTGCCCGAAACTGATGACCAGGGCGCCACTCTGGCCGCCGACAAGATCCGCCGCTCGATCGCCACCCATGACTTCTCGACCGCGGGAAACTGGCAGCGAATCACGGTGAGCTGTGGCGCGGCGACGATCGGCGTCATGAGCCGCCACGATGAGGAGGCCGGGCTGATGAACCGCCGGGAGTACACCGGCAACCTGCTCAGGGAGGCCTACCACGCCCTCGAGACGGGGCGGTCGGGAGGAACCAACCGCACCTCGATCGGCGCGTTGCGCAGCCAGTAGGCGCGATCCTTCTTTCGTGACGCAGACCCGGCTTTACCTGATCCGCCATGCCGACGTGGAGAACCCGCACCGTCTGCTGTATGGGCATCTCGATGGGTTTCAGCTCAGCGCGTTGGGGCGCCGGCAGTCGGCCGCGCTGGGTGACCGGCTTCGCAACGAGGACATTCGCCGGATCGTGCACAGCCCGCTGGCTCGCGCCGCCGAGACGGCGCGGCTCATCAACGAGCGCCTCGCTCAACCCGCCTACCTCGAGGGCGATCCCGACCTGAGAGAAGCCGAGTTCAGCCGCTACCTGCAGGGCCTGCCCTACTGGCAGATACCCCTACGACGTCCTCTCTGGTTCGTCCACAAGGCCAGGCGCGGCCTGCTCCCAGGCGATGAAACGGTCGACCGCCTGGGTGGGCGCGTGCTGGAGGTGGTTCGGCGAATGGCGCGCGAGCGCCCCGGTGAGACGCAGGCCATCGTGAGCCATGCCGATCCGCTGAACGCTGCCTGGATCTTGCTCGACGGGCGGGCCCACAACGAGCGCGAGATGTACCGCAAAGCGGTCGACAAGGCGGGCATGCTGCGGGTGGACATGGAGGGCGAGATTCCCAAGACCTGGGAGTACATCCCGCCGCCTGCTCTGGCGCCCGCGATCGCCGCCGCCTGACCGTGGCCGACACAGGCTTCCCCGAAGGTTTCCTGTGGGGCACGGCCAGCGCCGCCCACCAGGTAGAGGGCAACGACCGCAATTGCGACTGGTGGGAGTTCGAGCATGAGCCCGACCGCATCGAGAACGGCGACACGTCAGAGATCGCGTGCGCCCACTACGCCCGCTATCGCGAGGATTTCGCGCTCCTCCGGGAGCTGAGCCAGGGCGCGCACCGCCTCTCGATCGAGTGGTCACGCATCGAGCCGTCGGAGGGTGAGTTCGATGCGCGCCAGATCCGGCACTACCGAGACGTGCTGGGCGAGCTCCGCGAGCAGGGCATGGAGCCCATGGTCACGTTGCATCACTTCACGAATCCTCTGTGGTTCATTCGCAAGGGCGGATGGGCTGCCTCCGGATCTGCCCGCGCTTTCCTTCCTTTCGTGCATCGCGTGGTCGATGAGCTGGGCGACCTGGTGTCGCTCTGGTGCACCATCAACGAGCCCAACATCTATGCCGCGAACGGCTGGATCACGGGCGAGTTTCCTCCCGCCCGACTCGGTGATCTCGCCTCCTTTTATCGAGTCCTGGCCAACATGCAGCTCGCACACGAACTCGCCTACCTCGCGATCAAGCGCCGGTGGCCTGACTCACCGGTCGGCCTGTCCCATCACAAGTTCCTGTTTTTACCCGCGAGCAACAAGCGCGCGGACCGGCTCGCCGCCCAGACGGCTCGGCTTGCGCTCGACCGCTGGCCGGTCGCGCCCGGCCGGCTGCGCAACGTGGTGGAGGCGACGTCGGACTTCATCGGGATCGCCCACTACCACGGGCAGTGCGCGGCATTCGACCCCCGGCGGCCGCGTGACCAGTTCATCAGGCGCTTCAACGTTCCGGGCGTGCCCGTGACCGAGATGGGATGGAGCGCCGACCCGAGCTGGATGCGCGGCGTCCTCGGCGAGCTGAAGCCGCTTGGCAAGCCGGTGTACATCACGGAGAACGGGATGGCCACCAGCGATGACGCGGTGCGCGAGCGTTATCTCACCGACATCCTCACGAGCGTGCGCCTGGCGATCCAGGACGGGGTCGACGTGAGGGGCTATTTTCACTGGACGAACATGGACAACTTCGAGTGGGCGCGTGGCTACCAGGCGCACTTCGGCCTGATCGCGGTCGATCGCAACACCCTCGAGCGGACGGTCAGGCCGTCGGGCCGCCTGTACGCCCGGATCGCGAAGGCAAACGGCCTCCTCAAGACCCTAGACTCAGGCGCGTGAACCGCAGGTCATGGACCATCGGGGTGGTCGCGGTCGTCCTCGGTTCGGTGCTCATGCTTTCACTTGCGTGGGGCCTCCAGCATGCCGCGCTCGCCAACCCGCCCCTACTCGGCAAAACTGCGCCACGGCTGGCGATCCAGACTCCGAACGGTGAGCAAGTCAAGGTGTGGCAGCTGCAGGGCAAGCCGGTCGTCTTGAACTTCTGGGCGTCCTGGTGCGCTCCGTGCGTGCAGGAGCTGCCTGTCCTGTCGAACGGATCCGCCGCCCATCCCGGGATCGCCTTCGTGGGAGCTGACAATCGGGACACCTCGGGCGGCTTCAGCACCTTTGAGCAAGCGCACCAGCACCCCTACCCGGCGGGCCCGATCGTGGTGGGCAGCTATCAGTCTTACGGCGTGGCCGGCCTGCCCGCCACGTTTTTCATCGACGCGCAAGGTCGCGTGACGGCGTCGTTCACGGGACCGCTCGATGCGCCAACCCTGAATCACTACCTGGCGTTGATCTCGACATGACTGGGCAGTCCCTCAGGTGGTCCATTCCGGCCCTCGTCGTGGCCGCGTGCGTCGGCTACTTGATCTACTCCGCGTCGGGAGGCTCCGCCGAGTACTACCTCACCGTGAGCCAGCTGCGTTCGCACTCAGTGGCCGGTGATGTGCGCGTGGCGGGGGTCGTCCAGAGCGATGTGCAGAAGAGCGACGCCGGACTGCGCGTGACTTTCACAGAGAAGGACGGAACCGCCTCCATGCCGGTGGATTACACGGGCACTCTGCCCGACATCTTCAGGCCGGGCATCACGGTCGTGGCGGAGGGCAGGCTGGGTACGGACGGCATCTTCCACGCGCGCACGCTGCTCGCGAAATGCCCGTCCCGCTTCTCCACGACGCCGTACACGCAGTGATACTCGGCTACTTCGGCGCCGGTGCTCTGCTGTCGGCCCTCGTCATGGGCGGCTTTTCCGCGGTGCTGTCCTTCTGGGCGGGCAGCCGGGAAAACGCGGTCATGGTCCAGGTCGGGCGGCGCGCCTTCTACGCGGCCGCGGCGATGATCGCCATCGCGGGAGGGGTGCTCGAGTGGGCGCTGCTCGGCCACGATTTCTCGCTCGCGTACGTCACCGAGCACACCGATCTGTCCACGCCGACCGCGCTGGTCGCGGCAGGCTTTTACGGAGGGCAGGAAGGCTCGCTGCTCTACTGGGCCCTCGTGCTCGGCGTGCTGGGCAGCGTATCGCTCGTCGCGAGCGCGTCCCTTGGCTTGAAGATGGCCGGCTACGCCGCGGGCTTGATGGCGGCGATCCTCAGCTTTTTCCTGGTCGTGCTCGTGCTGGTCGCGAGCCCGTTCGACCTGCTCTCGATCACCCCGCCGGACGGGCTCGGTCTGAACCCGGTCCTTCGCGATGGCGGAATGCTGATCCATCCACCGGTCGTGCTCGCCGGCTTCGCATCATTCGCCATCCCCTTCTGCTTCGCGTCGGCCGCCCTGCTCGCGGGCCGGCCCGATTCCGCATGGATCGCGCACACCCGCCGATTCGCGCTCATCGCCTGGAGCCTGCAAACCACCGGGCTCGTTCTCGGCATGTGGTGGGCGTACCACGTGCTGGGCTGGGGCGGTTACTGGGGTTGGGATCCGGTGGAGAACGTCGCCCTCATGCCATGGCTGGCGACGACGGCCTATCTGCACTCATCGATGGTCCAGGAGACGCGCGGCCGCCTGCGAGCATGGAACTTCGGCCTGGTCATCCTCGCTTTTCTGCTCGTGGTTTTCGGCACCTTCATCGTGCGCAGCGGGGTCGTTCCGTCGGTGCACACGTTCGCCATCAGCGCCATTGGTCCGTGGTTCCTGGGGCTCCTTTTCGTGTGCATCGTCTTCTCGGTGGTGCTGCTGGCGACTCGGTCAAGCGTGCTCGGTGGTCACACGCAACCGGTGGCACCGGTCTCTCGGGAGGGGGCGTTCGTGCTTCAGAACCTGCTCCTGATCGGAGTCGTCGCGGTGGTCTTCTGGGGCACGATCCTGCCGCTCGTGTCGGGCATGTTCGGGCAGCAGCGAGTGGTCGGCGCTTCGTACTTCGAGCGTGCAGCCGGCCCCCTGCTGGTCGTCATCCTCGCCTTGATGGCAGCCGGGCCGCTCCTGCCGTGGCGCCGCGCGGCCAGGCTGCCTTCTTGGCGAGCGTTGATCTGGCCAGGCGTGACCGCTCTGATCACGCTGGCGGCGCTGCTTGTCGCCGGAGTCAGCTCGATCCCGGCGCTCCTCACGCTCCCGTTGGTGGCGGGCGTCGCTGCGACCTGCCTGACGCAGTACGCCCGCCTGAGCCAGGGTTGGAAGAATTTGCCAACTTCCCTCAAACGCAGGCGGCGCCGGTACGGCGCCTACCTCGCACACCTGGGCCTCGCCGTGCTCGTGACGGGGATCGGGGCCTCTCACTTCTGGCAGCAGGAAAAGGACGTGACACTCGCGCCGGGACAGCAGGTGACCGTCGCCGGATACACGCTGACCTATGCGGGGTCCGAGCAGCGCCAGCTCAGCGACCACACCGAGCTCGTCGCGCTAATGCTTTTCGGCGACGCGACGCTCGAGCCGGCCCGCGCCACATACGCCGGGCTCGGCGGTCAATCGTTGACGCACGTGGCGATCAACACGACGCCGGTAGCCGACGTTTACGTCGTACTGGCGGGTGTTGCTGCGGACGGGTCGGCCTCCTTCAGCGTATTCGTCAACCCGCTCGTCAGCTGGATCTGGGCGGGCGGGGCGATCATCATCTTCGGCGTGCTTTTGGGCAACCTCGGAGAGCGAGCGCCGGCGGTCGAGGCGGTCAGGCGCCGGGTTCCCGCTTCGGTGCCAGGTTAGATGGCGCTCATAGTCGCGACGCTGCTCCTGTTCGCGGCCGGCCCGTTCGTGCTCTGGCCGCTGATCAAGACCCCGACGGACGACGGTAAATGAGCATCCTCGTCGCGAACGGTCTGACCCACTGGTTCGGCTCCGAGGTTGCGCTGGAATCCGTCGATCTCGCGATCGACGCCGGCGAGCATATGGCGGTGCTGGGCGAAAACGGAGCTGGGAAGACGACGCTGCTGCGCATCCT
>WNFD01003182.1_pt1 | contig 24198 bp, 22 predicted proteins | sample 5400491 | NCBI WGS metagenome assembly WNFD01 (sample SAMN13153343, study PRJNA577476) | soil metagenome | isolation source: 120 cm saprolite under Douglas fir tree site 2 hole 2 replicate 2 | place: USA:California | collected 2015-04-18
AAGGTACCCTCGACCGCCTGGCCATCGACGACCTTCGGTCCCGTCCAGCCCTTGGGAGTCCGGAGGACGATCACCGGCCACGACGGCCGGCCAGGCCGGTGATCCGAGGCCTTGATGCTCGCGATCTCGTCCAACGCCCAGTCGAGCGCGGCGGCCATCTGCTGGTGGACGAGCATCGGGTCGTCGCCGCTCACGAACACAGGCGTGTGGCCGTATCCCTCCAACAGGTCGCGCAGCTCGCTTTCTGGGATCCGGGCGAGCACCGTCGGGTTGGCGATCTTGTAACCGTTGAGGTGCAGGATCGGCAGCACGGCGCCGTCCCGCTCTGGATTGACGAACTTGTTCGAATGCCAGCTCGCGGCGAGCGGCCCTGTCTCGGCCTCGCCGTCGCCGACGATGCAGAAGACCGTGAGGTTGGGGTTGTCGAACGCTGCGCCGTATGCGTGGACCAGCGCGTAGCCCAGCTCCCCTCCCTCGTGGATCGAGCCCGGCGTCTCCGGGGCGTTGTGGCTGGGGATGCCGCCGGGAAACGAGAATTGCCGGAATAGCTTGCGCAGCCCGGCCTCGTCCATGGTCACGTGCGGGTAGCGCTCGGTGTAAGTGCCTTCGAGGTACGCGTTCGCGACGCCCGCGGGTCCGCCGTGGCCCGGACCCATGACGTAGATCGCGTCGAGGTCGCGCTTCTTGATCGTCCGGCTCGCGTGCGCGTAGATGAGATTCAGGCCGGGCGTGGTGCCCCAGTGCCCGAGCAGACGCGGCTTGATGTCCTCGAGGCGCAGCGGATTGGCCAGCAGCGGGTTGTCGAGCAGATAGATCTGGCCAACCGAGAGGTAGTTGGCCGCCCGCCAGTAGGCATCGATCAGGCGGAGCTCTACATCGCTGAGCGGCCTGGCGCTTGAGAGGTCGGGCAGGGCCGCGCTCCTGATCTGGCTCGGCGTCATTTCCCCACCTCCAATCATGATTGCTGCGTGCCTGAGAGAAGGCCGGTCGCCGTATTCGCCGCGCTCGAGATGGAAGCTCACGGGCTGATCCAGCACCTTCCGAGGTCCGAGACGATCGGGCCCAAGATCGGAACCTGGGAAGGCGATGGGATGGTGGTCGTCGTGGGCGGCGTCGGCAAGGTCGCGGCCGCGCTCTCGGCCCAGTTCGTCCAGGACGTGTTCAAGCCGCGCTGCATGGTGTCGATCGGACTCGCCGGCGCCCTGCGCGATGACACGTCACGAGGTCAGGTCGTCGTCGCGTCGGGCGCGGTGCAGCACGACATGGACGGCAGGCCCCTCACGGCGGCGCGGGGGGTCATCCCGGGGCTCAACGTGTCGGTCCTCAACGCCGATCCGCCGCTGGCCGAGAAGCTTCTCGTCGCCGCCAAGCGCTCGGTCGAGAACCCGAGGGTTGTTCGGCCTGGACTGGTCCTGACGGGCGATCAGATCATCACGACGCGGGCGGTGCGCGACGCGCTGGTGCGCGACTTTCCCGACGGCGCCTGCGTCGACATGGAGACCGCCGCCATCGCGCAGGTTGCCCACCAGAACGGACTACCCTGGGGCGCTGTGCGCGTGACGTCCGACTCCGCAGACGAGACATTCGACCTGGAGGACGTCATCGACTTCGGTGTGAAGAGCGCCGGCGAGCTGTTTGCGCGCATCGTCCGCGACGCAGTGCCTGACCTGTGACCGACGAATCGCCACGCTGGCTCTCCGCTGAGGACATCTCCGACCGGGTACGCCTCGGCAAGCTGGATCCGCAGGCGGTCGTACATGCGCACCTCGACGCCATAGAGCGGTTCGACTCGCGGATCCACGCGTACATCCATGTCGACAAGCACGCCGCGTCCAAACCCGGTCCTTATGCCGGCGTGACGCTGGCCGTCAAGGACAGCCAGCCCGTCGCCGGCATGCCTTACACGTATGCGACGCCTTCGTGGCGCGACCGCGTCGCGGACGAGGACGCCGTGCCGGTCGCCCGCGCCCGGTCGGCGGGGATGACGATCCTCGGCAAGACGAACCTGCCCGAGCTGGCTGCCGCGATCGGCACCACGAACACGCTGTTTCCCGCGACGCAGAACCCGTGGCGCGAAGGCATCACGCCAGGCGGTTCGAGCGGCGGCAGCGCGGCGGCGGTGGCGGCGGGCATGACCGCGGTCGCCCTTGGCGGCGACACCGGAGGATCGATCCGCATTCCCGCGTCCTGCTGCGGAGTGGTCGGCCTCCGGCCCACGCCCGATCGGATCCCCAACGAAGAGGTCGACCCGACGGTGATGCAGTCGCGAGGACCGATGGCGCGCTCCGTGGCCGACGCGAGGCTGCTGTTCGGCGTGATGACCTTGACCACACCGCGGTGGATCGAGTTCGGGCGGAAGCCGCGCCTCATCGGCATGGCGGATACCAGTCCCCTGGGCGCTGACCCCGCCGTCCAGGAGGCCTGCCGCCGAGCGGTGAAGGCGCTGGAAGGCGCCGGGCATGTCGTCGAAGAGATCGCGTGGAACCCGGAACCGGTCGCTCAGGGCTACGGCGTAGTGCGGCGCGCCAGCATGGCGAGCTTCCCGGCCGACCTCTCGACGTTCGGTCCCGGCATCCAGAGGCTGGCCGCGGAGGGACGCGACCTGACGGCGATGGATTACTTCCGCGCGTTCGAGTCGGCGACCTTCGCGGCCAACCGCGCCGTGGCGATACCGCTGCAAGCGCGTTACGACTTCCTTCTCACGCCCACGCTCGGCCTCCTCCCGATGTCGATCGACAGCGTGCCGCCGTTTCTCGGCGACGAGTGGGCGCGATACGTGCAGTTCGTGCTTCCCGTGAGCTTCGCGCGCGTGCCGGCGATCTCGATCCCGGCCGGCCTGCATGACGGGCTGCCGGTGGGAGTGCAGCTGGTCGGGCAGTTCGGCCAGGAGTATGGCCTGCTCGACTTCGCCGAGGAGCTGGAGAGGATGCCGGGGTTCGGATTTCAGCGGCCACCTGGTCTTGATTGAGGAGATGCGATGAAGGCGCAGCGCGTCGACATGTTCGTCTGCCCATCGGCCACGCCTGCAGACACCTCGGGGCTGCAGAAGCTGGCCGACTCGGGAAAGATCAAGCCCGACACCCTCGTCGCGCTGGTCGGCAAGACCGAGGGCACCGGTGCGCACGACGACTGGGGTCGCGTGTGGGCGGACGTCGCGCTGCGGGAATGGACCGCGAAGTTCCTCGGCATCCCGGTAGACGAGGTGGCGAAGCACGTGATCTTCGTCCTCTCCGGCGGGTGCCCTGGCGTGATCACGCCGCACATCGCGGCGGTCACGCGCGAATGGGTCGAGGTTTCGGACGAGCGCCCCGGCGATGACAAGCGCCTGGTCGTGGGCCGCGCGGGCTCGGAGGCGATCACTCCCGAGGAAGTCGGACGCATGGGCCAGATCAGAAAGGTCGCCGAAGCCACAAAGCGCGCGATGGGCGACGCCGGCCTCACCGACCCCAAGGACGTCCACCTCGTGATGGTCAAGGTGCCCGGCCTGACGACGGCCAGCATCAAGGACGCGGAGTCGCGGGGCAAGACCGTGGTCTCGCATGACCTCACTTTCGGCCCTGAGGGCGCCGGCGTCTACGCGAACGACGCGGCCGCGCTGGGCGTCGCGCTGGCGCTGGGCGAAGTCCCGGAGTCGTCCCTTTCCGACGAGGTGGTGCGGCGAGATTGGGACCTCTATTCCGAGGTCGCGATGACCTCGTCCGGCGGCGAGAAGCGGCACGGCGAGGTGGTCGTGTTCGGCAACTCGACGGCGTCGGGAAGCTCGATCCGGATCGGCCACGCCGTGACGAAGGACTTCATCGACGCCGAGGGCGTGCGGAGTGCGCTGCGTTCGGCGGGGCTGCACTTCAAGGACGGCCTGCCCGACGAGGCGGACCTGGCGCGGCGTCTCGTCCACGTGTTCGCGAAGTCCGTCATCCCGGGCAGCGACCAGATCCGTGGACAGCGAATCACGCTGCTCGACGACACCGACGCATATCAGATCGGCAAGGCGCTCGGCGGCATGCTCGTCGCGTCGGTGACGGGTCGCACCACGAACTACGTGAGCGGCGGGGAGCGGAACTCCCACCAGGGTCCTCCAGGCGGCAACATCGTGGCGGCCGTCGTCCGGACGGAGTGAACTTATCCGGGGTTGTTCCGCCGGCTCAGGTCGTACAGCTTTAGAGGCGAGAGCGGCATCTCGGTGATCGGGATGCCCAACGCCTCATCGATCGCCGACGCGATGACGGCGCCCACCGGGATCACGCCCGCCTCCCCCGCCCCTTTCACGCCCAGCGGGTTGAGCGGCGACGGCGTCTCGATGTGGTCGATCTCGATCGGCGGGATCTCGGTCGCGTAGGGCATCAGGAACTCCATGAAGGACGCGTTGCGCAGCTGCCCATCCGCGTCGTAGGCGAGGCGTTCATAGAAGGCCCCGCCGATCCCCTGCGCGACGCCACCCTCGATCTGGCCCTGGAGAACGAGCGGATTGATCACGCGCCCGCAGTCGTGCACGACCACGTATTTCAGGATCTCCAACCGGAACGTCTGGGGATCGACGCGAACGTAGGCCGCGTGGCACCCGGACGCCCACGTCGAGCCCGGAGGGCTGTAGTAGCCGGTCGCCTCGAGACCAGGCTGCTCGCCCTCCTGCAGCGGCGGACCGGGCCTCGGCCTGGCCGCAAACTGGGTCGCCGCCTCCGTGCCGCCGCCGAACGCATAGCGCACCGGGTTCGACAGCACCGCGACCGCGGCGAGGGGGATGCCGCGGTCGGGCGAGCCCTTGACTCGGACCAGGCCGCCCACCAGCTCGAGATCTTCCGGGTTTGCCTCCAGGTGCTCGGCCGCGATCTGTTTTGCCTTGGTGGCGACCATGCTCGCCGCGACGTGCATGGCGTTACCCGCTGTCACGGCGCCGCGCGAGGCGAACGTGCCGACGCCCCATGAGAAACGCCGCGTATCCCCGCTCGTGACCTCGACGTCCTTCACGTCGACGCCGAGCTCGTCGGCGACGATCTGCGCCCACACCGTCGCGTGGGCCTGGCCCTGGCTCGGGATCCCGGTCGCGGCGATCACCTTGCCCGAGACGAGGACCTGCACGTGCGCGCCCTCATATGGCCCGACCCCGGTGCCCTCGACGTAGATCGCGATTCCCATGCCGACGTGGTCACCCTCCGGCCGGGGGCCGAGCCTCTTCAACGCGCGGTCGAGCAGCTCGGGATAGTCGCCGCTGTCGTACACGACCGTGTTGCCGTCCTGCCATACGACGCCGACGGTGTACGGAAACTCATCACGCTGGATGAGGTTGCGCCGCCGTACCTCGACGCGGTCGAGGCCGAGCTGGGCGGCGATTGCGTCGAGAGTCCGCTCCATGACGAAGCAGGCGTGCGGCCTGCCAGCGCCGCGGTAGGGCGAGGTCGCCGTGGCGTTCGTATAGACGTCGCGAAAGCGGACTCGATAGTTCTGGATTCGATACGGGCCGGGCACCTGAGCCGCGGTGATGATCGGCAGGATGATCCCGTACGGCGTGTACGCGCCGCCGTCGTGGATGAAGTCGTCGCTGAGGGCCACCACGCGTCCCTGGTCGTCGAAGCCGACCTCGACCTCGTGCACCTGGCCGCGCTCCTGGTTGACCGCGGTGAAGTGCTCCTGGCGGTCCTCGGTCCACTTGACGGGGCGGCCGAGCTGCATCGCGGCGTGTGGCACAAGGACCTCGTCGGGATAGAAGAGCATGATCTTCGGTCCGAACCCTCCACCGACATCGGGCGCGATGACCTCGACGTTCGACTCGGCAAGACCGAAGAGCACCGCGAGCCCGCCGCGGATCGAGGTGGGCGACTGGGTCGAGTCGTAAACCGTCAGCTTGTGCTCCGCAGCGGACCACCGCGCCCAAACGGCGCGCGCCTCGAGCGGGTTCGCGGCGCCGCGCTCGTAGCGGAAGCGAAGAGTCTTGCGATGGGGCGCCGCAGCCAGCGCCGCGGCCACGTCACCGGCTTCCTGGACCATTTCGGCCGCCACGTTGCCCGGCACGTCGTCGTGCACCAGGTGCTCGGCCCTTGCCGCGTCTTCGGGCGTGATCACGACCGGCAGCGGCTCGTATTCGACCTGCACCAGCTCGGCCGCGTCTTCCGCGATGTACCGGCTCTCAGCCACGACGAAGGCGACCGCCTCGCCCGCGTAGCGCACCACATCGGAGGCGAGGCAGCGCTGCGTCCGGCCATGGGTCAGGTTGGGATGCGGGATGAGCAGCGGTAGGTCGACGCCGCCGAACGGCAGGTCAGCCGCCGTGTAAACAGCGACGACACCCGGCACCTCGCGCGCGGCGCCGACATCGATTGAAACGATGCGCGCGTGCGCGTAGGGCGAGCGCACGAAGCAGCATTCGAGCGCCCCGTCGTCGATGTCGTCGGTGTATCGGCCGTGACCGCGCAGCAGCCGGTCGTCTTCGACGCGCTGCACTGGCGCGCCGAACCATCGGGTCGTCATTCCCTGGACAGCTCGACCGCGCGCACGATCGCTCGCCGGATCGACGCGTATCCCGTGCAGCGGCACAGGTTGCCCGCGATCCCTTCTTCCATCTCTTGCGCCGTCGGGTCCGGATGCTGCGCAAGAAGGCTGAGCACCGACATCACGAATCCAGGCGTGCAGAAGCCACACTGCAGCGCGTGACATTCATGGAACGCCTGCTGCACCGGGTGAAGCGGCGCCCCATCGCGGGTCAGGCCCTCGACGGTCGTCACCTCGTGTCCCTCGGCCTGCACCGCCAGCATCAGGCACGATCGCACCGCCGCGCCGTCCAGCAGCACCGTGCAGCAGCCGCACACACCATGCTCGCATCCCACGTGAGTCCCGGTCAGGGCGAGGTCGTGCCGGAGATGGTCGGAGAGCAGCTTGCGCGGATCCTCGGGCGCCGGGTGTGCAACGCCGTTCACCCTCACGCGGCAAATGCCTTTTCGGTGAGGACCCGGACGAGGTGGAGGCGGAACTCGGGCGTTGCCTCGACGTCGCCGCTCGGCTCGAGGTCGCGGCTCGGGTCGCGCGGATCGGCCAGTACCGGCGTCGGCGCCACACCAAACAGGGCGAGCCTCTCGTCCGCGCGCACGATCCCAGCCAGGGCGAAGTCGCCGTGGCGCCGGGACTCTTCGAAGATCGCGAACGAGTCGTGGATCTCTGGGAACCACGCCTCGATCACCACCTCATCCGGCGCCAGCGTGGTCTCGAACATGCCCCCGAACAGCTGCTCCGCCGGGACAGGTCGCTCGCCGTGGGTCGAACGCACGACCACGTGCCCACCGAGGGCGAGGAGCACCGCCGGCAGCTCCGAGGCGGGGTCCGCGTGGGCGATGCTGCCGCAGACCGTGCCCCGGTTCCGGATGACCCGATGCGCGACCAGATGCGTTGCTTCGCTCAGCAACGGACAGACGCGGGCGACCAGCTCCGAGTCTTCGACCGCCGCCTGGCGCACCAGGGCCTGAACCGCCACCCCGCCGTCGCGCTCATAGATGCGATCCGCGCCATGAATGCGATTGATGTCGACCAGGTGTCGAGGCCGGGCCAGCCGGAAGTTGAGCAGCGGGATGAGCGATTGCCCGCCGGCGAGGATCTTTGCGTCCTCCAGCGAGCCGAGCAGCTTGCAGGCCTCTTCGACCGACGTCGGCGCGTGGTATTCGAACCGCGGCGGTTTCATTCGACCATGGCGACGGCGCGGCAGAGGGCGGCCTCGCCGCCCTGGAATCGCCACGGGAAGCAGGCGAACTGGATCTTTCGGTCGAGCACCTCATCCAGCTGCCCACCGAGATTTTCGATGTGGATCACGTCATGCGGAAAGAGCAGGGTGTGCATGATCTGGTAGTCGGCCTTGGGGAAGACCTCGTCCAGGCTCCGGCCGAGCTTCTTCTCGGCCTCCTCGGCCTCGTCGGCGCGGATGCGTCGGATGACCGTGTTCATCGGATGGTCCGCGCTGCCGGTGTCGACCGCGATCCAGCGGATCCGGCGCTTCAGCACCCACTCCGCGAACTTACGGCTCGGACCCGGGTGGCGGATGAAGTACGTCGTCTCGTCGACGCGTGAGCGGTCGGTCCAGTTCTCCGGGTAGTAGCGGTGATAGCCGGTGCGGATGATCAGGATGTCGCGCGCGTCGATCTTGATCCCGGTGTCCTTCTCCCACCGTTCGAAATGCTCCGGCTCGTAGACGTCATAGTCGCCGATGCCGTAGCGCTGCAGGTCGACCACGCACGCGGGACCGATCAGGAAGTCAAGAGGCAGTTCGCCGATGAACTTGCCGCCCGTCAAGAAGTGCGCTGGCGCGTCGAGGTGCGTGCTGACGTGCAGCGTCATCGTGATCTCCTGGCCCCCGGCCCGATCGAACGCGAGGTGCTTGATCCAGCGGATCGCCGGCCCGGGATAGCCCGCGAACGCGGGAGTGTGGAGCGAGAAGTCTTGCGTGAGGTCGAGAAATCTCATTTCACCAGCAGCGAGCGCTGCACCTTGCCCATCGCGTTGCGAGGCAGCGCGTCGATGGCGATGACCCGCTTGGGGCACTTGTAGGCGGCGAGATGCTCATGCGCGAACTCGATGAGCTCGCCCTCGACGAGCGGCGCCGAGCCGGAAGGCACGACGAACGCCGTGACCTCCTCGCCCCACTTGTCGCTGGGGACTCCGGCCACCGCCACCTCCTGCACCGCAGGATGCGTCTCCAGCACCAGCTCGACCTCGCGCGGGTAGACGTTGAAGCCGCCCGTGATGATCAGCTCTTTGAGCCGGCCGCGGATGGCGAGCGTGCCGTCCCGGGCGATCTCCCCCACGTCGCCGGTGCGGAAGAAACCATCAGGCGTGAAAGCCTCCGCCGTGGCTTGGGGATTGCGCCAGTAGCCCTGGAAGACCTGGCCACCCTTGAGCAGTACCTCGTCCAGTTGGCCCAGCCTGACTTCGACGCCTGGAAACGCGTAGCCGACACGGCCGGGCTGGCGCGGCCCGTCATATGGATTGGTCACGACGATGCCGCCCTCGGTGATGCCGTAACGCTCGACGGGCGGCTGGCCGAGCAAGCGCTCGCAGCGTTCGAACAAAGCCGGGGGCAGCGGCGCGGAGCCACACACGAAGACGCGAACATGTGAGAGATCGGTCGGGTGCTCCTCCAGCCAATCGCACAGGCGCTGGTACATCGAGGGCACGCCGAAGAACATCGTGCCATCGCTGGTCAGCTCGTCGATCACGGCGGACGGCGTGAAGGCGACGAGCGTCGCGCGGCCCCCGCTGAGCAGCGTCCCGTGCAGGCCCATCCCGAGTCCATGCAGGTGAAACAGCGGCAGGGCATGAACGAGCACGTCGCGAGGCGTCCAGCGCCACACCTCGAGCGCGCCACGGCCCTGGGCCAGGAAGTTGCCGTGGTCGAGGACGGCGCCTTTAGGGCGGCCGGTGGTCCCTGACGTGTAAAGGATCGCGGCCGGGCTTTCAGGCGTGAGCGCCGGCATCGTCGGCACTGCGCCACCTGGCAGGTTTTCGACCGCGACGGTGCGGAGACCGAGCCGCTCGACGATTGCGGCGCGGGGGCGGTCGGCGATCACGGCGACGGGTTCCGAGTCGCGGAGGATGTGCTCCGCCTCGGCCGAGCGGTAATCGGGATTCATCATCACCGCGCATGCGCCCGCCCGCTGGATGCCGAGATATGCCACGACCCAGTCGAGCGAGTTGGCCGCATAGAGCGCGATGCGATCGCCTTGTTTGACACCCAGACCGTGCAGCCCGCCTGCGACTCGTTCGGCCTCGGTCTTCAGCTCGTCGCGGGTGAGCTTGCGGTCGCCGGATCGCAGCACGACCTCCCGCCCCGGATGGAGCAGCTCCTGAGCCAGGGTCCCCGAGCGCAGCGTGGCGCGGAGCGCTGCGACTTCCACTGTCACGCGCCCAACAATGGCACACAGCGGGCCGCGGCCGAATTTACCCCGACACGATCTCAACGGGCTCGGTTTCGGTGTCGCGAATATGACCCGGACGCAGGACTTGGTACAGGACGATAGCGCCGAGCGCTCCGAGTGCGAGGTTGTTGAGCTCGAAGTCGCCGAACTTGACGTCGGCGCCACCGGCTGCGAGGATCAGCGGCACCGCGGCCACCGCGAGGTTGGCCCGTTTGCCGAAATCGACACGGCCGTCCACCCAGATCTTGGCGCCGATCACTGCGATCAGCCCGAAGAGGTAGAGCTCGATTCCGCCGATCACGCTGCTCGGAATGCTGTCGACGAGCGCGCCGAACTTCGGGATGAAGCCCAGCAGGATGGCGGAGACTGCCGCGACGATGAAGACCCAGATCGAGAAAACACGCGTCACGCCCATCACGCCGATGTTCTCGGCGTACGTGGTCTCGCCCGCGCCGCCGAAGAGCCCGCTGACGATAGTTCCGATGGCGTCGCCCATGAACGTCCGACCGAGGTAACCAGAGAGGTCGCGCTTCATGATGCCGCTGATGGCGAAAACGTGGCCGGCGTTCTCGGCGACGAGGATCAAAGGGATGAACCAGAAAAGGCTGAACTGTTTGACCGGATTGGCGAAGCTCGGAAAGGAGAACGCGGGAAAGCCGACCCACGCCGCGCTCTGAACGCCAGAAAAGCTGATGTGGCACGCCGTCTTCGCCCCCTGGCATGCGGGGTCGATGAGCGAGACGACATAGCCGATCACCACCGCAAACAGGACCGGCAGCATGCGTGGGAACCCGCGCAGGTAGACGCTTACCAGCACTGCGACCAGCACGGTTACGGTCGCTGTCAGCAGGTCGCCCTTGAAATTGTTCCAGGCGGCGCCGGCGAGGGCGATGCCGATGACCGCAACAACTGTGCCCGTCACTACGGGCGGCAGAAGGAAGCGGATCGCGTTGATGCCGGCAAAGTGGACGACGACGCCGATGAGGAGGTAGATGACGCCCGCGATCAGGATCCCGCCGTACGCAAGGTTGTGGTTGCCGGCACTGCCACCCTGGATGGCGAGCACCGCGCCAAGGAACGAGAACGAAGAACCGAGGTAGCTGGGAACCTTCCGCCCGGTGACGAACAGGAATATGAGTGTCGCGACGCCGCTGAAAAAGATGACCGTGTTGGGATTGAAGCCGAGGATCAACGGAACGAGCACCGTGGCGCCGAACATCGCCATTACGTGCTGCAGGCCCATGAGGATCGTCTGCGGCCACGGCAGGCGGTCCTCGGGGTAGACGACGCCGCGCTCGCGCGCGGCAGATGCGACTGCCATAACGCTTTCCCCCTTTCATGCGCCGAGCCTCCGCCGCAGAGGTCGGGTCGCGGCTATGGTAGTTCGCCCTGCGACGATTGCAAGTGGAGCCGCCCGATCACAAGCACCGGGACCTGGGCGCCCACCCGCGGCACACGCCGCGTCGCCAGCACTTCAAGCCCCGCCGCCGCCAGCATCGGGTCCAGCACACTGCGCTCCGGGAATCGCGTGAGCCTGACCAGGCGGCGAAAGTAGCGCATGAAGCCGGTTGCGATGAAGTCGGCGAGCAGCCACCGGCCACCTGGTTTCAGGATCCTCGCGACCTCCGCGATGCCGGCGCGCTGGTTGCTCCAATGGTGGAACGTCATCGTGCTGAACACGAGGTCGAACTGAGCGTCCTGGAAAGGGAGCCGTTCGGCCGTCGCCTCGCGGAACGTGATCCGGCTCGAGGCTGGAAGCACAGCTTGCGCATGCCGCACCATCTCGACCGCCGCGTCGACGCCCTCCAGCCTTGCGTTCGGGAATGTTTGCTCGGCGGCCATCAGCAGGCGACCCGTGCCGCAGCCGACGTCAAGGATCGCCCTGGGGTCGGGAGCCTCCTCCCTGGCGGCCCCGAGGATCGTCTTCTGCACAGGCTCGAAGATCAGCTTTTGCAGGTAGTGCCGGTCGTAGTCCGCGGCCCAGCGATTGAAGCGCTCGACGTCGTGTCCGCTCATTCAGTCCAGGCGGCGAGGGTCGGCGGCCTTGGTCATCGGCTGGTCGAGGCGCAGGCGCACCGGGCTGAGGTGGATCTTGAATGGAAGGCCCGGCGCCTTGAATCCGATCGCCAGGTGCTGGTTGTCGCAGAACGGCTTGTGCTGCGATTCGCCGCAGCGGCACAGCGTCGCGCGCGGCAGGGTCTCGACCGTTCCGTCTTCGTGTCGCACCTCGATCCGCCCGGTGACCAGCAGCGGCCCGTCGCGCATGGGAGTCACCTTCGTCCCCAAGCCCGGTTCCTCCTGCGCGGCGCCGTCCAGCCGGCGGTACTGGAGCGCGCCGCTCGGGCACAGCTCGACGACCTTCGCCACTACATCGGCGTCGCCGGCATCAGGCAGGGCCCATGGCCGCCGGTCGAGCTTGAACACCTCCCGATCGCCGCGAAGGCACTCGCCGATGTGAATGCAGATGTCGAGGTCGAAGCTCACCTCTATGTCGCTGCCGCGATAGACCTTGCGCATGTCGCCAACACTAGACTTTCCCTGAATTGCCTGACGCACTGGCGTCGAGACCCCGGCCGGCTCGCGGTGGCCGTGGATCGAGGCGGGCGCCGGGCCGGGCGATGATCTCCTCCGAGCGAATCTCCAAGCGCGTGCACCAGCTCGGACGCGAGATCTCGGAGGTCTACGCGAGCATCGACACGCCGCTCGTCATCGTCGCGATCCTCAAGGGCGCGACCGTGTTCGCCGCCGACCTGCTGCGCAGCCTCTCCATCCCCGCCGAGCTCGAGTTCGTGCGCGCGGCCAGCTATGGCGCTGGGACCAACTCGAGCGGGCGCGTCAAGATCGCCCACATGGTGGAGGGAGCGCTGGAGGGACGCCACGTCCTCCTGGTCGAAGACATCGTCGACTCGGGTCGCACGATCGACACGATCCTGAAGCGCTTCCGTCGGATGAAGCCTGCCTCGCTCCGGGTCGCGGCGCTGCTCGACCGGCCGGCGAGGCGCGAGATCCGGGTCCAGATCGACTTCACCGGTTTCGTCATCCCGGACCGATTCGTGATCGGCTACGGGCTGGATTACGCCGGTCTATACAGAGAGCTGCCGGGGATTTATGCGTTGAGCTAGCTCCACCAGCCCCATCCCGGCCTTCGGCCGTACTTCCCCGCAAGCGGGGAAGACTAGGGGAGTGGTTTCGGGGGCGGCCTCAGGAAGTCGACGAGCTCCTCCCGGTCGTCCCAGATCACGGTCGTCCGCTCTGGCTCGGTCCGCGCCACGATCTTGCCGCCACGGAGGACGAGCTTGCGCGGCGCGATGAGCCGGATGGCGTCCATCTCGCTGGGAGCCGCAAAGGCGCACAGGTCGGCGCGGCATCCGGGCAGCAGGCCGTACTTCTCCAGGCCCAGTGCGCTCGCCGGGTTCCACGTGATCATGTCCATCAGGGTCCGCAGCTCGCCGTGTCCCGACATCTGGCCGTAGTGCGCCAACACGAAAGCGGATTGAAGCGGGTCGCCGTAGCCCAGCGGATACCAGGGATCCATCACCGAGTCATGGCCGATGCACACGTTGATCCCCGCGGCCAGCAGCTCCTTCACCCGGGTGTGCCCGCGGCGGATCGGGTAGCTGTCGAAGCGCCCCTGCAGTGTCGAGTTGTCGAGCGGGTTCGTCACCATGTGCATCTGCGCCCGCCTGAGGTTGTTGATGAGCTTGTAGGCGTAGGCGTTGTTGTAGGAGTGCATCGCGGTCGTGTGGCTGGCGGTGACGCGGCCGCCCATCCCCAGCCGGATCGTTTCCGCAGCCATCACCTCGACGAAACGCGACTGGTCGTCGTCCGTCTCGTCGCAGTGGATATCCACGCGGAGCCCCTTGTTGGACGCGAGTTCGAAGGCGAACTTGATCGACAGCTCGCCGTACTCGCGGGTCAGCTCGAAGTGCGGGATCGCCCCGACGACGTCGACCCCGAGGTCGACGGCCCGCCGCATCAGGTCCTGGCCCCCGTCGAACGACATGATTCCCTGCTGCGGAAAGGCGACGAGCTGGAGCGTCATCTGGTCGCCGATCTCCTTGCGGAGCTCGACCAGAGCGCGCACCGCGCGCAGCTCCGGGTCGCAGACGTCGACGTGGCTCCGGACAAACTGCACCCCGCTGGCCAGCTGCCAGCGGAGCACCGTGCGGACACGCTGCTTCACGTCCTCGACGGTCAGCTGCTTCACCCGGTCGGCCCAGATCGCGATGCCCTCGAACAACGAGCCCGTTTCGTTGTGGCGCGGCTCGCCCTCGGTGAGCACCGCGTCCAGGTGGATGTGCGGCTCGACGAGGGCCGGCGTGACCAGCGCGCCGTCGAGGTCGATCGCGTGGCGCGCCTCCGGCTCGAGCTCGCTGATCAGGCCGTCCTTGATGCCGATGTCACGGGTCTCCAGCTCGCCAGGCAGACGGGCGCCTTTGAGGAGCAAATCCAGCATCGACGGAAACCTAGCAGACCCTTACACTTCCGAACGGACTTCGTGCTGGCCGTTTGAGTGTAGGGGAGGCGCCGATGCAGTCAGTCCAAGAGGTCGAGAAACACGTACCTGTTCGGGAGGGCGATTACGGGGAGAGGGTCGCCACTGTCGAGCCCGGCGGCGTCGAATACATCGCTCTCAAGGAGCGCCATGGCAAGCCGATCGAGCTGTTCTGGACGTGGCTTTCGCCAAACCTCGAGTTCGCCACCATCTTCGTCGGCGTCCTCGGCATCGCAGTGTTCGGGCTCAGCTTCTGGGAGACGGCGTTGGCGATCGTCGTCGGGAGCGCGCTCGGCTCGCTGACCCACGCGGTGCTGTCTTCCTTTGGGCCCAAGTTCGGCGTCCCGATGATGGTCCAGAGCCGCGGCGCCTTTGGGTTCCTCGGCAACATCCTGCCCGCGGGCCTCAACGCCTTCACCGGGTCGATCGGCTGGTTCATCGTCAACAGCGTCAGCGGCGCGTTCGCGCTCCAGGCCCTCGGCGGCCTGGCCAACCTGACCCTTCCGTTCTGGCTGACGTTCCTCATCATCGTCGTCGCCCAGGTGGCAATCGCGACCCTGGGCCACAACTTCATCCACTTCTTCGAGCGGTGGGCGCTGCCGCTTCTCGGTGTCGTCTTCATCGTCTCGTGCTTCTACATCTTCAGCAAAGCCAACTACGGCGTCGCGGCCAACCCGGGTCCGTTCGGTCACTTCGGCGCCTTTATGCTGCTGTTCACCGCGACGTTCGGCTACGCGGCTGGATGGAACCCTTACGCCGCGGACTACACCCGCTACCTCCCGCCAACGACCGACCGCAGGATGGTCGGGTTCTGGGCCGGCATGGGGGTGTTCGTCTCCTGCGTGGTCCTCGAGCTGGCCGGCGCGGCCCTCGCCGCTGTCCCCGGCACCAAGTGGGGACCCACCGACATTCCGACGGTGCAGCTCAAGCTGGCGATGCCTGACTTCGTCTACTACCTGACGCTCCTTTGCATCGCGGTCGGAGCGGTGGCCGCCAACGCGATCAACATCTACAGCGGCACGATGTCGCTGGTCGCGGTCGGCATCCGCGAAATGGGCATGACGCTGCGGCAGCGCCGGGCGGTGCTCGCCGTGACCGCCGGCGTGCTGGGTTACCTCATCGGAGTCATCGGCCAGGCCAACGTCGGACCCGGCAGCAAGTACGAGTCCTTCCTCCTCCTGATCAGCTACTGGATCGCCCCGTGGCTGGCGGTGATGTTCGTCGACTACTGGATCCGGAAAGGCGACTACGGGGACGAGTCGATCTTCTACGACACCAAGTACCAGCGCTGGCAAGGCGTCGCGGCGATGGCGATCGGCCTCATCGTGTCGGTCGGCCTGTTCGGCAACGTATACGGCGTCTACGTCGGGCCGATCCCCAACAACGTCGCGGGGATTGGCGACATCACTTTCGTGGTCGGTTTCGTGCTGACCGGCATCCTCTACTACGCGTTCAACATGGCGACGCGCAAACGGACGACGACGTCAGCCGCAGGAACCCGCGCATAAACGTCGACATAAGGGTCTCGGGGCTGCGTTTCATCGCGCGCCTCGAGACCCAACGCGCGCCAAGGTCGTGCGAGAAGTTCAAGGCGATGCTCCCGCTGAAGACTGAGCTTGTCCAGGCGCGCTGGAGCGGCGAGGCGGCGTGGATCCCGCTGGGCGACCTCGACCTCGGCCTTGGCTACGAGAACCACACCAGCCATCCGGCGCCGGGGCACCTCCTCCTGTATCCGGGCGGCATCTCCGAGACCGAGATCCTGTTTCCCTATGGGGCCACACTGTTCGCCAGCAAGATGGGCCAGCTCGCGGGCAATCATTTCGCCACGATCTACGAGGGCAACGAGCAGTTGCGCGAGCTTGGCGAGCTCGTGCTTCGGAAGGGCGCGCAGGAGATCACTTTCACCGAGCTGGCGTGACGCTGCCGCGAATCGTCATCGAGCGGTGCCACTACCTCGCGGAGTGCACCGAGGAGCCGGGCGCCATCACCCGCTCTTTCGCGTCCGGCGCGATGAAACGGGCCCACGCACTTGTCAGCGACTGGATGGGCGAAGCCGGCATGACCGGGACGCGCGACAACATCGGCAACCTGCGCTCCTGGGTTCGCACCTCGATTCGGTGCGCCACGCTGGCAAGTACGACGGGCCGCTGGGCGTGATCGTCGCCATCGCCGCGGTGCAGCGGCTGCATGACGCCGGCAGGCGGCTCCCGTTTGGAATCGAGGTGCTGGCGTTCGCCGATGAGGAGGGATTGCGGTACGGCTCGACCTACCTGGGCAGCCGCGCGCTGGCCGGATCCTTCGACCAGCGCGACCTCGAACGGGTGGACGCTGCCGGGATCAAGATGGCGGACGCCGTCCGGGCCTTCGGCGGCGATCCGCAGCGCGTCGCCGACGATCGGTGGCGGGGCGGCGACCTGCTTGGCTACTGCGAGGTGCACATCGAGCAAGGCCCCGTGCTCGAGGGGCGCGGACTGCCAGTCGGTGTCGTCTCGGCGATCGCTGGGCAGAGCCGCTTCGAGATCGAGCTCACGGGCGTGGCCGGCCATGCGGGCACGGTGCCGATGGACGGCCGGCGCGACGCTCTCGCCGGGGCGGCGGAGCTCGTGCTCGTGGTCGAAGCTGCGGCCGCAACCATGGAAGGTGCGGTGGCCACGACCGGCAAGCTCGAGGTCGAGCCAGGCGTCGCCAATGTCATCCCCGGCCGCGCCACGGTGAGCGTCGACGCCCGCCACGCTGACGATGATTCGAGAAACGCATTCGTGGAGGCGATGCTGGCTCGGACCAGGGAGATCGCGAGGCGGCGCAAGCTGTCTTTGGAGATCCGCCCGGTCAGCGAGAATCCCGCGGTACATTGCTCGCCGCGCCTGGTTGCTCTGCTCACGCAAGCCGTCAAGGACTCGAGGGTGCAGCCCCTGGAGCTCGCCAGCGGCGCCGGGCACGACGCGGTCGCGATGTCGGCTCTGACCGAGGTCGGCATGCTCTTCGTCCGCTGCAAGGGCGGCGTGAGCCACAACCCCGCCGAGTCGGTGACGACCGAGGACGTGGCGGTCGCGCTCGACGTGCTGAGCCGGTTCCTCGAGCTGCTCGCCAAAGGATGATCATCCGCGGCGGGACGGTCGTGACCGCGCGCGGGCTCGAGAGGGCTGACATCGCGATTGCGGGCGATCAGATCACGGCGGTCGGCCAGGACCTCGACACAGACGGCGAGGAGGTCGACGCGTCGGGCCTCCATGTGTTTCCCGGCGGGATCGACTCCCACGTCCATTTCAATGAACCCGGCCGAACTGAATGGGAAGACATCGCTCACGGCTCGGCGGCGCTTGCGGCCGGCGGCTACACGGCGTTCATCGACATGCCGCTCAACAGCCTGCCCGTGACGACGACCGTCGAGGCTTTCGACCTGAAGTTGGAGGCGATGCAGCGTTCAGCGGGGGTCGCCTTCGGCCTGTGGGGAGGCCTGGTGCCGGACAACCTCGACCAGATCGAGCCCCTTGTGCGACGCGGAGCCATGGGCTTCAAGGCGTTCATGTGCCCGAGCGGGATCGACGAATTTCCAGCCTGCGACAAGCAAACCTTGCGCGAAGGCATGAAGCGCATCGCCGAGCTCGGGTCGATCCTGCTGGTCCACGCCGAGGATCCTTCAGAGCTGCGAGAGCCGGCAGGCCCCGGCGCACGCGAATTCGTGGCGTCCCGTCCTCCCCGGGCCGAGCTTGCCGCGATCACGGTGGCCATCGAAACCGCCGGAGCCACGGGCTGTCCCCTACACGTCGTGCACGTCAGCACTGCCCGCGGCGCCGAGCTGATCGAGGCGGCGAGAAGCCTTGGCGCGGACGTCACCGGCGAGACCTGCCCCCACTACCTCCTATACGTGGGCCACGACCTCGAGAGGCTCGGCGGTCGCGGCAAGTGCGCTCCCCCGTTCCGCACCGAGGCGGATCGCGAGGCGCTGTGGCGGATGCCGATGATCGTCTCCGACCATTCGCCGAGCACGCTCGAGCTGAAGCAAGGCGATGACTTTCGCGTGATCTGGGGCGGCATATCGGGCTGCCAGACGACGCGCCAGCTGCTGCTCGCACAGAATCGGCTCGACCTGCCTTCGCTTGCCGCGGTGACGTCGACGAACATCGCGAAGCGTTTCCGGCTGCCGAGCAAAGGCGACATCGCTCCCGGGTATGACGCGGACCTGTGGATCGTCGAGGTGAATCGCGAAGACGTGGTCCGCGGCGGGGATCTGCTCTACCGCAACCCGTTCAGCGTCCACGAAGGGCAGCGAATTCGTGGCCGGACGGTCCGAACCATCGGGCGAGGCGGGTTCATGCGCCCAGCGCCATAACTCCTCCCCATTCATGGGAGGTGTCGGCGCAGCCGGTTCAGCCGGCCAGGCGCTCGCTCGTCGCAGCGATCTCCCGCGCGATCTGGTTTTCGTCGCCGGTTAGCAGGCGACCCTCACGTACTACGGCACGTCCGTTCACCACCACCGTCTGAGCCCGCGACGGCGGCGCCAGGACGAGGGCGGCGACAAGGTCCCTGATCCCGGCATGCGCGAGGTCGTCGACCCGGAAGCAGGCGATGTCCGCGCACTTGCCGGGCTCGAGCGTCCCGCAGTCGTCACGGCCCAGGCACTCCGCCCCGCCGCGCGTCGCCAGGCGCAATGCGCCGCGCGCGTCGAGCGCCTTCGGCGAAGTGGCCCGGACTCGAGCCAGGAGCAGCGCCTGGTGTGCCTCGACCGCGATGTTGGCGTCCTCGTTGCTGGCCGACCCGTCCACGCCCAGGCCGACCCGGGCGCCGGCGCGGACGAGGTCCTCCACCCTGCACATCCCCGCCCCCAGGCGCATGTTGCTCGAGGGACAGTGCGCGATGCCGGTCTTGACCTCGGCGACGCGGTCGATCTCGGCGTCGTTGAGGTGGATGCCGTGCGCGTACCAGACGTCATCGCCGGTCCAGCCAAGGTCCTCCATGAGCTCAACGGGGCGGCGGCCGAATTTCTCGATGCAGAACCGCTCCTCGTCCAGCGTCTCGGCGAGGTGGGTGTGCAGCCGGACGCCGTGCTTGCGCGCGAGGGTGGCGGAGTCCTGCATCAGCTTCCTCGTCACGGAGAAAGGCGAGCATGGTGCCACGACGACGCGCGTCATCGCGCCAGGCTTCGGGTCGTGGTAGCGATTGATCATCGCCTCGGTGTGGACGAGGATCGCGTCCTCCTCCTCGACCACGCTGTCGGGCGGGAGCCCACCTGCCGACTCGCCGAGCGACATCGACCCTCGGCACGCATGGAAGCGAAGGCCGAGCTTTTGCGCCGCCTCGACCAGCGCCTGAAAGATTCCAGGGCGGTCGTGCGGGAACACGTAGTGGTGGTCGGTCGAGAGGGTGCCGCCGCACAGCAGCAGGCGCGCCATCGCCGCGCGCGCTGCCACACGCACCGTGTCTGCGTCGATGCGCGCCCAGACGGGGTAGAGCGCGCGCAGCCACTCGAACAGGGTTCCATCCGGCACGTAACCGCGCGTGGCCCACTGATACATGTGGTCGTGCGCGTTGACCAGGCCGGGCATGGCGACGCAGTTGCGTTCGTCGATGACCTCGTCAGCGGCAGGCGGCGGGCCGGAGCCGATCTCGGCGATCATGCCGTCGCGCGCCAGGATCCACCCGTCCTCGATCTCGTCTCCGGCGCCCGTGAACACGAGCCCGGCTCTGACCAGAAGGGTCAAAGCGTCAGGTCGTGCGGACGGACCGGCACGCGATCGATCTCGCGGCCCGTGGCGGCGCGGATCGCTGCCACGATGGCGGGCCCCGAGGAGATGGTCGGCGGCTCCCCCACCCCCTTCAAGCCGTACGGCGAGTTGGGATCGCCGAGCTCGAGGATGTCCATCCGCACCGGCGGCATGTCGAGGATCGTCGGCAGCAGGTAGTCGGTGAACGAGGCGTTGCGGATCACGCCGTCTTTGACCTGGATCTCCTCCATCACGGCCAGGCCGAGGCCCTGAGCCGCCCCGCCCTCCAGCTGACCCTGCACCGCGAGCGGGTTGATCGCCTTGCCAACGTCCTGAGCGGTCGCCAGCTCGACGACCTTGACCAGGCCGAGCTCGGTGTCGACGTCGACCACCGCACGGTGGGCGGCGAATGCGTACTGCATGTGGGCGTTGGCCTGGCCGGTCTCGGGATCGAGACGGTGCGTGGATCGCGGCCGGAACTCGCGCGTCTCTTCGATCACCGCGTCGCCCAGCAGCGTCGCGAGGGCGACGACCTGGTTGCCTGACGCGTCGATCACCGCGTCGTTCTCGATTCGCAACGCGCTCGCCGGGTGCAGCTCGGACTGCGCCAGCTCGAGCACCCGCTCGCGAACGGCCTCGGACGCGGCCCTGACCGCGCCGCCGGTGATGTAGGTCTGCCGCGACGCCGACGACGAGCCTGACGAGCCGACTCCGGTGTCGGCGTTCAGCACGACCACATCGGCCACCCCCAGCTCTGTGCCCGCGACCTGGGCCTGGACGGTGACCACGCCCTGCCCGACCTCGGCGGCGGCGGAGTGCACCTCGACGCGAGGCCGGCCGTCAACCACGGACAACCTCACCCGCGCCGTCGAGTAGTCGTCGAAGCCTTCGGAGTAACCGATGTTCTTGAAGCCGACGGCGTAGCCGACGCCGCGCCGCACGCCTTCGCCGTGAGTGGTGTTCGACACGCCACCGGGCATCGCCGTGAGGTCGTCGCGAGTTGGTCCAGGCACCGGCATTTCCCTCACCCGCCGCAACAGCTCGGCCACGGGGACTGGGCCGTCGATGACCTGGCCAGTGATCATCTGGTCGCCCGTCTCGAGCGCGTTGCGCAAACGCAGCTCCACCGGATCCATCCCCAACGCGGCCGCGAGCTTGTCCATCTGCGCTTCATGCGCGTAGCAGTTCTGCACCGAGCCAAAGCCGCGCATGGCGCCGCACGGCGGGTTGTTGGTGTAGACGACGATGCCGTCGATGATCGCGCTGGGGCACCGGTACGGCCCGGCCGCAAAGCACGACGCGTTGGCGATCACTGCTGTCGAGCTCGACGCATAGGCGCCGCCGTCGAGCAGGATGCGGGCCCTGACATAAACGAGCTTTCCGTCGCGACTCGCGCCGTGCTCGTAGCTGAGGTGTCCCGGGTGGCGGTGTACGTGACCGACGAATGACTCCGGACGCGAGTAGGCGATCTTCACCGGCCGGCCGGTGTTCAGGGCGAGCAGGCAGGCGTGGGCGTGCATCGAGAGATCCTCTCGCGCGCCGAACGCGCCACCGATGCCGGCCATCGTCAGCCGGACCTTCCCGACCGGAAGCCCCAGGACGCCGGCGAGCTGCTTCTGGTCGATGTGCAGCCACTGGGTCGCGATGTGGAGGTCGACGCCTCCCTTCCCGTCGGGGATCGCCAGGCCCGATTCCGGGCCGAGCGGCGCCTGGTCCTGCATCCCGATCTCGTACTCGCCCAGCACCACGACATCAGCCCGCGGCGACGCGTCGCCGTGCCGGATCTTCACGTAGCGCGTGACGTTGCCGTGCGGATGCAGCTGGGGGGCGCCGGCCGAGAGGGCGGCCTCCGGCTGGGTGACCGGCTGCAAGACGTGGTATTCGACGCGCACTTTCTCGGCGGCACGACGTGCCTGCTCCGGGTGGTCGGCTGCCACGAGCGCGACCGCCTCTCCCCAGTAACGCACGACATCCGAGGCGAGAACCGGCTGGTCCTCGATCTCGAGCCCGTAGAGGTTGCGGCCCGGCACGTCGCGATGAGTCAGCACCGACGCGACCCCGGGCATCGCGCGGGCTTCGGCAGTGTCGATGGATTGGATCCTCGCGTAGGGGTGCGGGCTTCGCACCGTGACGCCCCACAGCATTCCCTCGGCGCGCAGGTCTGACGAATACACGAAGTCGCCTCGCACCTTGGCGGGGCCGTCTGGCCTGCGAACGCTCTGGCCGACCCTCATGCCGAGCGCGCCGCCATGTGCACGGCGTCGATGATCTTGGCGTAGCCGGTGCAGCGGCAGATGTTCCCCGCCAGGGCCTCGCGGATCTGGGCGTCCGTCGGATCGGGCACTCGTTTCAGCAGGTCATGCGCCGCGACCACCAGCCCTGGGGTGCAGAAGCCGCACTGCACCGCGCCGGCTTCCACGAACGCCTGCTGGACATTGGCGCCGCCGAGTCCTTCGATGGTCACGATCTCCCGACCGTTTGCCTGGCCGCCGAGCACCAGGCATGCGCACACCAGCGTGCCGTCGAGGTACACAGAACAGGATCCGCACTCGCCCTGCTCGCACGCATTCTTCGAGCCGTAAAGAGCGAATCGCTCGCGCAGGAGGTAGAGCAGGCTCTCCCCCTCCCAGACATCGTCGGCGGCATACGACCTGCCGTTGACCGTGCAGCTGACCCTCACGCCGTCTGCCACGCCCATTTGAGGCAGCGTCGCGCCAGCACCGCCAGCGCGTGTCGCCGGTAGGCGGCGGTACCTCGCACGTCATCGATCGGCCGCGCGGCCTCGGCGACGAGGCCGCCGAAGCGCTCCATCGCCGACTCGCTGATGTCGGCGCGCCGGTCCCAGAGGTTGGCCTCGTCGAACACGCCCTCGATGAACCGCTCCGCCTCGACAGCCCGCAGCGGCGTGGGTCCGGCGGATCCGATCCCTGTTCCGATCCGGCGCTGAATCGGGTCGATGTCGACCGCGAACGAGCAGACCGCGATGACCATCGCGTTACGCGTTCCCACTTTGGAGAACTGCTGGCCGCCTTTCGCGGCTGGCATCAGAAACGCCGCGATCAGCTCGTTCTCCTGCATCGCGTTGCGCTTCGGTCCGGTGAAGAACTCGGCGATGGGCATGCGTCGTGTGCCGGAGACCGAGGTGAGCTCGACGAGGGCGCCCGACGCGAGCAGCGGGGGATGCGCGTCGCCTGCGGGCGACGAGGTGCCCAGGTTGCCTCCGACGGTGCCGCGGTTGCGAATCTGTGGCGAACCGACTGTGCGCGAGGCCATGGCGAGGCCTGGGAGCCGGTCGCCCAGCTCGTCGATGAGGCGTGTGTAGGTCACTCCCGCGCCGATGCGGAGCAACCCATCGTCGGTCCCCCACTCGGTCAGCTCTCGAGAACGCGTCAGGTCGAGGATCGCGGCCGGCCGCTTGTGGTCCAGGTTGACCTCGACCATCACATCGGTGCCTCCGGCGATGGGCACCGCATACGGGTGCGCCGCCTTCATCGCGAGAGCCTCCTGCCATGAGGCCGGCTGGAGGAACTCCATCACCAGGCCAGGCCGGGCTCCGGCGCGTCGTCGCGAGTCAGGGTGCCTTCGATCAGGCCATAAGGACGGTCGGCGGCGTAGAAGACCTCGTTCTCGTTCGACATCCCAAAGGGCGACAGGTCGACCACGAAGTGGTGCTTGTTCGGCATCGACATCCGGATCTCGGCCACCTCGGGCCGCGCCGTGAGCACCGCCTCGCCCATCGCGTACAGCGTCTGCTGCAGGGAGAGGCTGTGCCTGGCGGCGAATGTCTCGAGAAGGTGGCGGCGTACCTCGGAGAACGACTGATCCCAGCCGACGTCGGTGCCCCCGTAGCGCCAGCGTGCCACGACTGACGTGGCGAGGATGCGATCGCTGGTGTCTGGAAGCGTCGTGAAGCGGTCTCTGACGAAGCCGCGAAACTCCGAACCGCCCGACTTGAGCACCACGAGATCACCGATGCCCGACACCACCCAGGTTCCGTCGTCGGTGCACGTCACCGTCGCGAGGCGCTTTTCTGCCGCGCTCTGCACAAAGGCGTGGTCGTGGATCCGCTCCCACGCGTGCTCCTCGATGTGGACGCGCGCGCGATACA
>WNFD01002203.1_pt1 | contig 24183 bp, 22 predicted proteins | sample 5400491 | NCBI WGS metagenome assembly WNFD01 (sample SAMN13153343, study PRJNA577476) | soil metagenome | isolation source: 120 cm saprolite under Douglas fir tree site 2 hole 2 replicate 2 | place: USA:California | collected 2015-04-18
GCGTGCGTCTTCAGGTGCTCGGTGAGCTCCCGGATGCGCGCAGTCGAGAGCGCGATCTGGACTTCGGGCGAGCCCGTGTCCTTCTCAGCTCGCCTGTACTCGGCGATGAGCTTGCCCTTGACTTCTGTCTCTTCTGCCAAACCGACTCGAAATTATACCGGCCGACGCGTAATCACCGTTAAGTGACGATCTCGACGCTGCCGTCGGAACGCGGATCCGCGCCCGCTCGCCAGGCCGCGGGCCCGTCGATGACGATGGCGTGGGCGTGGCCCAACGAGTGATGCTGCGGGGGCATCAACTCGATCTTCAGGCCTGAGCGATTGAGATCGCGCACATCAGGGTCGTCCGCCTCCACCGATACGACCTCCCCACCGGCCTGGACGCGAATTCGCGGTCGGGCCACAGCCTCGGCGGGTTCCAGCCCGCGGTCAACCATGTTGATGAGGACCTGGGTCTGTAGCTGCGGCTGGCCTTCGCCGCCCATCGATCCGAAAGCGATCACCGGGCGGCCGTCGCGCGCCGCCATGGCCGGGATGAGTGTGTGCATGGTCCGCTTCTTCGGCTCCAGGCGATTGACGTGGTCGGGATCGAGCTTGAAATAGGCACCGCGGTTCTGGAGCAGCATGCCGGTGCCTTCGGCCACGACCCCTGAGCCGAAGCCGTAAGCCACGCTCTGGATGAGCGACACGACATTCCCGTGCTCATCGGCCGCGCACAGGTAGATTGTGTCGCCACCCTCCCGCGCGTCACTGGTACCGACCGCCGCGTAATTCGGGTCGAGGAAAGGATGCGCGGGGACCGCCGTGAACTCCGGGTCGGTGATGTAGCGATCGCGTAATGGGTAGCACTCGTCGCGGATCCGCTTGAACGTGGTGACGAAGCCAACCCCGGTCTGGAGCTGGTCGGACGGGATGCGATCAAGCCTGGCCAGCATCGCGAGGGCGGTCAGGCCCTGCGTCGGCGGCGGTAGCTCGTACACGGTGAGGTCGCGGTAGCGGACGCTCAACGGGTCCACCCATTGAGAGCGGTGCATGGCAAGATCCTCTGCCGTCACCAGGCCGTCGCGCCTCTGGATCGCGGCCACGATCGCGGCGCCGACTTCGCCTCGATAGAAGGTGCCGATGCCATGGCGTCCGATGTCGCGCAGCACGGATGCGAGATCCGGGTTGCGAAGGAGCATTCCTCCTTCCATGGGCGGGTACAGCGCTTGCGCCACGGGCTCCTTTCCGAGCAGCTCCGCAGCCTCTCGGAGAAACACTGCCAGGCGTTCCGTGATGACATAGCCGTCGCTCGCCAGGGCGGTTGCAGGCTCGAGGACGGCACCCATGCCGAGCGTTCCGAAGCGCTCGAGCAGCCGGCCCCAGGCTTCGACGGTACCGGGAACCGTAACGCTGAGCACTCCGCGCTCCGGCATGGTCTCGTGACCCCTTTCGCGCACGGCCTCAATGGTGGCCAGCGCGCCCGAGCGACCCTCACCGATGATCCCAACCGGGGCCGTCCCGCTCGCGGGCCACACGATCGCCATCAGGTCGCCCGCGACCGAAGTCATCTGCGGGTAGACAACGCACAGCACCGCGTCGGCGGCGATCGCGGCATCGATCGCGTTGCCACCACCGCGCATCACCTGCGCCCCCGCCTCCGACGCGAGGTGGTGCGGGGTGGCGATGACCCCTTTCGTCATCGCGTCAATCTAGCGTGGAGTGATGAACTCGATCGCGCTGGGCTGGATCTCGAACAGCGCGGGCAGGAATCCAGGGTCTTCACCGTCGACGTCGATTCGCACGTCCTGCTCGCAGTTGATGGACACGCGCTTGCCGTACAGGAGCTGGTACTTGGGGTTGTGCTCGTCGAGGTGAGCTCCTCTGCTGATGGTGCTCAATCCTCGAATGGTCTCGAGCTTTCCGGCGTCGCCGACGAGGATGACGTCGAACACGCCATCGGTCGGCGAGGCGGTCGGCGCCATCCGCATCCCGCCACCGAAGTACTGGCAGTTGGCGATCACGACCTGCATGGCTTTGAGGTCGTGAGCGACTCCGTCGACCACGACGTTCATCGGCTTGTTCCTCCAGGCCAGGAGCGATAACAGCGACGCCACCTTGAATGTGGCCGGGCCGAGCCGCTTGCTGCCGTTGTTGACACGATGCACGACATCGCCGCCGAGGCCGGCGTCCGCAATGTTGATGAAGTGCCGCACGCCCGTACCACCATCGGGAGAACGGAACGAGACGCAGCCGGCATCCAGTCGCCGCGGGATACCGGTCTTGATGATCTGAACCGCCGCCCTCGGATCCAGCGGGATGTTGAGGGTTCGCCTGAAGTCGCCGCCGGTGCCGAGAGGCACCATCGCCAGGCGACTCGTCGTGGGGATGGGCGCGCCGTTGTGGAAGAAGCCGTTGACGACCTCGTTGAGAGTGCCGTCGCCACCGACCGCGACGACCACAGGGCGCGACTCCCTGACCGCGCGTTCGGCCAGCTCGGTCGCCTCGTTCGCCCTGGTGGTCAGGACGGCCTCGTAGCTCATCCCGCTCGAAGGCAGCCAGCCGGTGATCGTGGACCACTCACGCGCGGCGGCACCCCCGCCCGCAACGGGGTTGACTATGAAAAGTACGTCAGCCACGCTAGTGTCCCGCTTCCGAGGTCCGCCAGATATTTCGCGGCATCGGCGGGCGGAGCCAAGGAATGGGTGGCGCAGCTAGGAGCGCATCTTTAGATGCGTGACGACGCGGCGCCGGGCCCCATGACGCCGGCTTCAGCGCCGTAGGCGCCCGCCCGTCTAGGCCGCGAAGATCCAAGGAACTTCGGAAGCGGGACACTACTGTCCGCCCCCGACGGCGCGCGGATTCATGATCCCTGCGGGATCGATCGCCTCCTTCACCGACCTCCAGACGCTCATCCACCCTCCCATCTCGTCAGCGACCCACCTTGCCCTCACCTGTCCAGTGCCGTGGTGGTGGCTGATAGTAGCTCCCAGCTCAATCGCCGATGTCATCGCGCCCTCCCAGGCTCGGCTGTAGGCCGACCGGGCCTCTTCTTCCGTATCCCCCGCGCCCGCGAACGAGAAGTACGCGCAGCAGCCCTGCTCGTAGGCATGACTGAAATGGCATAACGCCACTCCTCCGACGGCTATTGCGGCTTTGACGCGGGCGTGAAGCTCTGGGAGCTGCGTCCATGGCGCCGCCAGCTCGATCACGTCGAGATAAGCGCCAGGCGGCTCGAGCAACCTATTCAGCCGCTCGGCTGAAATGTCAAACCGGTGCTTCTTCCACCGGTCCCACGGCTCGGCGCCTAGCGAGGTAGCCTTGCTCGCCAGCCGCGCCACCACGTCGCCTTCAGCTGTGGCGACGCTTTCGAGCCCTGCGGTAGCGACCACGAGCACGCTGCTGCCGTGGGGAAGGTCGTAACCGTTGAACGCCGCGTCCTCAGGGTCGTAGAGACGCATCAGAAGCGGCCGAATTCCCGACTGCATGATCGCGCGCATGCACTCGAGGCCGGATTTGAGGTCGGCGAATCCGTAGCCGCGGCCAATGACCGTCTCGGGCAGCCGGTGCACTTTGAGCACTACGCCCAGGATGATCCCAAGCGCGCCCTCCGAACCCAGCCAGAGCTCGTGCAAGGCCGGTCCCACTGCGGAACGCGGCCCCGGCCGCGGGGCCGCGAACGTACCGTCCGGCAGCACCACGGCCAGTCCCAGCACCATGTCCTCGATGCTGCCGTAGCGGCTCGATTCCTGGCCGGAGGACCGTGTCGCGCACAGCCCGCCGACGGTCGTGCCCGCCAAAGAGCTCGGGTAATGGCCGAGCGTCAGGCCGCGCTCGTTGAGGTGCTGTTCCAGCGCCAGCCCGTTCACGCCGGACTCGCAGCGGCAGATCAGGTTGGTTTCATCGACCTCGAGAATGCGATCGAACGCGCCCATGTCGATCACGAGCTCACCCGTTTCCGGACCGAGCGCGCCGCATACTCCGGTCGCGCCACCGAGTGGTGTCACCACTACGCCGTTAGCCGCCGCCCAACGGAGGATGGCGGAGACCTGATCGCGGCCGGAGGGTCGAGCCACAAGCACGCGCGGCGCGGACTTGCCCGCGCGCTCATCCATGATCACCAGCGGCCACAGGTCGCGCACCGGCCGCTCGTCGAGCGCGGCGGGGCCGACGATCGCTTCGAGCTCAGATCTCATTTCCCGGCTTTCGCCGCCCAAACACCGGCGAGCCAACCGGTGAGGATCGGCACCCCGAATCCACAAGGCCCCGCGTAGTCGTAGCCGCCCAGCACCGCCCCGACGGCGTAGAGATTCGCGTAGGGCGCCTGGCCGGCTTCATCGAGCGGGTGCAGCCGTTTGTCGGTACGCAGGCCGCTGCGCATTTGCTGAGCGGCATCGATGTACTGCAGGTGCTGCAGGCGAGTTCCGGCCCGGCTGACGGGCTCGCCATCGTAGAAGACCCCTAGGTTCAGCAGAGGCTCGGTGGTGACGCGCCCGCCGTCGAGACCGCCGCCGATGTGATGGCCGGGCGCGAGGATGAACGAGTCGCCGCGCAGCGTGCGCTCGCCCGCGCGCACCGACGTGATGCGCCCGCGGGCCGACTCGACACCATCAACCGTCGCCCTGATCGCCCCCAGGCCGATCGCTTGCTGAAGCCGCCAGCCGTGCGGCGATGGCGGGCTCGACAGCAGCTCGAAGGAATCGGGTGGCAGGTTGGCGAACCCGGGCGGGTAGGCGGCGGTAGCCCCGCGAGCCTTCACGAGCTCGGGCGCCCGGCGCCCGTAAAGATCGGTGAGGGAGGCCGGCCGCGGCAGGTCCGCCACCGAGACCTCCTCGGCAAACGCCTGGATCCCGTGCAGCTCTTTGAGCGCTTGCGCCGTCGCGACCGCGTCGTAATCGCCGACCTCGGCCACACCGATCACTGCAACCCTGCGGCCCGAGAGTGCCTGGAGCTCGCCGGCCGCGACCGTGGCCGGGACGAGGTTGCCTGGCCGGGCGAGCCCATGGATGTCGGCGTAGAGGCCGCGCTTTCGCCACCCACCTTCGACCTTCAAGCCGTCCTTCTCCAGCGCCAGCAGCAGCGCCTGGATGGCGGTGTCGAGCTCCAGGGAGAGACGCACTGAGTCAAGCCCGAGCCGAGTGAACGGGTGGTGGGGCTGGGTCTTGAGGATGGACTCGAGGTCGTCGACCACCTCCATCGCCCCCGCATAGAGCGCGGTCGCGCCCGGCGCGCGCGCCACCACTGTTACCTCTGCACCCTCGCGGCGCGCGCCCAATGCCGCGCTGTAGCCGGCGATTCCGCCCCCGATCACTACCACTCGGCTCATAGCCCCACGAAAAAGCCCCACGAACTCAGAGGCTGCGCCGTGAGTTCGTGAGGACCCCCCTCCGAGGCTTCGCCGTGAGTTCGCGGGGACCCCTTTATCACGACTTGACGATCCGCCTCGTGTCGGCCACGTCGCGCTTCAACTGCTGCACGAGATCGTCGACCGTCGGGAACGCGATGTCCGGGTGCAGGTAGCGAACGAAACGCAGCTCGAGCCTCTGCTGGTAGAGGTCGCCCTCGAAATCGAGCAGGAACGCCTCGACTCGAAGCTGCGTGCCTCCGAACGTGGGCCGGTATCCCACCGAGAGCGCGGCGATGAAATCGCCTTCGGGTGCCTTGACCCTGCCCGCGTAGGCTCCGAGCGCCGGCACGAGCTTGTTCGGTTCGATGCCGATGTTGGCGGTGGGAAAGCCGAGCGAACGGCCGACTTTGTCCCCCGCTTCGACCGGGCCCGACATCGAATACTCGCGGTCCAGCAGCCGGTTCGCCGTTTCCATGTCGCCGAGGGTCACCAGGCGCCGCACCTCTGAGCTGTGCAGGGGGTTTCCGTCAATGATGTGCGGAGGCACCACATCGACCGCGTGGCCGTGATCGCGCAGCCAGCTGGCATTGCCCTGTCGATCGCGTCCGAACGCGAAGTCGAACCCGATCACCCACCTGCGAACATCCATCACGGCGGCGAGCCGGTCGAGGAACTCCTGCGGCGTCAGCGCCGACAGCGCACGGTCGAACCGCAGGACGATCGCCTGCTCGATTCCGTGCAACTCGATCAATGCCAGCTTCTCCTGCAGAGTGGTGATCGACTGCGGACAGTTGGCCGGGTCGAGGACACAGCGCGGGTGTGGCTCGAAGGTGACCAGGGCGGCACGGGCCTTCTCGTGGGCTGCGGCCTCGACGGTCTTCCTGATCACTTCGACATGGCCGAGATGCACGCCGTCGAAGCTGCCGACCGTGAGCGCGACGTTTCCAATCGGGCTCGAGGGAAGCCCGAAGTGGACTTTCAGGACAACACCTTTTCCGGCACGAACGTGCGCCGGAGCGGGTCGGTGTGGCCGAGCGCTACGAGGCGGCCGACCGAGTCGTGGGCGCGGATGAGGCCGGGACCGGGCTCTGGCAGCACACGTACCGCGCGTCCTTGGCGGACCATCGCCTCTTGCTCGACATTGAGCCGCACACGCTCCATCTCGGGCAGTATGACTTCGGCCGAAAGCAGCCGGTTGCGAACATCTTCGGCACTGGTGTCGGCTTCGATTTTCATCGCGGTCTCGACCGTGAGCGGGCCGTACGCAGTGCGGACCAGGCGTCCCAGGTAGCCCCCCACTCCCAGCCGGCGCCCGAGGTCGCGGGCGATCGAGCGCAGGTACGTCCCACTCCCGCACCGGATCTCGACCCTTGCCACGGCCTGCGGTCCGGGCGCGAAGTCGAGCACGCGAGCCTCGTAGACCTCTACTTCCCTCGCCGGGGGCTTCGGATCCCCGCCCCGGCGCGCTAGCCGGTACGCGCGCTCCCCGTCGATCTTGACCGCCGAGAAGGCGGGCGGCTCCTGGAGGATGCGGCCGGTGAAAAACTCCAGCGCTCGCGTGACGTCCTCCACGGTTACTCCGCTTGGGTCGCCCTGGGGCTGCAGCTCTGTCTCGGCGTCGTCGGTCTCTGTCGCGAACCCCAGGTGGATGTCTGCGACGTATGTCTTGGGGAGCCGGTGGGCGAACTCGGCAAGGCGCGTCGCGGACTCGAACAGGATGGGCAGCACCCCCGTGGCCAAAGGATCGAGCGTGCCGGCATGGCCGACCCGGTGCGCCCCCGTCAGGTGGCGCAACCGCCGCACGACCTGAAACGACGTCTCGCCGGCGGCCTTGTCGACGTTGAGGACCCCGCTTACGAAATGACTTTCAGAGCTTCGCTGAGGCGGCACCGATCGCCTCCTTGGCCGCCGTCAGCACCAGCCGGACCGCCTCGTCCATGGGCTTGTCGATCTCGGCCCCGGCTGCGCGGATGTGGCCGCCGCCGCCGAAGGACGCGCACAGGGCGGCGGCGTCGACTGCGCCCCGGCTGCGCACGCTGATCTTCGTCAGATCGCCTGACACTTCTTTGAACAGGATCGCCAGCTCGAGTCCCGCGATGCTGTTGAGGGTGTCGATGATGCCTTCGGACTCCGCCATCACAGCACCCGCCTCACGCAGCATCCGGCGCGACACCTTGGCCCACGCGAGCCTGCCCTCGAGCTCGATGCGCATGGTCGCGAGGGCAAGACCGCTCAGCTTCAGGGTGGTTTCGGGCCGCATCTTGTAGACCTGGGTGGCGATCTTCCCGGGGTCGGCGCCAAGCCGGGCCAGCCGGGCCGCGTCCTCGAGCGCTCTTGGGGTCGTGTTCTCGTGGCGGAAGCCGCCGGTGTCGGTCAGCAGCGCCACGTAGAGGTTGATGGCGATGGTGCGGGTGATCGGGTATTCGAGGTGGTCGAGCAGCTCCATCACCAGCTGACCGACCGCCGACGCGTCGGGCTCGATGACGTTGATGTCACCGAATCGCGAGTTCGACGGGTGGTGGTCGATGTTCACGATCGTCGCGTGCGTGGCGATCTGCTTGACACTGCTCCCGGACCGCTCCAGGTTGCCGGAGTCGAAGAAGAACACCAGCTCCGGGTCGGTGCCGGCAGGCGGCTCCACCAGGATGTCGTCGAATCCCGGCAGAAACGTGTACATCTCCGGCAGCGGCGGCGGGATGACCACCCAGACATGCTTCCCCGCGGTTTGCAGCGCCTCAGCGAACGCGAGGCTGCAGCCGAGCGTGTCGCCGTCGGCGTCCTTGTGTCCGAAGATCAGGATCTCCTGGTTGGACTCGATGAGCTCCTTGATCTCGTCGTACTGATGGCGTGATTTGCTACTCGCGGTCGCTATAGCTTTTCTTCCTCCGATGCCGGGAGAACTTCCTTCAGCAGCTCCGAGATGTGGACGCTGTACGCGATGGAGGGATCCAGCTCGAAGCGCAGGTCGGGCGAGAATTTCAGGTTCTGAAGCCTGCGCCCGAGCTCGTGGCGGATGAGGCCTTTCGCCGAGTCGAGGCCTTTCATGGAAGCCTTCTGCTGCTCGGGGTTGCCGAGGACGCTCACCCGCACGCGCGCCTGGCGCAGGTCCGGTGACATGCGCACGGCGGTGATGCTGACGAAACCGATCCGTGGATCCTTCAGCTCGCGACGAATTATCGACATGATCTCCTCGCGCACCTGCTCTCCGACCTGATCGGCGCGGTAGCTCGTCATCGCGACCTCCGCAGTCAGCAAGGCAACTGACTAGATTTCTTCCCGCTCGAGGCGGTACGTCTCCATCGCGTCACCGGGCTGGAAAGCCTCGTAGCCCTCGAGCCCGATGCCGCACTCCTGGCCTGCCGGCATCTCCCGCACGTCCTCTTTGAAATGCTTGAGCGAGCTGATCCTGCCTTCATGGACCAGCTCCTTCCCCCGGAACAGCTTGACCCAGCCGCCACGGGTGACCTTGCCCTCCGTGACGCGGCTACCCGCAATGATGCCCAACCGCGGGATCTTGATGGGGGTGATGACCTCCACCGTGCCCTCGCGGATTTGACGGTACGTCGGCTCGCGCAGGCCCTTGGCGGCGCGCTCGACGTCCTCGGTGAGCTTGTAGATGACGTCGTAGTAGCGGACCTCGACCTTGGCCCGCTCCGCCGCCGCCACCTGCGCCGGCGTCGGCTTGAGGTTGAAGCAGACGATGATGGCGTTCGACACGCCGGCGAGCAGCAGGTCCGAGTCGCTGACCGCGCCAACACCCTGACCGACGATCTTGATCGCGACTACGGGGTCCTCGATCTTCTGCAGCGCGGTGAGCAACGCTTCGAGGGCGCCCGGCGCGTCGGCCTTGACCACCAGGCTCAGCTCCTTGACCTCACCTTCCTTGGCGCGGCGCGCAAGCTCCTCGAGCGTGATGCGTGGCGCGACGTCACGTGCGGCCTCGAGGCTGCGCCGCTCGGTCAGCTTGGTGAGGGCGATCTGGCGCGCGGCCTTCTCCGAACCGACGACCTGGAAGATGTCGCCGGCCTGCGGGACCTCGCTCATGCCCGACACGACAACCGGAGTCGCCGGCGGCGCCTCGGCCACGCTCTCTCCGCGATCATCGGTGAGGGCGCGCACGCGGCCGTAGATGTGGCCGCACACGAAGTCGTCACCCACCCGCAGCGTTCCGGCCTGCACGAGCACGGTCGCCACCGGGCCTCGGCCTCGCTCGAGGTGCGCGTCGACCACGGTGCCGATGGCGTTTCGGTCCGGGTTGGCCTTCAGCTCGAGGATGTCGGATGACAGCACGATCGTCGTCAGAAGGTCATCGATGCCTGTGCCAGTCTTGGCGCTGAGGTGCACGCACTCGAGCTCGCCGCCGTAGTGACGGGTGACGATGCCTTGCGCCGCGAGCTCCTGGTGGACGCGGTCGACGCTGGCGTTGTCCTTGTCGATCTTGTTGATCGCCACGATGATCGGGACCTTCGCCGCTCGTGCGTGATGGATCGCCTCGATCGTCTGGGGCATCACTCCGTCGTCCGCGGCGACCACCAGGACCACCAGGTCGGTGACCTGCGCGCCGCGGGCGCGCATCGCGGTGAATGCTTCGTGTCCAGGGGTGTCGATGAACACGACGTCGTGGCCGTCGGCGGTCTCGATCTTGTAAGCGCCGATGCGCTGCGTGATGCCACCAGCCTCGCCGGCCGCGACTCGCGTCTTGCGGATGGCGTCGAGGATCGAGGTCTTGCCGTGGTCGACGTGGCCGAGGACGGTGACAATGGGCGGCCGCGGGACGAGCTTGCTGGGATCTTCATTGGCGACCGAGAAGAGCTCCACCCGCGAGGTCGTGACGACGTCGCCCGCGCCCTCCGCCGATTCGACGGCGACCACGTCCTCGCTCTTTACCGGCTCCACCGTGAAGCCGAACTCGTCCGCCACGATCTCTGCGGTCGAGAAGTCGATGACCTGGTTGATGGTGGCCAGGATCTTGGATGCCATCAGCTTCTTGATGACCTCCACCGGGCTCACACCGAGTTTCTCGGCGAGGTCCTTGACCGACAGCGTCGGCGGCAGCACGGCCTTGCGATCGCCGTTGGGCTCGATCTTGACCGCCACCGAGGCAGGTTTGAAGGCCGAGCGGGCAGCCTCGATCGCGCCTGGCGCCAGCGGCGCCGCGGCGTTCTTGAGCGGCATCCTCCTCTGCTGGAGGAAGTTCACCAGCTCTTTCTGGCTGATCCCGAGTTCGCGTGCGAGTTCGTGTGCCTTCATGCCCGAACGTATAAGTATGCCGTCCGGGGCGAATTCGAAACCTGGGGCCGGTCGCCCTAGCCGCTCAGCTCAGCCCAAAAATCAGGGCTGACGACAGTCCTCAGCGCTCGATCCAGAGCCTTCTTTTTGCGCGCGATTTCCAGGCAGGAGCGGTCGCGATGAAGGTACGCGCCGCGGCCTGAGGCGCGGCCCGTGGCGTCTACGGTCGCGCCGCCGCTCGCGTCCCGGACAACGCGCACCAGAGTCCTCTTGCCCGCCTCCTGCCGGCAGGCCACGCAGGTGCGGACGGGCTCATGGCGCGGAGTCGGCATCGCTTTGCTCATCGCCCTCGGCGGCCTTGATGTCGATGCGGTAGCCGGTGAGCTTGGCGGCCAGGCGGGCGTTCTGGCCGTCGCGCCCGATGGCCAGCGAGAGTTGCGAGCGCGGAACCAGGACCGTCGCCGTCCGCGTGGCCCGATCGATTGTCACTGACGATGGCTTGGCCGGTCCCAGCGAGGCGGCGACCAATGCTTCGGCGTCATCGGACCAAGGCACGATGTCGACGTGCTCACTCGCCAGCTCACTGAGGATGGCGCGATGCCTGACGCCCTTCGGCCCGACGCACGCGCCGACCGGATCGATGCCGGGCTCGGTGGCGGAGACTGCGACCTTGGTGCGAAGCCCAGGCTCGCGCGCGATCGCTCGGATCTGGACGGTGCCCGCTTTGATCTCCGGCACCTCAGCCTCCATCAGGCGATGCACGAACATGCGCGCGGCACGAGAGACCCGGACCTGCGCCTGACGCTGGTTGCGCTGCGCGTCGAGGATCACAACGAGGACGGGCCTGCCAGGCTGCAAGAGCTCGCCCGGAATCTGCTCTTCGGGCGGCATGACCCCCTCGGCGCGCCCGAGGTCAACGTAGACCGTCCCCGCTTCTGAGCGATCCACCACGCCGGTGGCCAGCTCACCCCGATGCTCGGCGACATCGCGAAGCACCTTGTCGCGCTCCAGGTCGTGGATGTGCCGGAGGACCGCGTGCTTAGCGGTCTGAGCCGCCATTCGCTTGAAATCCTCGGATGGAAGGGTCCGGACCATCTCCTTGCCATCGGCCCCAACCACACGACTCGTGACCTCGAGGGCGCCGGTGGCCGTGTCGAGTATCACACGCACATCACCGGGCGGATTGAATGCCCTCACGTAGGCGACGGCGAGCGCCGACTCCACCGTGTGGAGCATCTCCTCGAACGGGATGCCGACCTCGGCGCAGAGCGCCGTCAGGGCGTCCGCGAGGCTTTCGGTGGACGGTTCAGATTGCGACCGCGAGCCTGCCCGCGACAACGTCATCCCATCCAATGTGAACGATCACCGGAGCTCTCCCTCGCGCGCCCTGCGCGGAGACCGCAATGCCGGCGGAGTCTACCGCCACCAACTGGCCTTCGATCACCGTCTCTGAAGGTCCGCTCCGATAGCGGACGTTCACACGCTTGCCGTTGAACCTCTCGTAGTCACCGTGGCCTTTAAGCGGCCGCTCGGCGCCCGGCGACGACACTTCGAGATCGTAAGCTCCCTCGATGAGGCGCGAGTGCTCGAGCAGCGGACCCGCGACACGGCTCACTCGCTCGCAATCTTCGATGGTGATCGGTTCGCTGTGGTCGATCGAGACCCGCAGCGTGCGTCCGGAGTGGCCCGACTGCTCCAACGCGTAAAGCTCATAGCCCATGTGGTTGAGCGTGGGCTCGAGCAGCTCTCTTATCGACGTTATTGGCCATGTCGGCATGTTTTGGGGTCCGGGATCACATTACCAGCCTGGTGGTTTGGGAAGCCTGCGCCTGCCCCAAGTTTCGGTGACGGTCCGGGAAATCGGTAGCGAACATGACTCCAGCGGCAACGGAGAACGAAGGCAGCGCTTCACGGGCGCTTACCGCAGAGGTTGGAGCCTTCGCCAGACCACGAGCAGGGGGGCGGCGTTGAAGATCGAGCTGTAGGTGCCCGACACGATGCCGATCAGCAGAGCCAGCGCAAAGCCCTTCAGGGTGTCGCCGCCCGAGACCAGGATCGCGACGAGAACGAGGACGACCGTGAAGCTGGTGATGACCGATCGCACCGCGGTCTGCATGATGCTGATGTTCACGACCTGCTCGAACGAGAGCCTCTGGCTGACGCGGAGGTTCTCGCGGATGCGGTCGAAAACAACGATGGTGTCGTGCACGGAGAAGCCGACCACCGTCAGCACCGCGGTCACGAACAGGCTGTTGATCTCGCCGATTCTCAGATGCAATCCCGTACCGAGGATGGCGAAGACACCGGTGAGCAGGAAGACGTCATGCAGCAGGGCGGCAAGCGCCGACCCGCCGAACTGAAAGCCCGCCCGCCATCCTCCCGGCACGTTGCGGAACCAGAATGTCAGCAGCGCGAGGATGACGATGGCGGCGAGGGCGACGGAGAAAAGCGCGAGGCGGACCGTCTCTCCGGCGATGGTGCCGCCGACCTCCAGGACCTCCTGTAGGTCCATCGGCCCGAGGCTCGAGCGAAGACTGTTCTCGAAGATCGTTTGCTGCGCGGGCGTGAGTGGTGCGGTCCGGATGATGTAGCCACCGTTGCCGGTGGAGATCACCGAGCCGCCGGCGCTCTGCGCGGCCACCGCGCTCTCGACCTGCGCCTGTGTGGGCTTGTGCGAGAAGTTGACCGTGAACTCCGTGCCGCCCGCAAAGTCGATGCCGAGCGCAAAGCCGCTGTGGACCATGAAGTAGATGCCGGGGACGATGATCAGCAGCGACAACAGGAAGTACCAGTTGCGGTGGCCGACGAAGTCGATCTTCCGCACGCGTGGCGGCACGGGCGGGGTCTGCACGGCCGCGGCCTCGATCAGGGCTTCGTGGGCGGCGGTCCCCGGCTGCTCCTCTTCCGGTTCTTCCCCTTCGCCTTCCCCTTCCCCCTCTTCGTCCTCTTCGGCCTCGGGGGTCTCCGTGCCTAGCCGCCCGGTCGGCGTGTCCTCAGACTGATCGGACACGATCCACCCCCATCAGGGCCGGGCGCCGGAAGCGGCCGCCCGCCATGACGATCGCCAGCAGGTTGTGCGTGACGACGATCGATGAGACGAGGCTGATCACGACGCCGATGCCGAGCGTGACCGCGAAGCCCTTCACCGCGCCCGGCCCGACGAAACCGAGGATGAGGCAAGTGATGAAGGTGGACAGGTTCGAGTTCCATATCGCGGGCCAGGCTCGGCGCACCGCGGCGTCGACCGCGGCCGGGATCGTCCTTCCCGCCCGCACCTCTTCCTTGAACCGCTCGAAGATCAGGACGTTGGCGTCGACGGCCATACCGACCGACAGGATGAACCCCGTGATGCCGGCCAGCGTCAGCGTGACAGGCACCAGCTTGAAAATCGCGAACACCGTACCCGCGTAGAAGAGCAGGGCGAGGCTCGCTAGAAGGCCAGGCACGCGGTAGTAGATGATCATGAAGAGGACCACGATCGAGAGCCCGAGGAGCCCAGCCGCGATGCTGAGCTTCACGGACTCGGCGCCCAGCGTGGAGCCGACCTGCTGAACGCTAAGGACCTGGAGGTCAACGGGCAGCGAGCCGGCGTTGATCCCGGTCGCGAGGTCGTTGGCGGCCGGCTGCGTGAATCCGTTGCCACCCCCGTTGATGACCGCGTTCCCGCCGAGGATCGCCTGCAGGGTCACCGCGTCGACCAGCAGTTTGGGGCAGATGCTGGTCGGGGTCGCGGTCGCCAGACAGGCTGTGTCGTAGTTCTGAGAGACCTTGTTCGCGTAGGTGGCGTCTTCCCAGTTGTCGATATCGTGCTGGGAGAGGTCCAACCAGATGGTCAGGTGTCGGCCTGCGCAGTTGGCCGTGAGGCTGGAGTTCGGATCCCCCGGGCACGCGGCGACGTTGGCCGTTGTCAGGTTTCCGAACAAGTCGGCTCCACGCGATGTAAACGCAATGTTCACGACCCAGCCGATCCCGTTCTGGTCGATGGCGGCGGTGGCGCTCGCGATGTCGTCGCCGGTGAGGCCCGTGAACGCGGGCTTGTAGCCGGGCTCGGGTCCTCCTGTCACCTTGGCATCCGGGACCCACTTCGTATACACGAGCCGGTTGACCGCGCCGATCACCTTCTGGGCCTGGTCGGCAGTGACCCCGGCCAGGTCGACCGTGATTCGGTCGTTGTTCGTGCCGGCCCCACGGATCTCAGGCTCGCTGACGCCCAGCGAGTTGACGCGCTTGGAGATGACGGTGATAGTCCGCTGCTGCACGTCCGAGCGAGACTGACCGACCGGGAAGTTCGTCAGCTGGTATTCGATGTGGGTTCCGCCTGCCAGGTCGAGCCCCTTGTGGAAGTAGAGCTGCCAGCCTCCGAAGTTCGGCGGCAGCCCGGGAACGGTGCCGGTGAGCGGGTAGTGATTCGCGATCCGGTAGACATAACCGGCGCCGTCGACGAACAGCGAAAACGCGAGGATGACCAGGACGAGCAGGCGGACGGGCCAGCTGAGGACTAACTGCACAGCCGAAACAGTCTAGAGATCAGCGGCTCATCGCTGCCGGAACAGCAGGTTGAGGAGCACTGTGAGAATGACCGAAAGGATGATGCTCGTCGCAACGGGAACATAGAGGGTCACATTCCCGGCGCGGAAAGTGAGGTCGCCCGGCAGGTGGAAGCGACCGAAGAGCATCAGCGCCCCGCCGACAATGATCAAGAGCACCCCGGCCACCAGGAGCAGCCGGCCGGCGTCCGCCACGCATCTAGTCTGGGCTAGAGAAGTCGGGGTTGCTGGGGGCCGGGATCTGGAATCGCGATGCCGAGGTGGCGGTAGGCGAGCTCCGTCGCGACCCGCCCTCTCGCCGTCCGCGCCAGGAAGCCGATCTGGATCAGGTACGGCTCGTGCACGTCCTCGATCGTCTCGGGTTCCTCGGACAGCGACGTGGCGATGGTGTCCAGGCCAACCGGCCCGCCCTTGAACTTGTTGATCAGCGTCTCGAGCAGCTGGCGGTCGAGAGGCTCCAGACCGATGTCGTCGATGTCCAGCATCGCCAGCGCCAGTCGGGTCGCCTCAGCGGTGGCCCGCCCGTCGCCCCGCACCTGGGCATAGTCCCGCACCCGGCGCAGCAGGCGGTTGGCGATTCGCGGCGTGCCGCGCGCTCGCCGAGCGATCTCGGCCACCGCATCTTCGTGGATCTCGATGTCGAGGATTCGAGCCGAGCGCGTGATGATGCTCTCGAGCTCGGCCTTGCTGTAGAAGTCGAGCCTGTACACGGCGCCGAACCGATCGCGCAGCGGGCCGCTGAGCAGCCCCTGCCGAGTGGTGGCACCGACGCAGGTGAAGTGCGGCAGCGGCAGGGTCGCGGCGCTCGCCCCCACCCCCTTCCCGAGCACAGCGTCGAACCGAAAGTCCTCCAGCGCGGGGTACAGCGACTCCTCGACCACGCTGTTGAGTCGGTGGATCTCGTCTATGAAGAAGACGTCGCGGGTCGTGAGATTCAGGAGGATCGAGCCAAGGGCTCCCTGGTGGTCGATGGCCGGCCCGGAGGACACCTTGATGGCGACCCCCAGCTCGTTGGCGATGATGTGCGCGAGCGTGGTCTTGCCTAGGCCCGGCGGCCCGCACAGGAGGACATGCTCGACAGGCTCGCCTCGCCGGCGCGCTGCCTCGAGCAGGATGCCGAGGTTCTCGCGCACTTGCTGCTGGCCCACGTACTCCGCGAGCATGCGCGGGCGCAGCGTGAGGTCGAACTGCTCGTCGTCGGCGCGAGCGTCGAGGACGACGTCCTTCTCGCTCATTTGCGGCCCAATGCTTTGAGGGCGGTCGCCAATGCTTCCTGCGTCGACGGGGATGACTTCCATTCCACGGCCTCGAGCCCGACCCGCGCCTCCTGAGACGAGAACCCCAGGTTGCGCAGCGCGGACTCGACCGCTTTGGGCACCGCGCCGTCGCCGGCCAATGCTGCCGCGCGGGGGACGGCTTCGATGTCTCCCGCGGCATCCAGCTTCGGCTTGAGCTCGATGATCACCTTGGCGGCCGTGCGCGGCCCGACCCCACTCGCCCGGCGTATCGGCGCCGCATCCTCGCTCACTATCGCTCGCTTGAGCACCTCGAGGCTGGCCGCGCTCAGGATGTTCAGGCCGACCTTTGGTCCGACGCCGTCGACCTGGATGAGCATCTCGAAGAGGTCGAGCTCCTCGACCGACGCGAAGCCATAGAGATTGAGCTGATCCTCGCGGACGTGGGTGTGGATGTCGAGGTCGACCTCGCCGCCAGGAGCCGGCACCTTCTGCCTCGTGGTCGTGCTCACGCTGACCATGTAGCCCACGCCGCCGACGTCGACGACGACGAAATCGGCGCCGGCGCGCTGGACCTTGCCTCGGAGATGCGCGATCACCCTATTCCCCACGAACTCCGAGGCTTCGCCGTGAGTTCGCGGGGGCCCCTGTTACTGCAGCTGCTCGCGTGAACTGACGGCTGCGCGCATGGCAGACCGCGATGGCGATGGCGTCGAGCGCGTGATTGTCGAGCTTGCCTTCGGGCAGCCTCACCTGCGCCGCGAGCATGCGGGCGATCTGATGCTTGTCCGCCTTGCCGTAGCCGGTGAGCACGATCTTCACCTGCGCGGGCTTGTACTCAAAGACCGGGATCCCGCACTCCTCGAGCACGGCCAGGATCGCGCCACGAGCCTGGGCGACTCCGATGGCGCTGGTCGCGTTGCGGCCCATGAAGAGCTCTTCCAGCGACGCCTCGGCGGGCGGGTTCTCCGCGAGCAGCGCACGGAGGTGACGCGTGATGATGAGCAGGCGGGCTCCGTCGGGTCCGGGGTTGGTGATGACCGTACGTGAGGAGAGCACGTTGCCGGGCCCTGACAGCAGCGCGAAGCCAGTGCCCGCAAGCCCGGGATCGATGCCGAGGATCAGTCCCTTCGCGTGACCGGACATCTATCCATCAGGTTCTACACCTGTGCTGAGACGCGTTCAAGGACGTTGGTTGCGATGTCGAACAGCGCTGTGAGGACCAGGGTCCTCGCAGCGGGGAGCTCCTCGCCACGATTGGGAGGCGCTTTGAAGTTGGCGTGTCGGGGACGGCCGGAATAAATCCGGCCTAGTTGCGACCTGTCAATTGATTTCATTCATACCTGTGCTGAGACGCGTTCAAGGACGTTGGTTGCGATGTCAAAGTTGGCGTAGACCTGCTGGACGTCGTCGTCCTCTTCCAGGGACTCCATCAATCTGAGCACGCCGACAGCTTTGTCCTCCCCGACGGGAACCGTCTGCTTCGGCTGCATGGTGATCTCGGCGTTCTCCACGGTGACGCCGAGGCCCTCCAGTGCGGATTTCACCTTCTCGAAACCTGACGGTGGCGTGGTGACCTCGACGGACTTGCCGTCGACCTGCACGTCATCGGCGCCTGCCTCGATGGCGGCCAGCCCCACTTCCTCCGGGTCCTTGTTGCCCGCGTTGGCGGTGATGACGCCTTTGCGTTCGAACATCCACCCGACGGAGTTCGTCTCACCGAGGTTGCCTCCGAATTTCGAGAAGCGATGCCGGATGGAGGCCGAGGTTCGATTGCGGTTGTCGGTGAAGGCGTCGACCATGACGGCGACGCCGGCGGGGCCGTAGCCCTCGTAGCGGACCTCCTCCAGCTTCTCGCCCGCGAGCTCGCCGGTGCCGCGCTTGATGGCGTTCTGGATGCGGTCGGTCGGCATGTTGATCTCGCGAGCCTTCTGCATCGCGAGGCGCAGCCGGAAGTTGCCGTCTGGGTTGCCTCCCCCCTCCTTGGCCGCGATCAAGATCTCCCGGCTGGCGCGGGTGAAGGCCTGGCCGCGCTTGGCGTCGACGATGGCCTTCTTGTGCTTGATGCCGGCCCATTTGGAGTGGCCTGACATTAGGGGGAGCCTCCGAACATGCTTTCGGTGATTCTATCGCAGGCGGATTCGAACAAACCGGCGCTTGCCAACCGACAGGACTTGCCCGTCGCGAAGTTTGTAATCAAGGCCTACTTTCTCATTGTCTGCCCGCACGCCGCCCTGCTCGATGAGGCGCCGAGCCTCATGGCGACTTTTGGCCAGGCCGAGATTGAGCAGCGCGCTCTCGGGGTCGGCACTATGGACATCGCGCTCCTCGATGTCTTCGGGAATCTCACGCTTCCGGAACTTGGTCTCGAAGTCCGCCTCGGCTCGCCCCGCGGCCTCCTCCCCATGCAGCCGCTTCACGAGCTGTCGGGCCAGCGCCGCCTTCGCGTCGCGCGGCTTCAGAGCAAGCACCACGTCGATCTCGCGGGGTGAGAGCCCGGAGACAAGACGGAGGTACTTCTCGATCAACGTGTCAGGGATCGACATCGTCTTGCCGTAGATCTGCTCGGGCGGCTCGGTCAGGCCGATGTAGTTGCCGAGCGACTTCCCCATCTTCAGCGAGCCGTCGGTGCCTTCGAGCAGCGGGAAGACGGCGATGTCTTGCGGCTCCTGGCCGTATGCCTTCTGGATGTCGCGGCCGAACAGCAGGTTGAAAAGTTGATCGGTCCCACCGATCTCGACGTCCGCGTGAACGGCGACTGAGTCATAGGCCTGGTTGAACGGGTAGAGGATCTCGTGCGCGCCGATCGGCGTGCCGGCCTTGATGCGATCCGCAAAATCCTCGCGCTGCAGCACCTGCTGCACCGTGGCCTTGCCGAGCAGGCGCAACACGTCCGCGCCCTTCATCTCGCCCAGCCACTCGGAGTTGCGCCGCACTTCGAGCTTCTCTCGTCGCAGGACGAGGTGGATCTGCTCGAGATATGTTCGGGCCGCGGCGTCAACCTGCTCGCGCGTGAGGATCGGACGCGTCTCGGATCGCCCGCTGGGGTCGCCGATCATCGCAGTGAAATCGCCCACGATCAGCACCACCGTGTGACCATCGTCTTGAAATGCGCGCAGCACATCGAGGACGACGAGATGGCCTATGTGGAGGTCGGGGGCGGTCGGGTCGAGCCCGAGCTTTACTCGAAGCTTGTCGCCGTGATCCAGGCGCGCCAAGAGGTGCTCCCTGATGTGGATCTCGACCGCGCGATTCAGATATTCGCGAAGCGCCGTCACTCGACTACGGGTTGACTGGGCCGTTGCCGAAGGGGTCGGGCGGCAGCACCGGCTGGAAGATGGCGATGATTGGTCTGCCGATCGTCCTCGTGAGCGGGACAGCGATGCGCGAGCCGTTGACCCCGTCGCGGACGCTCTGCTGCAACGAGTCAAGCTGCGGGCCGCCGAAAGGATTGCCTGCCGCCTGCAGCTCGTACGTCACAAGGACCGAAAGCATGAGCCCGGTGAGCACCCCGATAACCACGCCGGACACACGGTTGAAGACAATCGCTTCGATCTGGATCTGGCTGTGCGCGAGCTGCGCGGCGCCGTCGATCACGATGAGGACCGCGAAAATGATCCCGAAGAAACCGTAGATGCGCGCATCAGGCGTCGCCATGTTCGAAGACTGCTGCAGGATGCCGCCCGCCTGCAGGCCCATGTTGGTGGCGGCGACGAAAGCGAGGTAGAGGGCAACCAATCCAATGAGCCGCCGCAGCACGCCCGTGAAGTAGCCCAGCAGCGCGTAGAAGACGATGAGCACGAACGGGATGGCGTCGACCCAGGTCATCTAACGGGTTCTCACTCTCTAAACCTGGCGGCGTGCTTTTTCTGCAGTGCGAGCTTGATCTCCGCCATCACGTCATCCACTTCAGCGTCCGTCAGGGTGCGCTCGGGGCTCCGGAAAGTCAAGGCGAAAGCGACACTCTTGGACCCGTCGGAAACCTGCGCGCCCCTGTATTCATCGAAAGGCCGCGCGCGCTCGAGGATATCCCGGCCCGCCTCTTTGATCGCTGCCAGCAATGCTCCCGCCGCGACGTGCTCCTCGACCACGACTGCGAGATCGCGTTCGATCGCCGGGAAGCGCGGCAGCGGCTGCGCGCGCTTGATGGCGGCGGCGGCCACGACCGGCTCGAGGTCGATTTCCATTACCACCAGGCGCCCGTCGACGTTGGCTCCGGCGACCACGCTCGGGTGCAGCTCGCCGAGGTAGCCCAGCTGCCGCGCTTCCATGAAGACCGCAGCGCAACGGCCGGGGTGGAAAAGCTCAGTGGCCGCCCTCTGGAACGTACACGCGGGCGCGCCCAGCTCGCGGATGCAGCCATCCAGCACTGATTTCATCGCGTAGAAAGCCTGGCGACCCGACTCTTGCGTCGTCCCCGCGTCAGCCACGACGCCCAGCCGCAGCGGCTCCTCTGGCTGCGTGGTCTTGTCGCCAATGCGCGCGAGAAACACTGCCGCGATCTCGTACACCTTGACGTCGGTCCGACCGCGATCGCGGTTCAGCGCGACCACGTTCACGAGCGATGGCAGCAGTGAGGTCCGCAGGGTGTCCATGTCATCGCTCAACGCGTTCGAGACACGAAGCGCCCGCGCCGCGACGCGCAGTTGCTCGAGCATGCGGCCCGACACAAGAGCGGGACTCCAGGTCTCGGTGAACCCGGCTCCCGCGAGGACCTGACGCGCAGTGTCGAGCTGCCGCCCCAGGCTCGGCACGGACGGCGTCCACTTTTCGCGCCGCCGCCCGGGGAGCGTGGGCGGAACGCGGTCATACCCGTAGACGCGGCCGACCTCCTCGACCAGGTCTTCGGGGATGCTGACGTCGAGGCGGAAGACGGGCGGCAGGACGTCCCATTCCCCATCCCCGAGGACCCGGACGTGGAAGCCCAGCCGGACGAGGATCGCCTCCGAATCCTCCAGTGGGACATGGACGCCCAGCACCTCATCCACCAGCCAGGGCCGCAGCCTGATGCGGACCGGTTCCTGTTGTCGCGGATAGACGTCGGCCCACTCGCGGTGCACCGCGCCGCCCGCGAGCTCGGCGATCAGACCCGCTGCCCTCCGGGCGCCCGCCAGGGCCAGCTCAGCCGGCAGCCCTTTCTCGAAGCGGGCAGAGGCTTCGGTCCGCAGCCCGAACGCCCGCGCGGTCTGGCGCACGTTCGGACCGTTGAAAGTCGCCGATTCGAGGAGCACGTCGGTCGTGGCGTCCGTGACGGCGGTTTCCTCACCGCCGATGACGCCCGCGATGGCGACGGGTTTGACAGCGTCCGCGATGACGAGCATCTCGGGGGTCAGCTCCCTGTCCACCCCATCGAGGCAGAGCAGCCTCTCGCCTGCACGGGCACGCCTGACGTGCACCTCGCCACCGGACAGCTTGGCCCGGTCGAAGGCGTGCAGCGGCTGCGCGTACTCGAGCAGGACGTAGTTCGTGATGTCGACGATGTTGTTGATCGGCCGAACTCCGCACGCGCGCAGCCGGCGCTGAATCCACTTCGGGCTCGGGCCGACCTTGACGCCCGTGATGGCCCCTCCGATGTACCGGCTGCACAGGTCTGAATCGTCGATCGAGACCTTGATGAGGTCGCGGCCGGGGGGATCGGCCTTACCCGTGAACGCGGGCATGAAATCGGTCTTCATCGCCCGGTCCAGGCCCGCGGCGAGCTCGCGAGCCACGCCCATGTGGCCCATGCAGTCGGGCCGGTTCGAGGTGACCTCGGCGTCCATGAGCGCCTGGCTGGGTATCACCGAGGTCAGCGGGTCGCCGGGTTTGCCGGAGTCGAGGATGAGAATGCCGGAATGGTCGTCGCTGAGCAACAGCTCCTCGGCCGAGCAGAGCATCCCCTTCGCGCTGAAGCCGGCGATGTTGAGGTCCTTCACGAGCTTGCCGTTCGGCACGGTCGTGCCCGGCAGCGCCACCGGCACCAGCGAGCCCGGCACCGCGTTGGGTGCGCCGGCGATGATCTGCTCGGTGCGATCGCCGAGGTCGACCTGGTGGATCCAGAGCGGGTTCCGCGACTTCGGGTGCGGTTTCTGCTCGACGACCCTCCCCACGATGATCTCCGACAGGTCGACGACGGTCAGCGACTCGACCTCGATGCCCAGGCGCGTCAGCACGTCGGCTGCCTCCTTCGGCGTGACGCCGTCGAGGTTCACAAAATCGCCGAGCCACTCGTAGGAGATCTTCATCAGAACTGATCGAGAAACCGCAGGTCGGATTCGTAGAAGAGGCGGATGTCGTCGACGTCGTGCTTGAGCATGGCCATGCGCTCGATGCCGAATCCCCACGCGTAGCCGTTCCACTTCTCGGGGTCGATGCCGCCGTTGCGGAGGACCTGCGGGTGGACCATCCCACACCCGCCGACCTCGAGCCATCCCTTGTGCCGGCAGCTCTTGCAACCGGCGCCGGCGCAGATGCCGCACGTCACGTCGAACTCGAAGCTCGGCTCGGTGAACGGGAAGTAGCTCGGGCGCACGCGCACCCTGCGATCCTCGCCGTACAGGGACTGAATCATGTAGAGCAGCGTGCCTTTCATGTCGCCGACCGTCAGGCCCCGGTCCACCGCAAGCCCTTCGACCTGGCTGAAGTACGGCAGCCGCGTCGCTTCGGGCGCGTCGCGCCGGTAGCAGCGGCCCGGGGTGATGATGTAGATAGGCGGCTCCTTGATGCGCTGCATCGCCCGGATCTGCACCGGTGACGTATGCGCCCGCAGCAGCAGATCGGGAGTGAAGTAGAAGGAGTCCCAGTTCTCGCGCGCCGGGTGGCCCGGTGGGATGTTGAGGGCCTCGAAGTTGTACCACTCGGTCTCGACCTCCGGCCCGAGCTCGACCTGGTAGCCCAGGGATTCGAGCACGGTCTCGATCTGGCGCTGCACCTGCGTGAGGACGTGGACGTGTCCGCGACCCAGAGGCGCGCCTGGGAACGTGATGTCGATCGCCTCCGTTTCGGCGATGTCGGCCAGCCGCGCGTCCTCGAGCTCGAGGCGCTTCGCGGACAGTGCAGCTTCGATGGCGCGCTTGGCATCATTGGCCGCCTGACCGAGGGCGACGCGCTCCGCCTGCGGCAGCTTGCCTATGCCCGACAGGAGCACGCTGATGCGGCCGTTCTTGCGGCCGAGGTAGTCCACCTCGATCGCCGCGAGCTCGGCCTCGGTCCGTGCCTGCGCGATCGCCGCGACGGCCTCCTGCATGAGCTGTTGTGGGTCGGTCATCCCGCCTTCCTCCGGCGGACTTCGAACAGGAGCAGCGCGGCGGCGGCGGCGACGTTCAGCGATTCGACGCCCGCGGCCAGCGGGACCGTCACCGTCTTCAAGTCGCCGCGTGACAGGCCGTGCGCCTCGCTGCCCAGCACGATCATGCCCGCATTCTCTATCGGCGCCCTGGCGAGGGGTTCGCCGCCCGAGGCGGCCGCGCCGTAACCGTCGAGGCCGGCGAGATCGCTCCACGCCCCGTGGGCAACCGTCAGCCGGAAGACGTTTCCCGCCGACGCGCGGACCGCCTTCGTGCCATATGGATCCGCGGAACCTTGCAGCACGACCAACGCCGGGGCCCCGGCCGCGGCTGCAGTGCGGCAGATTGCGCCGACGTTGCCGGGATCCTGTACGCCGTCCAGCACCACCAGCGGCCAGCGTTTCCGACGCGCCGCTTCGACGGCCGCGTGGGCATCCAGCTCCTGGATCCTCGCGATCGCTATCACCCCCTGAGGTGCGACGGTCTGGGCAACGCCGCGGAAAACGGCCGGCGTCAGGGTCACGTGCTTGCCGGATCGAGCCATGAACTCCTCCCCTTTGCGCACCGCCACCAGCTCGAACT
>WNFD01005062.1_pt1 | contig 24179 bp, 34 predicted proteins | sample 5400491 | NCBI WGS metagenome assembly WNFD01 (sample SAMN13153343, study PRJNA577476) | soil metagenome | isolation source: 120 cm saprolite under Douglas fir tree site 2 hole 2 replicate 2 | place: USA:California | collected 2015-04-18
GCGGCGGGCTGGCCGGTGGCCTTCGCCAGGTCCCAGCCGTGAACGAGGATGTCCAAGGTAGTAAACCCAGCCAGGACGGGGCCGAGCATGTCCCCGAGCGGGGTGACGTGCAGGCGGGTGAGGGCATCGCCGGTGCCCGCGGCGGCCAGCGCCGCCGCGGACGCCTCGGCGTAGGCCGCGACCGGGTCGCCGCCGGCCAGGTCGCTGCCGGGCAGCCCGCCCGGCGCCATCGGGTGACGTGGCGCGGCGTCGGTGAACAGCGCCTGGCTCAGCCACAAGGTGCCGATCACATGGTTGAGCAGCGCACGCACGTCCCACTCCGTGCACGGGGTGGGTGCTGCCATCTGGCCGGTGCGCACGCCCTTGACGATCTGCGCGGACGAGGCGACGGCCTGCTCGAAGGCTGCGTAAAGCTCCATTAGATCCCTCCGAAGAGTAGTAGCTGGCCGGACCCCAGCGACATTACTACAACAACCTTGTTGCGCAACAGATAGTTTGTCAAATAGAAGTGTTGCTGCGAAGGTAAGGTAGCCGGAGCGCCGCAGCCCGGCGGGCCCGGCCGCCTTGCCGCCCGGTCCCGCCCCGGGGGCCGCCACCGATCATGCGAGAAGGAGAGCAGCGATGGCCTTCGACCCAGACCTCGCCCAGCGGGTGCGCGCTGTCCTGGCCGCCGCCGGGCAGGCACTTGCCGAGAAGAAGATGTTCGGCGGGCTGTCGTTCCTGGTCCGGGGCAACATGTGCTGCGGCGTCAGGGGAGACGAACTGCTGGTACGCCTGGGCCCGGCCAGCACCGGCAGCGCCCTGGCCTACCCCGCCACACGGCCATTCGACATGGGCCGCGGCCCCTCACCCGGCTGGGTGCTCGTCACCCCCGACGGCATCGCCACCGACGACGCCCTCGCCGGCTGGGTACACCAGGCGCTGGCCTTCGTCTCCACACTCCCCGCCAAGTAACACCCAGCCGCAAGTCAGGTCGCGGACCGGCGGGCCCACAGTTCCTGGGCCTTCTCGAACTCCCGAACGGCGCGCGGGCCATTGCGCAGCAGGTGCTCGGTGAACCGTTTGCGGTCGGTGTGGCGGAACTCGATCTGCTGCGTCTCATACATCACCGCCGCGGCCCCGGCCGGGTGCTGGCCGCGGGCGGCCAGGAACCGGTCAAGGAACGCTTCCACGTTCGGGGCGCTGGTCGAGTTCGCCTTGTAGGCCACCCGGCCACCGCGGTCGATCACCCAGGTCATGTTTGGCATCAGCCCGTACGCGCGGTGGACGGTGCCAGCCAGGTCGTCCACCAGGATTTCCCGGCCGATCCCGGCCTCCTCGCGCAGCAGCCGGGCGCAGGCCAGCTTGCGCTCGAAACTGTCGTGGCAGGGCACGTTCTCCCCCGGGTGCGCCTCCCGGGTGTAGACGAACACCCACGCGGCCTCGGGGTGGCGGGACGCCGCTGCATCAAGCAGAGGACCCTCCGCTGAGCAGTACGGTCAAGTGAACGAGCCGAACTCCATCACCAGCGGCGTGGACCGCCACAGCTCCGAGAGCCTGACCTGCGCGCCGTCGCCGAGCAGCGGCAGCGTGAAGTCCTCCGCCCGCTGCCCGGCCCGCGGTGATGCCCGGAACGCCGCCTCATCCGCCAGATCGCCGCCCGCCGCGACGTAGTCGTCGAAGCGGGAGTAGTTGTACGAGGCCGCGTGTCCGCGGTCCGCCTCAGCCCGCCGACGATGACGTGGCTGGCCAGGATCGGCTGGTTCATCATCGCGGCGGCGCCCGTGCCGTGGCTGCCCATGGCGGCGTGCGTGGCCATCGCCGAATGGGCAGGCATCGCGCTGGCCATAGCGGAGTGGCTCGGGTACCTCCCACGGCCGACGCCGGCGTTCCTGGGACCTGGCGGCGTTCAGGCAGATCGCGGCCAGCCACGCGCGCGTGTTCTCACCCCTGTAGGAACCGAACGCCGCGTAGGCCCGCAGGTAGATTTCCTGCACGAGGTCCTCGGGCTCCTGCCCGGCCCGGGCCTGGACGGCTGGTCACCGCGCCCTGACACCCGCGCGGGCCTTTCACTATGTCACTGGGATGACCGCCTAGCTACGGATAGGCTCTGCCACGGTGACCATGCCTCACAGTCCGGCCGCCCAGCCCGGCCCAGTTAACAGGCCGCGACCGCCAACCGCCACGGTGGCTCACCGCCGGGTGAAGGTCTCCAGGCCGCCGCGTCCGTCGCGGATCCACTCGATCCGCAGGTCCACCTTGGCGTCATGGAGCAGGTTCATCACCGGGCAGCGCGCCTCGGTCTCCTCGATCACCGCGGCGAGCGCTTCCATGGGCTCATCGGTGGCCACCACCGCGCGCACCCGCACGGTCTGAAAGTGCGGGCGGACCGACCGGTCGCCCTGCCGTCCCCGGATGTCGATGGTGAAGGCAGCTTCGAAGTCCAGGGAGCGGTATCTGAAGCCAAGCTCGGTGGCGGTGCGGCGGAACGTCACCGCCTCGCACCCGCACAAGGCTCGCAGCACCGCCTGCAATGGTGACGGACCCTCGCCGCTGCCGCCATGCGGCACCGGCTCGTCCAGCACCAGCCGGCCGAACTCGCCGAAGTCGGCGACGGTCCGCATGCTGGCATCATTATGCGCCGACAGGCTCTTGCGCCGCACGAAGCCGCCCCGTGAGCTTTCAGCCGCCGAAGCCATCTGCCACCCACCGCCTAAGACTGTGATCTTCCCGGACGCAACCGTGGATGGTCACTAACCATCAGGGTAGAGTCCAGCGCTGCGGCGCGCGCCCCACCCCGAGGTTACGCAGTCGCGTCCCAGCATGCGGCGGTGAAGGCCGGCCTCCGGCTGGCGGATGACCACGAGTGTGCGCCGGGAACCCGTACCAGGTTGCGCCCGCCGCGGCCAAGACCGCGACTGGGGCGGCAGGTAGGAGCCGCCGGGCAGGCGCTCTGGCAGGTGGGAGTTGCGGGTGTACGCCCGCAACACCACCCCGGCGGCGAGCGGCGGCGAAGAACGCGCTGGCGTCGAAGACCTGAGGCGGGACTGGTGTGGGCCTTGATGCGGTCACAGCTCAGCCAGACACGGTCACCTCGTGCCAGAGCCCGCCGTTGAGGTTGAGGTTGTTGCCGAAGGCCTGGCCGGGGGCGGTGTCGCCGACGTAGGTGTATAGCGGGTGCCCGTTGTAGGTGACCTGGGTCGTTCCGTCGGACCGCTTGATCGTTGCGAGCGTGCCGGTGATGCCCGGACCCGCCGAGGCGGGTCCGGTCACCGGCGGCCAGTAGCCGGCGCATGTCCCATAACAGGTGGACCTGGTGGCGGTGTCGGGCACGAACCAGTACAGGGTGAGCCCGGTGGCGTTGGTGAGCACCGTCACGCCGCCGATCCTGGCCGTCTTCAGGGCGCCGCCGGCGGGTGCTGGTGCCGGGCCTCCCGCCAGCGCCGCCGAGATGCCCAGCACCACCAGGGCGGCGGCGGACAGGCCCGCCACCGCCCGCCCCGCGCCCGGGAGGCCGGCCTGGAGCCTGGCCCGCAGCGGGCCGCCGACGGTAGCGGGCCCGGCCTGCTGGCCCCGGGGGACGGGGGCGGCGGCGAGGGCAGCCAGCGCCGCGAAGGCGGCCACCTCGATCACCCCGGCGACGATGCCCGCAGTGGTCCGGATCTCTTGGAACCCGAACAGGCCGATCCACACCGACAGCAGGTACCCGCCGAGGGTGGCCAGGGCGAACCCGGCGCCGGCCGCGGCGATGAGCCGGCTGCCGGACGCGAGCACGGCCGCGGCCAGGCCGAAGGCCGCGATCACCTGCAGGCGGTCAGCCGGCGGCGTCGTGGCCTGCCCCGCCTCCCTGCGGGCCCGGCCTGCCCGGATTGCACGTTCGGTGTGGTCAAGGCGTCTCACCCGCCGATCCGCACGGTCAACCGGGCGGCGATCATCGGCATCAGGGGGGCGTGCTCGTTGTCGACCAGCAGCGCGATCAGCGTGTGGGTGGACCCGGGCTTGAGCCCCGCGGTCGAGGCGCGGATCGTGTTCGTGCAGCTCATCCCCATCATGCCGCCCATGCCCATCATGCCGCCGGTGGCGCTGTCGAGGTTGAGGTGCCAGTGCCCGTACCCGTGCAGGTTCGGCTTGCCGAACAGCACACAGCTCGCATTGAAGTTCTTGATGCGCACGGCCACGGTGAACGACCCGGAGACGATTGCCCCCGGCCCGGGCGACAGGATCGTGATCGACGGGTTGCCCGCGGCCGTCACGCCGGTCAGCGTGGGCAGCGGCGTGGCCGGCGCATAGTCGAACATGATCGAGCGCGCGTTGGCGGTCACCTCTGCGTGGTCATCCAGCGCGGGCACCACGGTGAGCGTGTGCATGCCGGGCTTGACGTTCTGCAGCGAGATCACGGCGGTCGGCGTGCAGAACATGTTGATCAGCGCTCCGTCGAGATTCACGTGGTAGTGCCCGGTGGCGGCGCCCATCGCCGGCGTGCCGGCCAGGTCGCAGGTGTCGGTGTAGCCGGTCACCCGCACCTGCACCGTCACGCTGTTCGCGGTGACCGTGGTGCCCGCGGCCGGCGACACGAACGCCACGTGCATGTTCTTGGCGCCCGCAGGGAGCATCCCCTCACCCATCGACGAGCTCTCGCTGGCCATCGGCATCGAACCCGACTCCTTCGGCATCGGGGACGACGAATGGCCGCCCGCCGCCGACGGCTGCCCCGAAGAGCCTGAAGAGCAAGCCGCCGCCACCAGCGCCAGCGCGGCCACGCCAATGGCACCACGAAATACAGAACCCGGCCGCGAGCGGCCGCGAGATGCAGACTTGGACATGAACAAGCCTCCTCCGGTACCCACCCGCTGACGGGCACCATCGCAGATGTCTCCGAAGACGCTTCTAAAGACGCCCCGGCAGCGGAGTTGATTGCACATCCGCCCAAAGAGCGCGGGTGAGTTCGTCCCGGCCCGCGCCTCGGGCAGCAGGCCAGGCCCCGGTCGCCGGCCAGCCGCACACGGTCCGGGCCGACGGCAGCCGCGCCGCCAGCGCGGCGAGTTCCGCTGCCTGGACCGGGGCCGCTACCAGCTCCGATGTCCGGCCGTTGAGGCAGTACAGGCATTGGAACGGATTGCCCGACACCGCGACCACGCCTCGGTGCCGCCGAGCCGCCGGGTCCGCACCACGATCCGCTGCCCGCGACGACGCCCGGCGCCTGTTCTTGATTGCCCATGGCCGGGATCTCACCACGGCTGGGCCATCCCGAGCCCAGCACCAGCACCGTCCTCCACCCCGGTCACTGCCCGCAGTTCGGTGAGCGCCGACTCCAGCTCGGCCCTGACGCCAGGGTTCCCTGGATCGAGCCCCTGATCAAGGATGACCAGCCACCTGACACGCGCTTCGCCGGGGAGGCGCCGGGCGACCACACGCGCGCCGGCATCTCCGTGGAGTGAAATCCGCTGGTCAAGCAACTTGACCCAGCTGACACCCTCGACCGCCGGCGCGGGCAGGGCCCAGTCCTGGGCCAGGTGCAGCACGGTGCGCGCCGGTACTGCGGGCGTGATACCTGTGAGAATCAGGACGTGCCGCCGCTCGTCCCAGGGAACCTGCCCAACCTGTTCCCACCCAAGCCGAGCCCAGGCCCGGCCGGTCTGGTGGTACAGCGCCCAGTCGGTCGCCGCCAGCAAGTCGCCGCCAGCGCCGCATGCGACGGCCAGCAGACGCTCACCTGGCCGGATGGGAGCATGTGCCCGGGCTGCGGCACGCGCGGCGGCGTGCTGACCACGGTCTTCCCGCCAGGCCTGCACCCACCGCGGCCATTGGACCAGGCGACGGTTCTGTCGCGGGCCACGCCCGGTCCTGCGCACCAGCATCGCCACTGCCCTCCCAACCAGCCTTCCGCCTTCGGGAAAAGCGATGCCTGGGAAACCCGCTCGCACGCATGACTGTCAGCAAGCGGCACTTCTGGCTCAAGATCGGGACCGGAGCGGCGCGCGCGCAGCTGTTCTCGGCACCCACACAAGGAGCAAACCGCCTCGGACTGGAGCCCGGGCAGCGCCTCGGCGGACGGCCAAGACGACAACGGCCACCGTGCGCGGGAGCTTCCCGATGACAGAAACCGTGGTTCGTTCGGCCAGAAATGCTTTACCCGGGTGAGGCGAACGGCGGGAAAGGTAGGTGCGGCAAGCAGGTCACCCGGGTGGCCGTGAACGGCGCGGCAGACCGCGCCTGGACGCAATCATTACGCGGAAATTGGCGTCTTATCTGGGTGTGACGATCCGTCGGGTCCGAACATCATGCACTTCGTCAGGCCCGGTCGGCGCCCTCAAGATGACGATCGCCCAGCTATTCGGCGTCACCAGCTAGAGGGGGAAGCATGCCAGCTCGACCAGTTCGGCCAGATGGGCCTGCCTCGGGAAACCGTTACCGCAAGCTCGCCTCACGAGCCCGGCGAGCCCGGCTCGCGCCATGGCTGCGCTACTTGCCTGCGCGCTTTCCGGACCGCCTGCGCGTCTGGCCCGGTGGCCGGCGCTCACCGGGCGAGGGCGTGCTCACCGGGCACCAGTTGCGCCCCTTCCCGATGCAGACCGTGTCCTGGGGCCAGTGGCGCGCCGCCCACCCGGAGGGCTGGGTGCTCTCCCGGGACACCGGCTACACCCGGGCCTACGGTGCGAACCCCTACCCCGGCTACGACGACATCCACTCCCGCCGTTCCTGTTCTCAGGCCGGGTGATCGACCTGACGCTAGCCGGACAGCCCGTCACTGTCTGGTGGCAGCCCGGCACAGCATCCGCCCTATCGAGCGCAACCGTCGCCGGCGGTCCCGACGTCGGCGCCACGGGAGCGTTCAGCCCGGCGGTCCACGGCAGGCGGCTGCACTTCCTGCCGGTCGCTGGGGGCTTCCGTGACCGGGAGACTGCCAGCCACTGGTCAATGCTGGGCCATGCTGACGCCGGGCCGCTCGCCGGCGAAAGCCTGACGCCAGTTACCCATGAGGACAAATTCTGGTTTGTGTGGGCAGCTTTCCGCCCGCATACCCGCGTGATCTCCTGACCGTTTTACGGCGGGCAGTTCATGACGAGCCAGCGGACGGCGGCTTCGGACGGCAGGCCGCTCACCGCGCGCCTGGAAAGCTTCGTCAAGCGCGAGCACCTGACGATGGACTGGCGACGGCCCCAAGGGCCGGCAGCGTACGCTGGATCGCGGCGCTGGAAGTTCCTCAGCCAGGCGGCGTGCCTCATATCGCAGGCGCCGTCAGGCCGGTGGCAGCTGCGCCGCGAGCGCGGCGAGTTCCGCTTCCGGGACCGGCGCCGCCACCAGCTCTGATGTCTGGCCGTTGACGCAGTACAGGCCGATCTTCCCCAGCCGCGCCGACCACGCCATCCCCATGCCGGAGACGCCCTGGGCGTCTCCGGGCATGGGGAACGGCCGCGCCGACACCGCGACCACCGCCTCGATGCCGCCCAGCCGCCAGGTCCGCACCACGATCCGCTGTCCGTCGGCCGTCAGGGTCACCGGGCGGCCCACCTCCGCCGGCGCCATCGCCGCGGAGGGGAGTTCCCGGTCCGGGGACGGCACAGCCTGCGCGTAACGCGCCACCGCCGCCACGGCCGCGGGCACGCTCCCGGTCTGGTGGCCGCCTGGGAACAGAAGCACCAGGAGCGTTACCACCGCGCCGACGGCAAGCATGCCTGCGCCCGCGAGCCGCCAGCGCAGCCGGCTGCCTAGGCGGACCTGCCACCGAGGGCGGGTGTGCGGGCGGGCATCTCGCTGCCCGTGGCGGCCCGCAGCAGCCACCTCGACGGCGAACGCGACCCGGTCCGCCAGCCCCGGCGGCACCGGCTGGCGGAGCAGCGCGGCGGCGTGCCGGCCGGCTCGGTCCTCGCGCACCGCCCGCCAGCACTTCTCGCACTCCAGCAGGTGCTCATCCCACCGCCGGGCCACGGCGGGGTCCAGCTCCCCGGCCAGGAACGCCGCCAGAAGCCGGTCATGGCCCTCCATGGGTCACCCCCGCTTCGGCCAGCAGCCCGGCGAGCCGACGTCGGCCGCGGTGCACCCGGGCCAGCACCGTGCCCCGCGGGCAGTCCAGCGCCTCCGCCGTCTCCCGGGCGGTGTACCCGGCCACGTCCATCAAAACGATGCACACCCGCTGCGGCTCCGGCAGCAGGGCCAGGCACCGGGACACCGCCTCCGCATCCAGCGCGGCGATCACCACATCAGCCACGTCGCGCCCCGCCTCGCCGCCTGCCTGGGCCGCCTGTTGCGTGTCCGGCAGTTCCATGAAGGAGGTGTCCCATGGCCGCAGGCGGCGGCGGCGCGCCTGCGACCTGCCCGCGTTCAGGCAGATCGCGGCCAGCCACGCCCGCGTGTTCCCGCCCCGAAATGAGCCGAATGCGGCATAGGCCCGCAAGTACGTCTCCTGTACCAGGTCCTCGGCGTCCTGCCCGTTCCCTGCGGCGTGCCGCGCGACCTGGTACACCACGTCCAGGTACGGCAGCGTGGCGTCCAGGAACGCGCGATGATCACCGCCCATTACTCCTCACACCCTTTAAGACGCTCGGCGCCTCCCCTTGATTGCATTACCGCTGGCACCTGCCCGCCACCAGCCGGGGATGCGCCCGCCGACCGACCGCAGCCCGGCCCTACTGCTGGCCGCCACCACCGTCCTTGATGGTAAGGCTGAACCGTTGTGTCGCCGACTGGCCGGAGCTGTCGGTGACCTTCATGGTGAATTTGAAGGTACCGGCTGTGGTGGGCGTGCCAGGAAGCGCTCGAACTGCACCGCAGGTCCCAGCGTCCCTTCGACCGCGCGCGCACCGAACTCCTCTACGGCCAGTGGCTGCGCCGCCAGCGAGAACGCCGACAAGCGCGAGAGCGCTCGGCCAGCCCGTACTGCAGCCGCGTGGACTCAGCGTGGTCCTGCACCTGCGCCGCGGTGGACTGGCTGCGCCTGGGGTGGTTCGTGATGCCAGAACACCTGGCCGAGCCGATGGCCGCGGCCAAGATCGCCGCCGACCGCGGCTCGCCCGCGCTCAAGCAGCTCGCCCTGGCCGACCTCATCACCCGCGGCGAGCTCGACCGGCGGGGATGACCTGCGCTGGCGCGGAGCAGCGGGGCGGGAGCCACCTACATGGAGGTCGCGTCCGGGGTGACCGCGCTGGTCCTGCTCGGCCGGTATCTCGAGGCCCACGCGAAGCGGCGGTCGGGGGCGGCGCTGCGGGCGCTGCTGTCGCTGGGCGCCAAGGACGTCGCGGTGCTGCGGGACGGCACTGAGGTGCGCGTCCGGCAGGGCAGCTGGCCGTAGGCGAGAAGTTCGTGGTGCGGCCCGGAGAGAAGATCGCCGCCAACGGCGTCGTGACGTCCGGCAGTTCGGCGGTGGATACCTCAATGCTGACCGGCGAGCCGGTGCCGGCCGAGGTCGGACCGGCGATGCGGTGACCGGCGGGTGCGTGAACGCCGGCGGGCGGCTGGTGGTCCGCGCTACCCGGGTCGGCACCGATACCCAGCTCACGCAGATAGCCCGGCTGGTGACTCAGGTCGTCCTCGGTGTCGCGGCCGTGACGTTGATTGCGTGGCTGGCGGCCGGGCAGCCCGACCGGGGCGGCGTTCACCGCCGCGGTGGCGGCCGGCGCCCGGCGGTGACCTGCCTGCCGTGGCGGAGTTCACGAATACGCGGGGGCTCGGTGTCTCCGGGGTCGTGGGCGGGCATGCCGTGGCGGTCGGCCGGGGCGGCTGGCTGGAATCGGAATGGGCGCTGGCAGTCCCGGCACCGCTCGCTGCCCGGGCTGAGGCGGCGGAGGAGGCCGGGCAGACCGCCGTGTTCGTCGGCTGGGACGGGCAGGTCCGGGGCGTGCTGGTCGTCGCCGACGGCATCAAGCCCACCTCGGGGGCGGCGATCACCCGGCTGCGCGGCATGGGACTGCGCCCGGTGCTGCTGACCGGCGACAACAACCGCGCCGCCCGCGCGGTCGCCCACGCGGTGGGATCGGAGAGGTGATCGCCGGGGTGCTGCCCGCCGGGAAAGCCGACGCGGTCAAGCAGCTGCAGGACGAAGGCCGGGTGGTGGCGATGGCCGGCGACGGGGTCAACGACGCCACCGCGCTCGCCCAGGCCGACCTCGGGCTGGCGATGGACACTGGTACCGACGCGGCTATCCAGGCCGCCGACCTGACCCTGGTCCGCGGTGACCTGCTCGGCGTCCCCGACGCCATCTTGCTGTGGCGCCGGAGGCTGGCCACGATCAAGGGAAACCTGTGCTGGGCGTTCGGCTACAACGCCGCCGCCATCCCGCTGGCGGTGCTGGCTTCCTCAACCCGCTGATTGCCGCCGCCGCGATGGCGTTCAGCTCGGTGTTCGTGGTGTCCAACAGCCTGCGGCTGCCCCGCTTCCAGCCCGCGCCCGCCCGCTCAGCCGTCACCAAGTGACCGGCAGCGGGCAGTCGGCGGCTCAGTCGCCTCCCCGGGCCAGCCGGACGGCGTCGCCGAGGTTGGAGTTGCCTTCGAGGAACCGGATGCCGGCCACCTGGCCGGCGTGGGGTCCGGTGTAGCGCAGGATGTACAGGCCGTTGCGGATGTCGATGACGTAGATCAGGCCGTCGCGGATGATGGGGTAGCTCCACATGGTGACCTTGTTAGGGCCGCGGCCCAGCGCCGGGTCCTCGGTGGCCACCGTGGCGAGCGGGACCGGGGAATACCAGCCCGCCTGCCGCGGGCCGGCCGGGTTGGCGATGTCGATGGCTTGCAGGCCGCCGGAGTGCCAGTCGTCGAAAGCGAGGTCGGGCAGCACCGTCGGGTTGTGCGAGGAGTAGCTGGTGAACTGCTCGGTGGCCGGGTCGTCGGCGGTGCTGCCGCAGAACGGCTGCGTGTCCTGGGTGATCTTGTACTCGCCGACGATGACCGGGTGCGCCGGGTCGCGGACGCTGATCAGGTGCACCCATACCCACGGGCAGCCGAATGTCGGATCGGTGAACGTCCCGTAGATCTCATCGACGGTCAGTACGTAGGGCCGGCCGGGGACGGGAACCGATGAGTGGCCTTCCGGGCATGCCTTCAGGCAGTGCGGGAACGGGTTCCCCCAGACCGGCCGGTTCGCCGGGCTGGTGATCAGGTCGTTGTTCAGTGAGATGACCGTGCCCGGCGACGTGTCGCTGGCGACGGCGCTGGTATCGAGCGCCAGCATCTCGCCGCCCTCCATGGACAGGTAGGTGATCCGGCCGTCCGCGGTGGGCGCCATCGAGTGGGTGTACAGGTCGTTCTGGAAGAAGGTCTCGCTGCCGCCGTTCTCGTACAGGCCGTTCCAGTTGCCCTCGGCGACCTCGGTGACCTTTCCGCCGCCAGGGACCTTGCTGATGTCAACGATCATCATGTTCGGCACCGCGGGGTTCGAGGTCAGCGCGGGAGTGGAGATCCACAGCAGTGCGCGGCCGGGCCGTTTCGGGTCTTGCCATAGGTACATCTCGTGCGGCTTGACCGCGAGCCCGGCCGCGGAGGTGGGCACGTAGCTGGAGATGAACCGCGGGTGGGTCGGGTCGGCCAGGCTGTAGAACGCCAGGTCGTACGGGAACTGCTTGTCGGTGCCGACGGGGCAGGCGTGGATCACCGAGCTGCACCGGAAGTTCATCACGATCAGCAGCTTCTCGCGCGGCCACACTCGCAGCTCGCGGGAGGTAATGCCCGGGTTGCCTTCGAACGGCGGGCCGATCTCCCCCACCACGCGCGGGTGCGCCGGATCGGCGATGTCCTCGATCAGCACCCCTGGGTGCGGGTGCGGGCAGTTCGCGCCGGGACCGCGCGGGTCACCCACGCCGCAGGTCGCCGAACCGTCGGTCCGGTTCCCGATGTAGATGTAATGCCGGAAGATGGTCGCGGCGGCGTTCATGCCGCGGCCGAACAGGGGATCATGCCCGACAAGCTGGAAGTTCTTCCACGTCCCGGGCGTGCCACCGCCCGGGCCGACCGTCACGCTGCCCGGATGCGCCATCACCCCGCCAGGCGCCCCGGCGGCGGGCACCGCCAGCAGCGGGATCATGGCCAGCAGCGGGACCGAAGCCAGCACGGAGATCAGTACCGGGCGGCGCCTCATGATCGTCACCTCGCCGTGTCGCAGAGCCGGTTTGCCCACACGGTAGACCGCTCGGCCCGAACGGAAAAGAGGCAAAATCCCGGGGAACGCGGTGTGAGCAGTCAGCGGGGCTGGCGGCGCAGGATGATTAGTGCCGCGGTCAGGCAGGACACGGCGAGGGCGGTGTAGAGGCCGACTTCGAGGATCTGGAAGTGCCAGAAGCGGCTGCCGGGCTCCACGAGCGCCCAGGGTCCATGCGGGCCGGTGGGGCCGCTGGACACGACCCAGTCGGTGCGGGGGATGCGGCCGGGTGCGGCGGCTTGGCCGGTGACCAGCAACGGTGCCTGGAGGCGGGGCCGTAGCCAGGTCTCCACCGGCAGGCGTACAGCCAGGAACGCGCCGATGGTGACGGCCATCGCGGCCAGGGTGCGGCGCAGCAAGATCCCGGCCAGGACTCCGATGGCGAAGGCAAGCAGGGCGTACGCCGGCAACGACAGGCCCTCGAAGTCGTAGGAGTTGGGCCCGAACCGGGTCTCCAGCAGGTCCAGCGGTGCCCGGTACCAGCTGAACATGGCGGTGAGAGCCGCCATCAAGATGACGACGATGGTGCTGAGCAGCAGGATCTTGGTGATGAGCCATCGCGTGCGGGGCACGGCCTGGGTGAACGCCAACCGCCAGGTGCCGGTTTCGAACTCGCGGGCCAGCAGCGGCGCGCCGATGAACGCGCCGATCAGCGGGGGCAGCAGGTTCAGCCAGCCCAGCAGCTGTTCCAGGGATCCGGCGAACCGGGTCTGGAAGCCAGCCAGCAGCCCGCCGCAAGCGCCGGCTGTGACGTTGAGGCAGCCGGCTGGCCCGTTGCTCCAGGCGACGTGCATGGGGGCGCCCAGGGTGTACAGGAGCAGGCAGGCCGCCGCGACCAGGCAGGCGCAGACGGCGACCTGGGTGCGATGATGGCGCCAGGTGACCCAGACCATCACGCCACCGCCGGAGCAAGGGGCCCGGCCGAGGCCGGCCCGGGGTTCTGCAGGTAGGCCAGCACGATCTCCTCCAGGCTCGCCGACTGGGCCTGCCATGCGGGGTGCATCCCGGTGTTCCCGGCTGCGGTGCGGATCAGGAGCTGGCTGTGGTGAGTGAACTGCCGGGCGGCGACCACCTGGCCGGAACCCGCGGCCGGGTGCGGGGCGGCGGCCGGCCCGGTGACAAGCCGGTGCGTCGCTGTGATCTCATCCAGGCTCCCGGCCAGCTGCACCCGCCCCTGATTCAGCACGATCAGGTGGTCGGCGACACGTTCCAGTTCGGCGAGCACGTGGGAGGACAGCAGCACGCTGACGTGCCCGCAGGCGACCGCGTCCATCAGCACCGAGAGGAATTCCCGCCGGGCGAGGGGATCCAGGCTGGCGACAGGTTCGTCCAGGACCAGCAGGTGAGGGCGTTTGGCCAGCGCGAGGACGAGCGCCACCTGGGGCTGCTGACCGCCGGACAGCCGCGATGCCTTGCACGTGAGGTCGATGCCCAGCCCGCCGAGCCGGGCCCGGGCATAGGGAACGTCGAAGACGCGGTTGGTGGCCTGGGCGAAGCGCAGCAGCTCCCTGACTCGCATGAACCCGTAGAGCGGGTGGTCCTGGGCGACGAACCCGACCCGGGACAGCGCGGCCGGCGTGTTGGCCGCGGCCTGGACGCCGAACACCTCGACGCTGCCTTCGGTCGGTGCCAGCAGGGCCATCATCAGCTGCAGGAGCGTGGTCTTGCCCGCCCCGTTGGGACCCTGTGGGTGCCGAAAACCCTGTCACCCCTATGCGACCTGGGAATACTCGCGGATCAGGCCGCCGAGCCGGTCCCGGCATAGAACCCGGACGTTGGCACCCAGAGCGGGTCGATACGGACGCCTGGCAGGCGGGCTTTGCTGCAGCGACCAGTGTGGCCGGTGGACGGTGTTTACCGACCGCGAACTGGAGTGTCCGTGTCGTTCCCCTGGGCCTGTGAGCTGGGCGTCCTAGACTCCTTTACCGACCTGGTCCGGGGCGTCGTCCATGTCCTGGGTCGGCACGGGGGGATAGATGACACGGCGGGTGGTCGTGGGGGACCTGCGGGTCCAGCGGATTGACCGGAGGGACGGGCGGCGGTCGTGGACGATCGTGTGGCCCGAGGGGGTTCTCGGCACCCACAGGCTAGGCCGAGGACCCGGCGAACTAGCGGGTAGACGATCTTGAGCAGCACCCGGCCAGCCAACCATGACGGCGTCGAGCATGCTGGCGACAGCGCAAGTCAACTACTCAATCGATTTTCCGAGCGGCACAAGGTCCGCAGCGACCACCTGCCCTGGAAACCTTCGTAGGACCGCCAGGCCCGCAGGTAGGTTCGTCGGCGGTCACCCTCGGCGACGGTGGCGCATCCGCGGCGGTCGTCAAGATCACCATGGGTGACGGCTGCCGTGGGCGTATTCGGTGCCTGGCCGGCGTGGTGTCAGGCGGTCCGGCTGGTGTGTGTGGGCCATATCTCGCGCAGCGCGGGGATCTCCCGGTGGGCCTGGGCTATGCCAGCCTCCAGCGCGGCCGGCACGGTGTCGCTGGAGTTCGCGTCGGGGCCAATCGCGGCCAGGGACTGCTCGTCCGCGATCACGACGTGGACGGTGGCCGGGGCGAGCGCGCGGGTTTCGGCGTCGAGCTTGGCCTGCAGGTAGTCGTTGAGCGGTATCGGGCTGAGCACGATCACGACGTCGTGACCGGCTGCCAGGTCGGCGCTGTACAGCGAGTGTGCCCCGCCGTCGGCGTACTGGCGCCCGTTGATTGTGATCAGCGGGTGGAGGCCCGGCAGGGCGCAGCTGGCCGCAACTGCGTCGAGCAGGCTGGCGCCGGAGTCGGCGCTGAAGGCGGCCCGGGCGCCGGATTCGGCGTCCACGGCCGCGATCAGCAGTCGCTGGCGGGGCCACTGCTGGACCGGGAGCAAGGCGGCGATCTGGCGGCGGCGCTCAGCGCTGGAGGTCAGCCGTCCTCCCAGCGGCCTCAGGTTCGCGATGCGCCGGGCGGCTTCCTGCTCGTCCGGGGCCTGGGCGATGATCTGCATCGACGCGGCGACCCACTGCGGGAGTGTGGCATGGACCTTGACCGCGGGTATCCCCCCGTGGCGGTACATCCCGACGGCCTGGCTGAGCACGCCGGTGGCGAGCTGGGCGCCAGTCCGCGACCCGGCCGAGGTCCCGACGATCAGATCGGCCTCGCCGAGGTCGGTTCCCTGCTCCTGGAGCGCGCTGATGAATCCGGCCATCCATGCCGCGCCGGCGTGGCCGCCGCCGGACAGCACGAGAGCCTTGCTGGGTGTGGTCATGTTGATCAGCCCTTCCTGTCACGTGGTCCTTGCTGCTCGGCTGGCGCTGTGGCCAGCACCGGATCGGCCCGTCCTGCGGGGGTTACCGGCTGTACTGGGGGAGGTAGGTGAGCTGGACAATGCCGTTGCTGAACGTCGTGGTCCCGGTGAGCTTGAGCGCCATCGCGGTGGTGTCGATGCCCTCGAACAGCCGCAGTCCGCTGCCCACAGTCAGCGGGAAGATCGACAAGTGAAACTCATCGATCAGGCCGTGCTGGATGAGCGTGCGGTCCAGCTGGCCCGTTCCGTACTTCATGATGGTCTTGCCGGGCTGGTCCTTCAGCCGGGCGATCTCAGCGGCGACATCACCCGTGATCAGCGTGGAGTTCCACGTTGTCTCCTGCAGGCTCGCCGAGGCGACGAACTTGGGCAGGCGGTTGATCGTGTCCAGGTACGGGTCCCCGCCGACTGGCGACCAGGCCGCCACGAACTTCTCATACGTCACCCGCCCCAGCAGGAACGCATCCACGTCCCCGAGCTGGGCATGCGCGTAGTCCTTGTCTCTTCACCCCAGAACGGCAGAGCCCACTCCTCCGGCGAGCCCACCACCCCATCCAGCGACACCAGCGTCGCCTCAACCAGCTTCCTCATCCCGATCACTCCTCCCTGTCGCCTGTCGCACCGGATCACCAGCCGCACCGCGCCCGCCGGTGATCGCCAATACAGACCCGCACACTGGAGGCCCGCCACTTCCGTGGACAGTGACCACACTAGGATCACTGGGCACAGGAGGAACCCCGATGGTGACGAAGTACCAGAAGTTCGGCGACGGCTATAAGGCCGAGGCCGTGAAGCTCTACCGGGAATCAAATCAGACTATCGCGGAGACGGCCCGGAATCTCGGGCTGAAGGAATCGACCCTGGCTAACTGGGTCAAGAAAGACAAGGATAATGAGGCGGTCGCGGTGGGTGAGGCGCCGCTGACGCCAGCGGAACGGACGCGGATCAGGGAACTGGAGGCGGACGTCCGCCGCCTCAACATGGAGAACGCGTTCCTGAAAAAAGCGAGTGCGTACTTCGCGAGCCAGAACCTGTGAAATTCTCGTTCATTGGCCAGGTGGCGGAAGAGCAGCGGCAGCTGCCTCCCGGGGTGCGCTTTCCCGTCGTTTTCATGTGCCGTATGCTGGAAGTGACGCGGCAGGGATATTACGAGTGGAAGAAGCGGCCGGTCTCGGCGCATGATCAGAAGGACGTTGAGCTGGCCGCGCGGATCAGGTACTTGCATCAGGAAAGGCATAAGAACCGGGCCGGCATCGAGCGGATCTTGTGGGACTTGCAGGAGGAGGGGTACGTCACCTCCGAGCGGCGGGTGCGCCGCCTGGCGCGGGCCGCGGGCCTGCAGTGCGTGCATCCCGGGCCGTCGGCGCGGACGACCGTGCAGGACAGCAAGGCAATCGGCGGCCTGGTCGATCTGGTGGACCGCCAGTTCACCGCCCCGGAGCCGGACCAGCTGTGGGTCGGCGATATCACCTATATCTGGACGTATTCTGGTTTCGCGTACCTGGCGACGCTTATCGACATGTGCTCGAATAAGGTCGTCGGCTGGGCCGTGGATGACCACATGCGCACGGGCCTGGTGCTCGAGGCCCTGGATAATGCGCTGGCCGCCCGCGGGCCGGGAATAGGCATAGGCGAGCTTGTGGCGCACCATGACCGCGGTTCCCAGTATACCTCGGGAAGGTACCGCGATCGCCTTTTCGCCGAGGGTATTATCCCGTCGGTCGGGCACACCGGCATATGCTACGACAACGCGGCAGCGGAATCGTTTAATGCGACGATCAAGAAGGAGCTGATCTATCAGCACGTGTGGCGCGACGCGGGCGAGGTCAGGACCGCCGTGTTCGACTACATCGAGCGATATTACAATCACGTCCGGAAACAACGTCGGCTCGGCAAGATAAGCCCAGCGGATTACGAGCGCCAATTTGACAATTGGACACCAAAAGCAGCATAATGGAAATGTCCACGAAATTGCCGGGACTCCACACCGCGCCGCAAAGGAATCGCTGCCCGCCCGATCGCCTGGTCGCCAGTTATCGGCCGGTGTGTAGGGGTCGCGGCCGGATGTCAGTCCGGCATCTCGGCTGGGTCATCACTGGGCCAGGCGATCTCATGCCCGCCCATCATGGGTCACGAGGCAGGCGTTTCATGACCGGCGCGGGCTGTTTCGAGGGTCCGCTTCATGGCGGCGAGGCCGGCGTCCATCATCGGGCGGAGCCGTTCTGCCAGATCATCGGGGAGCACGTCAGTGGTCCAGATGAATCGGCAGCGGCCAGGATCTTCGGCGTCGGCCAGTATCCAGGCCGACCCGCTGTGGTGGGTAGCGCCCGCTAGGTCCGTGATCGTCCAGGCGATCCTGCGCGCTTGCTCGTCGATGCCGATGAGCGCTTCCCGCACCGTGGCACCGTTGAAGAAGGTGACGACTCTGGTCCGGTCATCCTCAAGCTTGGTGCTGGTCACGAACCCAGAGGCGAGCTCATGGAGGGCGCCGAAGTCGCGGAGCGCGCCCCATGCGGCTTCGGGGGTGGTCGCGATGCCGGTTTCCCGGATGATCGAGGTCATTGGCTAGCTCCTTGTCTCCTGCCCGGATTTTCGGTGTTTGCGTCGGCCTCGGCGCCGTGCGCGCTGCTTCAAGGGCGGATCGATCCGTCGGCAGCACGCAATCTGAAGCCAAGGGCGCGGTCCAGGGCAATGTGCGCCAGCCAGCCCAGTGATGCTGCCACGTAGGGTGCCACCTGACCGCCGAACTGGCCATTGACAATGACGGCCGCCAGCATGATCACCGGCAGCGATAGCCGGTGGACGAGGTTGTAAGCCGGCGCCGCCCGAGTTGGCAGCAGGCCGGGCTCATTCTGCTGGCCGATGCCGACCAGGAACGCCAGATCCGAGCCGATCAGGCCGAGTAGCCCGGCCCAGATGGCGGCGCCGCCATGAAAGGCCATCTCGGCGACGCTGCCCGCCAGTAGCATCACCCCAGCGATGCCCCACAGAAATCGTGGGTGCCGCCTCTGCGGGCGCGTCATCGACTGCGGGCGCGTCATCGGACGGCGGCGTGCTCCACCCGCTGCTTGAGAGCCTGGTTGAGCGCGCGGAAGTCCGACTCAGTCTTCGTGATGGACTTACCCGTGAACGGGACGAGCACACCGCGGAAGGTCTCGGACTGGGTTAGGCGGGTATGCCCGCCAAGATCCTCGAGGGAGAACTGGTGCGTGCCATCGAAAATCCCCGGCACGATCAGCCGACCGATCCACCGCAGCAGCACAGCTGGCTGCACCTCCAGCAACCGCGGGTGCATCGTGAACGCGCGGCCGTTGGCCGGGACCATCCGCAAGGTGAGCCTCGACCCCACGGCCACCTGCCCGGAGGCGGACCGGATGAAAGAATTCCAGTCCCGATAGGCGTCCAGGTCGGCGAGAACCTCCCACACCTGCTGCGGCGTCGCCGCGATGTCTGTGACGGCCGAGATACTGTGCATTTGTTCGAGCTCCTCAGAGAAGGCCGGGTGAGTAAGCAGCGGGCGTTACCTCGCCAGCTTTGCTAAGCGCAACTGGATTTACGCTGACTGTGAGCACAGCGCCGGGCCAGGCCAACCCCTCGGCCCAGCTTCACGACCCGCAGCAACCGCGCCCCGCCAAGATAGGCAAAGTCGTCGTCGCTATGGGTGACCTTCCAGCCAATTACCTTCCGGTAGAACTCGGCGAGCGCCTTCGGGTGGCGCAGTCGTGGATGATGGCAGTGAGTTCCGCGTGAGCGGCCATTGAGTGGCTCCTTGGTGTCGTCGCTTGCCTCAGTAGCATCCAGCTCAGCAGCGGTGAAGGTCTTGAAGATCCTTGCGGCCCGTTGTGTCTTGCCCCCGGGTAGTGTCGGCGATGTGCTGTCAGCCGTGACCCTTGCCGCCCGGCCCGAGTTCACCGTGAGCGCGGTGGCCTGCCGCGCCCATCACATCCGGTGGTCGGAGCCAGAGGTCCGCGATGACCATCGCATGGTGCTCGTGCGACGCGGCAGGTTCCAGCGGTGGGCCGACGGGACCGATGCCGATCTCGATTCGACGATGGCCTACCTGGGTGCACCGGGTGAGGAAGAACGGTTCGCGCACCCCGCTGGCGGCGACGTCTGCACAGCGGTGTTCTTCAACGCCTCACTGTGGGGACGGCGTGCTAAGGGGACGGCGGTGTACGTGGACGCGCGCGTCGATCTCGCTCACCGCCGTCTGATCGCCGCGGCCGGGCGCGGCGACATCGACTACGGGCTGACGGAGGAGTTGGTTCACCTCATAGCGGTGGCCACCGGACAGCCGGTCGAGCCCCCGAGGCCCGCCGACCGGGCGCTGGTCGCGGCGGCCCGTGAAGCGATTATCGAGGGGGCGCCCGAGTCGGCGGGACTCTGCCCGCTGGCCCGGTTGCTGGAGGTATCTCCCTACCGGCTGAGCCGGACGTTCTCGCAGCAGATGGGCGTCTCGCTCACCCGCTACCGTAACCGGGTCCGCGTCAGCCGGGCCATGGACCAGCTCGCCCAGGGCGAACCCAGCCTGGCTGACCTGGCTACACGTCTCGGCTTCGCCGACCAGGCGCACCTGACCCGCACCGTCCGTGAGCACCTCGGACATGCGCCAAGCACGGTGCGTCGGCTGCTCGCCCCGGTTTCATAGAGAGGCTGAGAGCCGCCAGTCGGCCCAATGGGTCGGAAGGGAGGCGAGCCATGGTTCTGTTTGGGCGCTCAAGCTGCAGCCAGCGACCTGATGGCTTCCACCGCTCCAAAATATCGCGGCCGGTCTGACCTGCGGGTTCCGTGACTGGTTTTACGCGGCCCGGTGGTACTCGTTGATCACGCCGCCGAGGACCTTCCGGCGCCGCACCGGCGCGCCAATCGGCACGACGACCGGCCCGTCATGATCAGGTGGGGAAGAGCAGTCTCGGTCGGCGGCGGTCACGGAGCGGCCAGGCTTGTCTGGTCAGGTGGGTCGGGAGCGAGGCCCGGCTGCCTTCGCCCGGTCGCCGGCCAGGTGTGGGCGGCGGTGGTGTCGTCTGCGGGGAAGAAGCTCTCTAGGCGGATCTCCTGGAGCATCGCGTCTTGCGGTGTTCCCAGTGTGGTGACGGTCGAGAAATAACTCAGTGCGAGCCCGTTCTTCTCGAACTCGACCGGGACGATCGGCAGCGGCGGTGTCTGGAAGTCGGGGGAGCGCCACTGGGAAGGCGCGCCCGGATAGGCCAGGGCCGCATTGAGCAGGGCGAGCGTTTCGGGATCGGGAACGCCGCCGACGGCCTCGCGGTGGACGCGCTGGATCAGTGCCTCGGCGGCCGCTTCCCAGCTCGCCACGAACGGCCGCAGGCTCCCGGGGTCGAACATCAGCCGGATCACGTTGGCCGGTCCCTCGGCCTCCCGCTCGCCGGGGAGCCAGCCGAAGAACGCATCCGCCGCGGAGTTGGCGGTGACGACGTTCCAGTGCCGGTCCATGACGACCGCGGGGAAGGGCTCGTGAGCGGCGAGCATGCGGCCGAGCGCCGCGCGCACCTGGGCGGCCTGTGCGCTGTCCAGGCCCGCCTCGCGGTAGAGGGGCGCGTAGCCGGCGGCGAGCAGGAGCTGGTTGCGCTCGCGGATCGGCACGTCCAGCGCGCGTGCCAGCCGCAGCACCATCTCGGGGCTCGGCTGCGACCGGCCGCTCTCGATGAAGCTCAGGTGGCGCGCGGTCGTTGATGCCTCAAGGGCGCGCGCCAGCTGGCTCAGGCGGCGGGTCGCCCGCCAGTGACGCAGCAGCTCCCCCACCGGGCTGGCCCCGGCCTGCGCCGGAGGTGCTGTCCCTGACGCGACCACGACCTGAGTCTAGGCGCGGGCACGCGCACGGCGATTCCCTCACAGGGAATTGAGCCTGCGCCGTCATCCCCGCAGGCTGCTCATTGACCACCCTGGGAAGCCGGAGTGAAGCCAGTGAAGGAGATCAAGTGAGCACGTTCGAGATCCACACGATCGGTTCCGCGCCAGCGAGCTCCGCCGCGGCGCTGCGCGCACTCGAGCAGGGCCTTGGGTTCGTGCCCAACCTCGCCGCGACCATGGCCGAGTCGCCGGCCCTGGTGTGCGGCTTCGTCGATCTGCGCAAGACGCTCGCGGGCGGGGAGCTCACAGGCGCCGAACGCGAGATCGTCGCCCTGGCCACGAGCATCGGGAACGACTGCGACTACTGCATGGCCGCCCACTCGACCTTCGCCCTGATGCAGGGCGCGGACGAAGGCGCCGTCGCCGCCGCGCGCGCCGGCGAGGCGCCAGATGACGCCAGGCTCGCCGCGCTGTATCGCTTCGCACGCGAGCTGGTCGCGCACAGGGGTCATATCAGCCAGACGGTGGTCCAGGCGCTGCTGAACGCCGGCTACTCAAACGGCGCGCTGCTCGAGGTCGTTGCCCAGGTCGGGTTCACGACCCTCGCCAACCTCGCCCACAACATCAGCGATGCCCCGCTCGATGCCGCCTTCGAGCCGCAGGCGTGGGTCAGGGCCGCCGCCTGACGCCGCCTCACAGAGGACCGCGGTCTCGGGCTTTGGAGGGCCACCACGCGGCCCGCTCCATGCGGCGACGCCGCTCGCGCGCAATCCCATGAAAGACACCCCCAGGAGCAAATATCCGCCTAAATCTGTATGGCATGGGCAAGGACCTTCTGCATGGTTACACCCGTGCATAAAGATCGTTTTGTACGCAAGGACTGAGCTCACTCTGCGGGCCGGTGCCGCAGGTGACCGAGGAGTTCAGCCTCAGCGAGCATGACGGCGTCACCACGCTGGCTTGCGCCGGGGAGCCGGGCGCTGACTTCGGCGCTGCCGGGCTGTGGTGGAGGGGCCAGGTCGCGGCCCCGTGGGAGGCGGCGGTGCGCGCCTCCTTCGCTGGCATCAAGGCCGAGGCGGAACGCCGTGCCGGGCCAGGCGGCAGCTGAACTGGCCCCGCGCCGGGCCGGCTGGCGGGCCCTCGGCCAGGTCCCGTCCGGCTCCTGGCGCAGGTGGCGGCCGGCGGCCGTGACGCGGCGCGGTGCTTGCGCTCCCCGCTGGCGGGGTCAGTGCACGGGCATGAGGACTTTGTTGATGATGTAGACGGTGGCGTTGGCGGTGTGCAGGTTGCCGCAGGTCACGTCGGCGTTGTTCACCTCATAGACGGCGCCCATCTTCGATGCCCTGAGCGAGCCGCCTTCCAGGGTCTTCAGCGTCATCCCGCTGGCCAGGTCGGCCGGGGTGATGTGGCCGTCCACGACGTGGTACTTCAGGATCTTGGCTGGCGAGTTCGGCCGTGCTGCTCATCATGGTCATGTCGTGCGCGGTGAGGTTCTTGAAGGCGGCGTTGTCGGGGGCGAACACGGTGATGCTGCCCATCGAGTCGAGCGTGCTGGTGAGCCCTGCCTTCTTCACCTCGGCGGCCAGGGTGGTGATCAGCGGGTTATGGCTGGCCGCGGTGACCACCGGATCGGTCATCATGCCGTGCATGCTGCCCATCCCGGCCGCGGGGATCATGCCGCAGTCCGTTCCGACCGTCCCGGCCGTCGCAGCCGGCTCGGTCATGGACGCCGAGGGGCGGGCGGACTTGGCGGGTGCGGCAGCGGGCGCCGCGGCCGAGGTTCCTGAGCTGCCGCAGGCGGCCGCGGTCAGCGCCAGCGCGCCCGCGGCCGCTGCCATGGCCAGCACGCCGGTCCTGCTCGTCTTGTTCCTGTCCGGGGTTGGCATGCGTCTCCTCATTTCCGGGTTGTGGTGAGCGTCTGGCGCCCGCCGCTAGCTGACGGTCACCGCGACGCTGGGGTAGCCGGTGGCGCCGTTGGGCTCGGGCGGCGCCTGGGCGGGGGTCTGGGTGTATCCGGTGCGGTCGGTGGCGCGGGCCTCGATCAGGCGCCGGCCGGGGGTGGCGTCCCAGTCCCGGGCCCACTGCCGCCAGGTGTCGATGCCGGGGATGGCGGCCAGCCGGGCCAGCTGCCAGCGGCCGCGGTCGATCCGGACCTCGACCGCGTCGATGCCCTTGTGCTGCGCCCACGCCACCCCGGCGATCGTGACCGGGCCGGCCGGGATGGGGCTGCGGCCGACGGGGACGTCGATCCGGGATTCGGTCTTGACCGGCGCCTGGGCGTCCCAGCCGCGCTGCGCCCAGTAGGCGGTGGCGGCGGCGTAGGTGGTCACCTCGATATCGGTGAGCCACTTGCACGCCGACACGAACCCGTACAGGCCGGGCACCACCATCCGGACCGGGAAGCCGTGCGCGACCGGCAGGGCGGCGCCGTTCATCGCGACCGCGAGCAGCGCGTCCCGCCCGTCCATGACGGCCTGCACCGGGACGCCGGAGGTGAACCCGTCGGCGGAGGTGCACAGCAGCTGGTCCGCGCCGGCCCGGATCCCGGCCTCGCGCAGCAGGCTGGCCAGGCTGGCGCCCAGCCACAGCGCGTTGCCGGTGTAGGGGCCGGCGACCGGGTTGGACACGCAGCACAGCGTGATGTAGTCCTCGAGCAGCGGGCGGCGGATCAGCTGGCCGAAGCTGATGGTGATCTCGCGGCGGACCATGCCGTGGATGCGCAGCTGCCAGCTGGCAGGCGCGACCTGCGGCAGCACGATCGCGGTGTCCACCCGGTAGAAGGCCCCGTTGGGGGTGATGAATGGGCTCAGCCCCGGTATCCGCAGGTCGGCCCCGCGGGGCAGCGCCGGGGCGCGGATGGCGGGCGCGGGGATCCGCAGCGCTGCCCGGGCGCCGGCGACGCTGAACTGCTCCGCCAGCACCCGGCCGGCCAGCACGCCCGCCGCGGCGGTGCCCGCGGCCGCCCCGCTGACGACCAGGAA
>WNFD01005988.1_pt1 | contig 24175 bp, 23 predicted proteins | sample 5400491 | NCBI WGS metagenome assembly WNFD01 (sample SAMN13153343, study PRJNA577476) | soil metagenome | isolation source: 120 cm saprolite under Douglas fir tree site 2 hole 2 replicate 2 | place: USA:California | collected 2015-04-18
GTCCATCCGCGCCCGGAACTCCGGGGACTCCTGCCACGCCCGGTACTCCGCCCGCCGCGCCTCCAACCGCTGCTCCAGCTCCTCCGCCGTCCTCTGCTTGTCCAAGATCGTCCTCCTCTCGGCTCACTGCCTTGCGGCTTGTGGCCGTCCATCACTCCGCCTCCATCCGCGCCACCGCGCTGACCATCAAGCCGCGCAGCTCGAGGTGGGGGAACCGCTCCTCCGACCTTGTCGAAACGCCAGGCCGGCCCGGAGCACGGTGCAGCCGTGCAGGCGGGCCAGCGGCTCGTTGTTGTCGCCGTAGGCGCCACGGTCGAAGGACCGGGCGGCGATCCGCGAGCCGTCCATCAGCCAGGCCATCACCGGGCCCTCGAGCCCATCGCCTACGACGTCGGCGTGTCGGGTCGGACAGCAACTTCACGGCCGCCTCCCATCTTGCTCATCAGATCGTCGAGCCGGTACAGGGCCGTGCCGCCGCCCGTGACCGCCGCCACCCGCGGCGGCTTCAGGCGCAGCCCCTTGACCGGGTACTCGCGCAGGAACTTCCGGTCGTGTCTCACTCCTGTATTTGGGCCGCCCAGCCTGGTTTCACCCAGGCCCCAGTCCGCTGTTTCCAGAGCCGCGGGCGCAGCCCGTGATCCGCAGTGAGGTGGGCCGAGCAGCGAATAGGGAGACCGACGTTCTAGATAACTACTGGATTCGAGAGGGCTGTTCGACACTCTGCCTCGACTCTGCCTTGACTGAGGTTCAGCGAGTGTCAGCAGCCGGGTGAATGACGGGCGGGCATAGATCTCGGCCAGCAGCCTGTTCTCGACGCGGAGCCTCAGATCCGGCTCTTGGGACCAAGAACGGACGGAAGGAATCACCGTCCCCTATAAGGGGCCTCCGTCCGTCCGTCCGTAGACCGCCCGCTCGGCAGGCTGCGCCTTGAGGGCGCATGCCGTGCGCGCTCTGTGGGTTGATCCGCCCGTTCTCCGTCCGTATCCGTCCGTGCGTAACATCGCGTCGCATCAAGATGCTTCCTCATTCCTCACGGGCGGAGGTCCATCCGTCCGCCCGTTCTCCGTCCGTACATAGGTCGCCGTCCTGACCTTCCCATCCATCCGGTTCAGCCCGTTGGCGATCTTCTTCGCGAGTACGAGGACCTTGCACTTCCGCTGGAAGGTATCCAACTTCATGTTCCACTTCGTCTGGGCCAGGATCTCTCCAGCCGTCATCGGACCCGTTGCAGCGGCCACCGCGTCGACGATGCTGATCTCAACCTGTTCGCCATACCGCTTGGCCTTCCGCTCTTCCGCCAGTTCCTCCGGTGTCCCCAGGTACGTGAACTTGTCCACGCCCGAGCCTTCCGGCGACACCCTCAGCACGTGCTGCTGGGTCTCGAAGTCCTTCCCGGTGAACTGGAGCACGAGGCCGTCATCGGTCTGAGTGAGCATCAGGACGTGGTCGGCCACCTGCCACTTCTGGGAAGGTCCAAAGACATCACTAGGGCCCGGCTCCGCACCGTCAGGGCGGTTCTTTCTGGTGTGGTCCACCACGATCACAAGGCCGTTGATCGCGATGGCCAGGGTGCGGATTGCCTGCGCGAGCCTGGACTGTGCCTCGGTGCCTAGCGGGTCAGACGTGGGGCTACAGGCCGTCCAGGTGTCCAGCACGAGGATGGTGCGGCCCTCATCGAGACAGATCTGCCGGAGCCGCTCGACGTGCGCGGGGTCGGCCAGGTCCACCGCTTCCTGCGCCAAGAACTTCACCATGCCCCGCTCGGGTGTGAGCCCGTCCCATCCGGCCAGGATGTCCCGCTTCCGCTTCTTGATCCGGCCTCGGCCATCCTCGGCGGACACGTACAGGACTTTCGGATGGTGGAGCACCTTGAACTTCCCAGCCACGAAGTCGGCTCGGGCTGCCAGGGCCAGCACCAGGTAGAGTAGGAAGAGGCTCTTCCCCGTCTTCGGGAGCCCGCTGACCCAGAACGGACCCATGAGCGGAATGAGTTTGTCGATCAGCATCTCGGGCTCGGGTACGTCCCATTCATCCGCGATGTCATGGAGGACCCACGCCACGGGCGGCCCCTGCTTCCCCTGGTGGATGGTCCAGATCGACTCGACCACCTGGTCTACTTCAGCGTCATCCAGCTTGGGATCGTTGTTCCCGTTCTTGGTATGCGCGAGCACCTGGACTTCGAGCAGGCTCAGCCCCTTGCCGATCCAATGGCCCACCGCCTTGGTTAGGTCGGTGTTCCGGCTGCCCTCCGTACTGCCGCCGAGCCAGCTCTGTTCACCCTGGTGGTCATCGGGTGGAGCAGCTTCACCATCGAGCAGAGCCGCCAGCAGTTTTGGCGGCCAGTCCGCGAGCGCCAGCTTGAGAAGGCCTCGATCCTTGAGCCAGCCATACGGCTTCCCGCTGGCGTGAGTGCTGGGCGCGACCACGATGTAGCCGCCCTTCGCTCGGATGTCGAGACCGGGGTACTTCGCACCGAAGACGTTGGCACCCGACTTCAGGCCCGGGTGCGCGACGAACAAGAAGTGCTTACCCCCGCCGCCCGTCTGCGCGGTGGGCGTCGTCGGCATGATGATGTTCAGATCGTGCAGTAGCCGATCGAGGCTCTCTAGGCCGCCCTTGTTGGCGTCCACGTCCAGCCCGTCGAAGATCAGTCCGGTGGGCAGACCGAGGTTCGCATCGGGATGCTGGTAGAGCCACGCCCTGATCTGCTCGGGATCGACCGTCGCATCCTTAAACCCGTGCGGGGTGAGCGGCGTCTTCCCACTCGGCTTGACCGGGAAGACTGCGTGGCCGTTCGCCGCGTACGCCAGTGCCCACTTCTCAGTGTTGGTCACCATGGCGGGCTCGTGCCGTTCGTCTCGAACGCGTCGAGTGGCTGCTGCTTGGTGGCCATGGTCACACCGCGTGAACGTTGATCTGCAAACTGGATCGATCCACACGTTTGATCCGATCGGCGAGCACGTCGAGCGGGGTGCGGAGTTCTATCTCAATTTCCACCATCTCGGTCGCCATGGTTACGCCTCCTGCGCCTTCTTCACCATCGCGACCCACCGCGCCAGCGCTGCCACCGGGTCCTTCGCCGCCTTCACTGTCCCTGCGATCCATGCACCTTCGGTGGCGGTCACCAGGAGTCGCATCTGACCGTGCTCGTCGAAGGCGGGCACGATGTGCCAGCGACCATCGGAGGCGCGGCGCTTCGAGTCTTTGAAATCCATGGCTACCTCCGTCCGATGAAGCGAGTCAGCGCCGCGGCATCCACTCGTACCGTGCGGTGGCCGAGATGGCGGGTGAGGTTATGCTTGCGGGCGACCTTGAGGAAGGCGGGCGCATCCATGCCGACCTGCGCGGCTGCGTCCTCGATGGTGAGCAGCTTCGGTGTCGGGGCAGACTGCGTCGGCCAGGCCTGCTCGATCAGCCCGTCGAGATCGACGAGCAGATGGCGGACCTGTTGGCGGGCTTCTAAGAGTGCTTCGAGTGGGAGGTCATGGCCGAAATCATCAGCCGTCGGGATCTTCGGAACTGGCAGCACGGACAACTCCCTGAGATGGCATTAGGGAGTCTCGGCTGATCCGCTATCCTCAGCGACGCGATTTGAAAGCCTGCGCGGCCGAGTGGGGGCCTGTTCCTGCGTGGGGCCGTTCTACTTCTCTAGGGGAAGCCCTGTCACGCCTGGATTCATTAGAACCCAGCGTCTTCATCTTATTGCACGCGATGAGGTCCGTCAACGAAAAGCCGCCGTTTCCGACGAATATCTTTGGACCGTTGGACTTTTATAGGCAGACCTGCTACATCTATCTAAGGGGTGGTGCATCCACCATCTCCAGAAAGAGGACGACATGGCAACTCGTGGGCAAGGCCGGGTGTACCAGATCAGCTATCCGGTGGTGGGGCCGGATGGGCAGCCAGTCGTAGGGCCGGATGGCAAGCCGCTCCGGCAGAAGGCTCCCACCTGGTGGGTGCAGTACAGCCACCGGGGGAAGATGTATCGGGAGTCCTCGAAGTCCGACAGGAAGGCCGACGCCATCGCGCTACTCCGGAAACGGCTCGGGGCCCTGACTGCGGGCTCCAAGCCCATCTTGGACGAAAAGAGGGTCACCATGGCCGCCCTCTTCAAGCGCCTGGTCGAGCACTATACCGATGCAGGCAACCGCTCCACCGCCACACTAACGGGCCGGATCGCCCACCTTAGGGAGTTCCTGGGCGAGGAGACGCCCGCCATCGAGATCACGGCCGATCGCATCCTGGCCTACCGCCGCCACCGGCTGGCCCAGAAGGCAGCCACGGCCACGATCAATCGAGAGGTGGCAGCCGTGAGCAAGGCCTATTCGCTGGCCGTGGAAGTCTCGGTGCTCTCCACAAGGCCCGTGTTCCCTTCAAGGTTGCCGGAGCCTGAGGCCAGGCAGAACTTCATCGAGCCCGAGCAGTACGTGGCCCTTCGGGGTGCCCTCGATCCAGACCTAGCGGACGTGTTAGACTTCGGTTTCGCCACTGGCTGGCGGAAACAGGAGATCACAACGTTGACGTGGGCGGAGGTGGACTTGAAGGCCGCGCAGATCACGCTACGGGCGGCCAGGTCGAAGAACAAGAAGCCGCGGATCATCGGCTTGGCCGGGCCTGCACTCGTGGTGCTGGAGCGCCGCGCCCGGCTGCGTCGGCCGGGGCTGGATCTCGTGTTCTTCCAGGAGGACGGGACTCCGATCGGGGACTTCCGCAAGCGGTGGATCTCGGCGGTGAAAGCGGCCGGTCTGCCGGCCGGCACGAGGTTCCATGACCTGCGTCGGTCCGCCATCCGCGGCTTGGTGCGGGCGGGCGTCCCAGAGGCGACGGCCATGCGGATCTCCGGCCACCGGACCCGCTCGACGTTCGAGCGGTACAACATCGTCAAGACCGAGGACACCCGCGAGGCCTTGGCCGCGGTGGCCGCTTCGCTGCCGATGGCGGCCCGTGCGGCCCAGAAGGCAGCCTCGAGTCGTCCGAAGAGGAAGAAGGCAGAGTCTAGGCAGAGTCCGGTTCTTCATAAGGTGCAGCGGATCCAGAAAGTAAGCTAATTCCGTGAGTTTGCGCCCTTAGCTCAGATGGATAGAGCGTCGGACTACGAATCCGAAGGCCAGAGGTTCGATTCCTCTAGGGCGCACCAACTGCTCGCATCGATCGGAGGGGGGGCCCGGCGGACCCCCTCCGGCCCTGCGGGGTTCGCGAGCAAGGAGCGCGGCATGCAGAGGTCTTTCTGGGCGTTCGCGGCCGCATTCACACTCGCGCTGAGCCCGAGCGCTTCGGCGCGCGCCGCCACCATCGACACCACCGGCAGCGATACCGGAACCATCATCCAGTTCGGCGCTCCGAACACGGCCACGTACGGTCAGACGTTCACCGCGCCGGGCAGCGTGCTCGATAGCTTCTCGCTCTTCCTTCGGGATCGGGCTGCCGGGACCGCCTCCCTGGACCTGCGCGGCTACGTCGCCGGGTGGAATGGCCTCGTGGCGTCGACCATCCTGTACGAGAGCAGCACGCGGACGATGAACGCGGGCGGAGCGCTCCAGCAGTTCGACTTCAGCCCCAACCTGGCCCTGACGCCCGGCAACGAGTACGTCGCCTTCCTGAGCATCGCGAATCTTCCGGATCAGCCGGAGAGCACCTTTGGAATGCCCCATGGGGTCGACCAGATCCCGGGCGAGTTCGTCTTCATCAACAACGGCACGAGCCCGGCGCAGTGGACCTTGATCCCGTGGTCGCAAGATTTCGTGGGACAGGACGACGTCTGGTTTCAGGCCTCGTTCGATCTGACCCCGACGCCTGAACCCGCCACGCTCCTGTTGTGGGGGACCGCGATGGCGGGGCTTGGCGTTGCTCGCCGGCGTCGGGGCCGGAACAGCCGGTAGCACCGAGCACGCCCGTCGGGCGGCACGGTCGTCCGCCATGACCGAAGATCAGGCCAGCGCCGACGACGGGTTCATGAGGCTAGCCCTCGAGGATGCCGACCGCGCGGCGACCGCCGGCGAGGTACCGGTCGGGGCGCTGATCGTGCTCGACGGTCGCGTGGTCGCGCGCGGCCACAACGCGCCGGTCGGGGAGCGAGATCCCACCGCGCACGCCGAGATCGTCGCGCTGCGGGCCGCCGCGCGCGCGCTGGGCAACTACCGTCTTCCCGACGTGACGCTCTACAGCACGGTGGAGCCCTGCGCGATGTGCTGCGGGGCGCTGGTGCACGCTCGAGTCGCGCGCCTCGTGTACGGTGCCGCCGACCCCAAGGCGGGCGCGGTGCAAAGCCTCTTCCGACTGCTCGAGGACGCCCGGCTCAACCACCACGTCGCGGTGACCGCCGGCGTGCGAGCGTCCGAGTGCGGGAGCCGCCTGAGCGAGTTCTTCCGGACCAAGCGGAGGTGAAAGGCACCGGCCAGCCGTAAGTCCGCGACTTCACGATACCGGCCGACCGACGATCGGACGACCGCGTGTGCTGCAAAATATGCAGGCGCGCGAATACGGGAGTGGAAGCGGCCCAAGCCGGTTGGAAAATCCGAACTTGCAACGGATAATAGCCAGTACACGAGGTCCCACGGACTTGCGGAAGACTCAGAACCAGTTCGAAAACCTGCTGACCGCTCGCTCGCGGAGCGAGCTGCGCTCGCGGGTGGGCGGTTCAGGTTTCAAGGTCACCCTTCCGCAGGCGCAGCAGCTCGTCGCGCATGCCCGGTCACTGGAGCCGGCCGTCCACACGCTGCGGCTCGGCATCGTGCATACCTACACGAGCGACCTGCTTGACCCGTGGCTCGAGCTGGCCGCCGCGCTCCAGGGCCTGGATCTGCAGACCTACCACGCGCCGTACGGGCTGAGCCCGCACGAGGCGGAGGAGCATTCCGGGCTGGTGACCCACAAGCCCGACATGACCCTTCTCTTGCTCCGGCGGGAAGACCTCCATCCCGAGCTGGCCAAGCCCCTGGTCCGGTTCGACCGGGCGCAGCAGGAGACCATCGCCGCGGAGGCCCTCGAACGGCTGCGAGACGTGGTGAGCCGGTTCCGCGCGCAGAAGGTCGGGCAGATCGTGCTGACGATTCTGCCCCCCGCCCTCTCGTCCGAGCTCGGCATCTACGACGCGCAGTCCGAGCGGTCGGAGCACGCGTGGTGGGCGAGCCTCAAGGCGCGTATCGGGCGCGGTCATCAAGCTGCCCAGGGCCAAGGTGATCGTGCTCGACGCGGACAACACGCTCTGGGGCGGGATCATCGGTGAGGACGGGATCCACGGCATCGCGCTGGGGCCCGATTACCCCGGCAACGCCTACCTCGATTTCCAGCGGCGGCTCCTCGACTTCCAGCAGCGCGGATTCATCCTGGCCCTGTGCAGCAAGAACAATCCGGCCGACGTGGACCAGGTGCTCAAGGAGCACCCGCACCAGCTGCTGCGCGACGAGCATTTCGCCGCGCGCCGGGTCAACTGGCAGCCCAAGTCGAGCAACCTGCAGGCGCTCGCCGAGGAGCTTAACCTCGGACTGGACTCGTTCGTGTTCATCGACGACAGCGACCACGAGTGCGCCGCGGTTCGCCAGGCGCTGCCTCAAGTGGAGGTGATCCAGGCCCCGTCCCAGCCGGTCCAGCTGCCCGGCTGCCTCGACGCGGTCGCCCGCCTCGAGGTGCTGTCTCTCACCGCGGAGGATCTGGTCAAGACCGAGCTCTACGCCCAGGAGCGCCGCCGGCGGGAGTCGAAGGAGCAGGCCGAGCAGGGCGGGGGAGATTCGCGCGACTACCTGCTCTCGCTCGGCATGAAGATGAGCATCGGGCTGAACGACGCGGCACCCCTGGCCCGTCTCGCCCAGCTCACGAAGAAGACCAACCAGTTCACCTTGACCACGCGCCGGTACGACGAGCAGCAGGTGCAGGAATTCATCCGCGCCACGGATTGGCTGGTGGCCCACTTCTCGCTGGCTGACACGTTCGGGGACAGCGGCATCGTGGGGTTGGCCCTCATCCATATCGCGACCCCGGGGCGCGCGGAGCTCGATTCCTTCCTCATGTCGTGCCGGGTCATCGGGCGCGAGGCGGAGTCGGCCTTTCTGCACACGCTGCTCCGGCGCCTGGCCGAGGCCGGGGTCAAAGAGGTGGTGGCCTCGTACATTCCGACCCCCAAGAATGTGCTCGTCGAGAATTTCCTGCCCGAGCAGGACTTCGAGAAGTGCGCCGACGGTAGCTACCGGCGGGACCTGGTCAAGACGCCGCCGAGGGCGGAGTCGTACTTCCCGATCACGGTCAAGGTCAGCGCCGGCGCATGACGATCTTCGAGCAGCTTCGCGGCGCGATGGCGGCGACCCTCAAGGTGCCCGCGGACTCGATCACCGAGCGTACGCGGGATGAAGACCTCGCCTCCTGGGACTCGCTCGGCCACATCAATCTCATGATGACCCTGGAGCAGACCTTCGACCTGGCGCTCGAGGTCGAGGACTTCGAGAAGCTGAGATCGGTGCCGGCCATGATCGAGTACCTGAAGGGGCAGGGCATTGGCTGATCTCGCTTCGGCGGCATGAGCCTGCTCGAAGCGGTCTCGGGCCTCGCCCTCCGGTACGTCAGTCGGGAACGATTCCTCGCGTGGCGCGCAGCCTATCACTCCGCACGCGCCAAGCTGCACCCGCTCATGCGGACCGTGTACGGGAGCTTCGACGCCCCGGCCCTGCGGACGCATCTCGAGGGCCGCGTCGGGGGGAGCTTCCAGATCCTGATGGTCCACAGCTCGGTGAACCACATGAAGCCGATGTACACCAGCACGCCGCTCGATCTGGCGCGGATGCTGATCGACTTCTGCGGTCCCGACCGGACGCTGGTCATGCCCGCGTTCTGCTTCGACGAGGCGGCATTCGGCGAGGCGGCCGGCACGGAGGCGCAGCCCGCGCGATTCGATCTGCGGAGAACACCCTCCCGCATGGGGCTGGTCACCGAGCTGTTTCGCCGGACCAAGGGCGTCGTGCAGAGCCGCCATCCGGTGTACCGGGTCGCGGCGCTGGGGCCCCTCGCCGAGGCCCTCACGCGGGGTCACGAGTGGGCGGATACCCCCTGCGGCCGCGGCACCCCGTTCGACTTCATGGCGAATCACGACACGCGGATCATCGGGATCGGGAAGCCGTACGAGGTCCTCACCCAGGTCCACCACGCGGAAGACCTCCTGGGAGACGAATTCCCGGTCCCGGCCCGACGGGGAAAGAGCCTGAGCGTCACCCTCGTCGACGGCAAGGAAGAGATCGCAATGGAGCTGCCGGGGCGAAGCCTCGCGTGGCGCCGCGACATGTGGAAGCTCCGGTCGATCATGGACCGGGAGCGCCTGCAGGAGTGGACCTTCCATCACGTGCCGTTCTTCAGCACTCGCGCCGCCGATGTGACGGCCGCGATCGTCGAGGCGGCCAGGCGCGGCGTCACCCTGTACGAGAAGCCGTAGGGCGGAGTTGCGCTTTCACCACATCGGCTACGCGGTCAAGGACATCCGGAAATATCTGGATGACTTCCTGATCCCCATGTTCGCGCCGGAGCGCATCACCGATCCGGTGTCGGACCCCGTCCAGCGGGTGACGGTCTGTTTCGCCGAGATGCGAGGCGGAACCACCATCGAGCTGGTCGAGCCCCTCGGAGAGAACAGCCCGGTGGACGCGATCATCGGCAGCAGTCGCGGCGGCGTCTATCACCTCTGCTTCGAAGCGGACGATCTGGACGCGGAGCTCGCGCGGTTTCGCGGCAAGCGTTGCGTGCCGCTGGGGAAGCCCGTCCCCGCGGTCGCCTTCGGCGGCCGCCGCATCGTGTTCCTGCTCACCCCCGAGCGTGATCTCATCGAGATCGTCGAGGCGCAGCGAAGCTCGTAGGGTTGCCGGACGCTCTTCAGAGCACCCGCGAGAGGAGCTGGCTCGCCTGCCGGGTGAGGGTGCGGACCCGATTGGAGCGCGCCGGGCTCTGGCCCATCGGGGTGGCCGGCACCGAGCCGAGCTCGGCGAAGCTCGAGGTCTGGAACCGGTCCCGGTGCCGGGACAGGTAGCGGCAGAGGCGCTCGAACCGTCGCGCCAGGAGCCGCTGGGGTCCAACGCGACCCCCGGGCCGGCCCAGCTCGGCGACCCGCACGAACTCGAAGCAGTGGAACACGATGACGACCGAGAACCAGCCCTGCGCGTGGGCATGCTCCAGCGCCAGCGCGAGCTCCGAGAAGGTGCACGCGGTGACGTGGAGTGGCCGGGTGCCCTTCGGCGGCCGGTCGACGAAGAACGTGACCGGAAACTCCCACACGCCTTCAAGAGACCGAGGCTGGAGCCACGCGGACCGGTCCGTGAGGTCCGGAAACGACGCCGCGGTGTAGGCGTTCAGGCTGGAGTCGAAGCGGATGCCGGCGGCCGCGAGCGCGCGCAGCGTGACGAGGTTCGCGCCCCAGGTCCCGGCGCGGAATGCGCAGATCGCCGACGCGCCCGCGTCGGACAGGATGCGTAGGCCCGCGCGCACCAGCTGACCCTGCGCCTCTGCATCGTACTGGTGCAGCAGGGGCCCCGCGAACTCCGGGAGATCGCGGCAGCGCGGATCGGTGAGCCATTCGGGGTGCAGGTGAAGCCCGATCTCCTGCCCGGCCCCGGCGATGGCGCCGACGACCTCGCCGAGGAGCGGAGCCCCGAGACAGCGCGAGAAGAGCGGGTCGACGAAGTAGGTGGCCTTCAGGCCATGCCGCGCGAGGGTCTCCAGCTGATACGGCAGCCCGCGCCGGTCGCGACCCTCGCCCCCCCAGAAGTAGGCGGCGCGCTCGCGCTCGCACGTCTCGCCGGGTGGCAGCGGGGTATGGGGCCATCCGGCCGCCCGGGGCCAGATCTCGGTGTCGACGGTGAGGAAGACGCGCAGCGGGGCACGCCCGGGCTCGATGGGCATCAATGAACGAGGATACCGCATGAGCCTTCGTCGACAAGAGTTTCGCTGGTGCTAGGCCAGCCGATATCCCACGCTTGGGGGGCGCGCATCAAGGTCGACCGAGCGACTACTGGGGAGTGGATGTCCTTGGAGGACAGCGTAGAAGACCTCGCACCACGGGCAGTCCACGCCCCCGTCCATCATCGCGCATGTGCATCGCCCTTCTCGTTGAGTAGCCAGGGTCGCCGCTCTGTCGCGAGCTTCCATAGTGGCCTCCGTTGAACAGAGAGTAGCCTCCGCTCCACGACAGGCGTATGGCAGGAGAGTGAAGTCCACATGAAGCCTCGCACACTTCTTCGGGGTGAGCGCGGATCCGGTCCTGCCGCGCGTCGAGCAAATAACCGCACCGCGTTCGAATGTATTGGCAGTCCCGGCAGCGCGGCTGGAGCGCCTTCCGCGTGGCTCACGGGAGCGGGGATCGCCCATCCGGCCTCAGCGTCCGCCATCCACACCGATCGGTGACTCGCGGTTGTAGAGCGCTCCGGGAATGAAGACGAGGGCCACCGGGACGAGAAAGAGGCGTGTTTCGTTGACGAGTGCGCTCGCGAAATGGACCGCGAACCAGAGCGGGACAACCAGCCAGAACAATCCCTGAACCTGACTTGGGAGAAGCCGGAATTCCCAGAGGGTTAGCAATGGCAAGATGGAGAGCGTGAGGGCGAGGAACACCCACGTGTGCAGCGACGACACGTGGACCGCGACGAGTTCCCAGCCCCAGGGGCCCCAGTGGTCGCGCCAAGCAGTGGCTGGCCAGCCCAGGATGAATCGCAGACCGCCGAACACGATCGCCTAAAGCGCGAGGCCCACCGCGCTGATCCGCAGGAGCCCCCCGGGCGTTGCCGGGCGGGGTCCGGGGATGGGCTATCCAGTCCGCGAGGGGCAGCAGGGGAATGAACCCGCTCGTCTCCCGATTGAGCGAGGCGGCGACGACCACCAGAAGGAAGAGTGGGACTCGGCCATCCAGCAGGAGGACCGTCGCGAGAAGATAGAACGCCACATCGAAGTACGTATTGAAGCTCAGGTCACTGTTGTCGACCGCGTAGGTGAGCGCGGCCGCAAGCACCATGACGCCCACCAGCGCCTGGCGCCGCTCGAGCTTCACGCGTCGGTAGTAGGCATACGCCAGCAGGAAGATCAGGGCATTCTGAACTAGGCGGAGGCCGAGGAACCCTGTCGCGATGGGTCTGGGCGTGTGGAGCATCCGGGCAACCCGGACGAATCCTTCTGCCATCCACTCCGCTAGGACCCGATAGCGCCAGGGGTTGGGCGCCGAGCCATCCAGCACCGTTTGATGGCGGGTCCATTGTTCGCCCTCGACATAGTGGAGGCCGAGGTGCTGCTCTTGCCAGAGCACGGTGGTGCCCGCGAGCAGAACAACTGAGAGGCCGATGATGAGCCCGTGTCGCATCGATGTCGGGGTTTTCTCCATCGAGGGGACAGTGAAAGTGGCCGGATGGTAAGAGCACTGGGGGGCCCGGTCAAGCTCGATCCACGAGCCGGCTCCGAAGCCCGCTACCCTCCTGCGGTGGGGCACCGGGGCCGTCGCCCGGCGGGCGCAGGAGGCGTCCGGCCAGGGCGCGGAGCAGCTTGAGGGGTACACGTGGCACGGTAACCGGCACACTTTCGCCTCCCGGCTCGTCATGGCTGGGGTAGACTTGCGCACGGTTCAGCAACTGGGGGGTTGGCAGAGCTCGGGCATGGTCCAGCGCTCCAGCCACCTCGGCCCCGATGACCTGCTTGCGGCCGCCGAGCGGCTCGTCTCGTCATCGGATCGGGCGGCACTTGGACAGGACTAGGACTCCGCGGCCACCGGGGCGGAGGTTGATCGTAGGCGCGACGTGCAACATACTGATACTGTTACGCGGAGGGGTGGCCGAGCCCGGTTGAAGGCGTCCGACTCGAAATCGGATAGGGGCGCAAGTCCCTCGGGGGTTCAAATCCTCTCCCCTCCGCCAATTTGATCGCACCTTCAGGAGTGCCAGATAGTGACGCGGAGGGGTGGCCGAGTGGCCGAAGGTGCGGCACTGGAAATGCCGTGTACGGGCAACTGTACCGTGGGTTCGAATCCCACCCCCTCCGCCATATCTTTTCGGTTGGCCGTGCTAGACGGGGAGGTAGCGGTGCCCTGTAACCCGCAATCCGCTATAGCGGGGTTGAATTCCCTCTCGAGGGCCGGTCGTGTCGAATGAGCCGTACGGGACGGCGTTGAGGGTTGGGCCCCACGCAACGGGATGCGTCGAACCCCGCCAGGCCCGGAAGGGAGCAACGGTAAGGCGCTCCTCTCGTGTGCCGTGGGAGTACCTGACCGGAGCAGGTTTCGTGCGGCGATCGCGGGACGGTCGGTTCGATTGAGGGTGCACGGTCTTTGACGTATCAGGTCCTGGCGCGGAAGTGGCGACCGCAGGAGTTCGACGCGGTCGTGGGGCAGGACCCGGTCACCCGCACGCTCCGCAACGCGCTCAGCTCGGGCCGGGTGGCCCACGCCTACCTCTTCACCGGCCCGCGCGGCGTCGGCAAGACCACCACCGCGCGGCTGCTCGCCAAGGCGCTCGCCTGCACCGCGCGGACCGGGCCCGAGGCCTGCGGCGCCTGCCCATCCTGCCAGGACTTCGTCTCGGGGGCGCCGGTCGACGTGATGGAGATCGACGCGGCGTCCAACACGAGCGTGGACGACATCCGGACTCTCCGGGAGAACGTGAAGTATTCCCCCGCCCGCGGGCGCTTCAAGGTCTACATCGTGGACGAGGTGCACATGCTCTCCGGGGCGGCGTTCAACGCCTTCTTGAAGACGCTGGAGGAGCCGCCCGCTCACGTGGTGTTCATCCTGGCCACCACGGATCCGAAGAAGATCCCGGCCACCGTGCTGTCGCGCTGCCAGCGCTTCGACTTCCGGCCGATCGCCCCCGAGCAGCTCACCCTGAGCCTTACCCGGATCCTCGAGCAGGAGGGCGTGCCCTTCGAGCCGGGCGCGCTGCCGGTGCTGATCCGGGCCGCCGAGGGCAGCCTGCGTGACGCGCTCTCGCTGCTCGACACCGCGATCGCCTACGGCGAAGGGAAGCTCGACGAGGCGGGGGTGGCCCGCCTGCTCGGCTCCTCCTCGCCGGTGCACGTGCGCGGCTTCGTGGGCGCGCTGCTCTCCCGCGACGGCGCCGCCGCCCTCGAGGCGATCGATCGCGCGGCCACCGGTGGCGAGGACCTGGGCGCGCTCTGCCGCGAGGCCATCGAGATGGTCCGCCGGCTCCTGGTGCTGAAGGTCGCCTCCGGGGCGCCCTTCGCCGATCTCACTCCCGCCGAGGCGGCCGAGCTGCGGGCGGCCGCGGAGCCGGTGAGCGCCGACGAGCTGATCTACGTGCTGCGCGCCTTCCTCGACGCCGACGGGGAGATGCGCCGCTCGCCCCATCCGAGGGTCGAGCTCGAGATCGCCGCGGTGCGGGCGACGCGACGCCCACAGCCGCAGGCGATCGAGACGCTGATCACCAAGCTCGAGGAGGCGGAGGCGCGGCTGCGGGAGATGCCGGCCGCGCCGAGCGGCGCCGCGCCCGCGCGCCCGGTAGTGGTGCAGGCGACGCTGCTCGATGCCCGCCCGGCTCCCGGCGCGATCCCGCCCCGCGCCGCCCCCACTCCGTCGCCGGGGTCGGTTTCGGCGAGTGGGTCGACCCCCGCGTCCACATCAGCACCCGCCGCTGCGTCTGCCGCGTCCGCATCCGTGCCCCGCGCGCCGGCCCGCAGCTCCCGGCCGCCCGAGGACGAGGCCCTCGTCGAGACCGCGGCGGCCGACATCGAGACGGCCGAGGCGATGCCGGCCCCCGCCAGTGGCCTCGACTCGGCGTGGGAGCGCGTGGTCGCCGACCTGATGAAGCGCAAGGCCCTGCTGGGTTCGGTGCTGCAGCACGCGACGCCGCTCCGCGTGGAGGACGGCGTGCTCACGCTCGCGCTCCAGGCGAGTGGCTTCCACCGCGAGATGCTGAACGATCGCGGGAACAAGGAGCTGATCAACGAAGCGGTGCAGCGCCACGTGGCGTCGGCGCGCCGCTTCGAGCTCGATCCCAATGGCGTCGCGCCGGCCGGCGGCGGCGGGGCCCGGAACCACCCGGCCGTGCAGGCCGCGCTGAGCGCATTCCAGGGGGAAGTGGTCGCGGTGCGGCCCCGGACCCCGGAGGAAGGAGAGTCACGGTGAAAGGCTTCGGCAACATCATGAAGGAGGCGCAGAAGCTCCAGGCCCAGATGGAGCAGCTCCAGGCGGAGGCGGCCAAGAAGACGGTGGAGGCCACCGCGGGGGGCGGCATGGTCACGGTGGTGGCCAACGGCAAGCAAGAGGTGGTGTCGATCAAGATCGATCGCGAGGTCATCAACCCCGAGGACGCGCAGATGCTCGAGGACCTGGTGCTCGCCGCCACCAACGAGGCGCTGCGCAAGTCGAAGGAGATGGTGCAGGGGGAGATGAGCAAGATCACCGCCGGACTCAAGATCCCCGGGCTCGGGATGTAATGGCCTACTACCCGGAGCCGGTGGCGCGCCTCATCGAGGCGCTCCAGCGCCTGCCCGGCATCGGGCCCAAGACCGCCCAGCGGCTGACCTTCTTCCTCCTCAAGCGGCCGGCCCCCGAGGTGGCCGCGCTCGGGGAGGCGCTCACCCAGCTCAAGCAGCGCATCGTGCACTGCTCGGTCTGCTTCAACGTGACCGAGCAGGATCCCTGTCGCATCTGCACCGAGCCGCAGCGCGACCAGCGGACGCTCTGCGTGGTGGAGGAGCCCAACGACCTGCTCGCGCTGGAGCGCACCGGCGAGTTCCGCGGCCGCTACCACGTGCTGCTGGGCGCGCTCTCCCCCCTCGACGGCATCGGCCCCGAGGACCTGCGCGTGCGCGAGCTGCTGGCCCGGCTCGACAACGACCACGTGGAGGAAGTGATCCTCGCCACCAACCCGAGCGTGGAGGGCGAGGCCACCGCGATCTATCTGGCCCGGCTGCTGAAGCCGCTCGGCATGCGGATCACCCGCATCGCGCGGGGGCTGCCGGTGGGCGGCGACCTCGAGTACGCCGACGAGGTGACGCTCTCCAAGGCCATGGAAGGGCGCCGGGAGATGGGGTAGCCGCGCTTGGCGGGCGTCCGGCCGTGTGATAGAACTGGAACCGGACGGTTCCCTCCTGGATTCCCCGATAGCTCAATGGTAGAGCATCCGGCTGTTAACCGGAGGGTTGCAGGTTCGAGTCCTGCTCGGGGAGCCACTCCTCCTCCCGATGCTATAATCGCCCCGTGCCCCCCCTGACCGACGCGCGCAAGAAGTCCCTCCGCCGCGAGATGGAAGCGCTTCTCGGCGCGGGCGGGGTCCTCTCCGACCCCGACGAGCTGATGGTCTACGAGTCCGACGGGCTCACCCTCTTCCGGGCCCTGGCCGACTTCGTGGTGTTTCCCCGCACCGCCGAGGACGTGTCAATCCTGGTCAAGCTGGCCAACCGCGAGGGCATCCCGTTCGTGGCCCGCGGTGCCGGCACCGGACTCTCCGGGGGCTGCCTGCCGTCCGAAGGCGGCCTCGTCATCTCGCTCATGCGGATGAACCGGGTGCTCGAGGTCGACTACGACAACCAGATGGCGGTGGTGGAGCCGGGGCTGGTGAACCTGCATCTCTCCTGGGCGGTCGGCCCGCAGGGCTTCTACTACGCCCCCGACCCCTCGAGCCAGCAGGCGTGCACCATCGGCGGCAACATCGCCAACAACTCGGGCGGCCCGCACACGCTGAAGTACGGGGTGACGACCAACCACGTGCTGGGCCTCGAGGTGGTGCTGCCGGACGGCGAGCTGATGTGGCTCGGCGGCAAGACGCGCGACGCGCAGGGCTACGACCTGGTCGGCCTCTTCGTGGGCTCCGAAGGCACCTTCGGGATTGCGACCAAGATCGTCGTGCGCATCCTCAGGAAGCCCCAGGCGGTAAAAACAGTGTTGGCAGTTTTCGACCAGGTCGACCAGGCCTCCGAGGCGGTCTCGGCGATCATCGCGCGCGGGCTCGTGCCCGCGGCCATGGAGATGATCGATCAGCTCACCATCGAGGCGGTGGAGGACGCGTTCGGCTGCGGCTACCCGCGCGACGCGGCGGCCGCGCTGCTGATCGAGCTGGACGGCCTCGCGGCCGGCATGGAGGCGCAGGCCGAGCGGGTCGTCCAGGCCTGCCGCGACTGCGGCGCCCGTGAGGTGCGCACCGCGCGCGACGAGGCCGAGCGCGCGCTCCTCTGGAAGGGCCGCAAGTCGGCCTTCGGCGCCTACGGCCGCATCTCGCCCGCCTACATGGTGATGGACGGAGTGATCCCGCGCACCAAGCTGCCCTACGTGCTGGGGCGCGTGAACGCGATCGTGGCCGCCCACGGCCTGCGCGTCGGCAACGTCTTCCACGCGGGCGACGGCAATCTCCACCCGAACATCCTCTACGATCCGCGCAATCCGGGCGAAGAGGCGCGGGTGGTGGCGGCGGGCGCGGAGATCCTGAAGGTCTGCGCCGAGGTGGGCGGCTCCATCTCGGGTGAGCACGGCATCGGCCTCGAGAAGGCGGACTACATGCCGTTCATCTTCTCGGAGGCGGACCTGGCGTGCATGCACCGGGTGAAGGACGCGTTCAATCCCAGGGGTCTCTGCAATCCGGGCAAGATCTTCCCCAGCAACAAGGCCTGTGTCGAGGTTGGGCCGGCCTACCGTCCGCATCCGATCGAAGAGAAGGGGCTCGCGCAGCGGTTCTAGCGGGACCTTCGGAGACTGCGGTGCCCTCAGCCTTGCTCGACCAGCTGCGCCGCATCGTCGGCGCGCCCCACGTGCTGACCGGGGTGGAGTGCTCGCCCTACGTGGTGGACGGCCGCGCGCCGGAGGCGGTGGCCTTCCCGGGCACGCGTGAGGAAGTCGCGGCCGTGGTCACCCTCGCCGCCGAGCAGAGGCTGCCGGTCACCCCGTGGGGTGGCGGGACCAAGATGTGGGTCGGCTCGCCGCCGAACCGGATCGGCCTCGTGCTGGCGCTCAAGCGGCTCGATCGCATCCTCGAGCACGAGCCGGGCGACCTCACGGTCACCGTCGAGGCGGGCCTCACCTTCGATCGACTGCAGGCCGAGCTGGGCAAGCGGGGGCAGTGGCTCTCGCTCGATCCGGCCGCGTCCGACCGGGCGACGGTGGGCGGCATCCTCGCCAGCGACGCCTCGGGCCCGCGCCGGCATCTCTACGGCACCGCGCGCGATCTGGTGATCGGCCTCACCGTGATCGGCGCCGACGGTCGCGCGGTGCGCGGCGGGGGCAAGGTCGTCAAGAACGTGGCGGGCTACGATCTCCCGAAGCTCTACATCGGCTCCTTCGGCACGCTCGGGATCGTGGTGGAGGCTACCTTCAAGCTGCGCCCGCGCGCGGAGGTCGATCGGCTGGTCATCGCGCGCTTCGACCGGCTGAAGGACGCGGGCCAGGGCGCGCGCGCGGTGCTCGGCTCCGACCTGATTCCCTCCGCGCTGGAGCTGGTCGACGACGTCGCGCTCGAGCGGCTGGGTCAGGGCGCCGGCGCCGCGCTCCTGGTCGGCCTCGACGGGATCGCCCCCCAGGTCGAGTGGGAGGTCGCGGAGCTGGATCGTCTGCTGGCTCCGCTGGGGCTCCGGGAGAGCCGCGTTCTCGATGGCGAGACGCGCGACGAGACCTGGCGCGCCTTCGCGGCCCTGGGCCGGCCCGGCCACGACTCCGTCGCGGCGGTGATGAAGTGGGCGGTGCTGCCGACGCAGCTGGCCGAGGTGATGGACGAGGGAGCATCCGCGGCCCAGCGGAATGGGCTCCGTGCCGCGATGACCGCGCACGCCGGCATGGGCATCGTCACCGCCAGCCTCTCGGGGAGCGCCGACCCCGGCCCGGTGGTGGCCACGCTCACCGACTGGCGCGACCTCGTCGTGGGCGCCAATGGCCACGCGATGGTGGCGTGGGCCCCGCTCGCGGTGAAGGAGCGCGTGCCGGTCTGGGATGACCCCGGCCCCACGCTGCGGCTCATGAAGGGCATCAAGGAGCGACTCGATCCGATCGGCATCCTGAACCCGGGCCGCTTCGTGGGAGGCATCTGAGGCGATGGCGCACGCTCCGACGACCGCCTACTGCCCGACGTTCTCCGAGCTGGGCACCGAGATGGACTCGCCGCGCGGGCGCATTCTCCTGATCAAGTCGCTGGCCGAGGGACGCATCGCCCTGACCGACTCGGCGATCGCCCATCTCGATCTCTGTCTCGGCTGCCGCGCCTGCGAGACGGTCTGCCCCTCCGGTGTGCCCTACGGCCAGCTCATCGAGGCGGCGCGCGCGGAGATCGAGCGCCAGCGGCCGGGCGGCCCGCTGCGCCGGCTCTTCCGCTGGGTGAACTTCTCGCTGCTGCTCCCGAGCCCCCGCCTCCTGCGGCTGGCCGCGGCGGGGCTGCGCTTCTATCAGGCGAGCGGCCTGCGCCGCCTGGTGCGCGGATCCGGGCTGCTCGCACTCCTGCCCGCATCGCTCCGGCACTGGGAGCCGCTGCTGCCCGAGCTGCCGCCCGCAGCGGACCGGGCGCCGCTGCCCGAGGTGACCGCGGCCCAGGGCGCGCGACGCGGGCGGGTGGGGCTCCTCACCGGGTGCATCCAGCAGGCCGTCTTCGGCCCGCACAACCGGGCGACCGCGCGCGTCCTGGCGCGCAACGGCCTCGAGGTCGTGGCCCCGCGCGCGCAGGCCTGCTGCGGGGCCCTGCACGCGCACGCGGGCGAGCACGCCACCGCGCTCACGCTGGCCCGGCGCACCATCGAGGCCTTCGAGCAGGCCCAGGTCGAGCAGATCGTCGTCAACACGTCGGGCTGCGGCGCGCACATGAAGGCCTACGGCACGCTGCTGGCCGACGATCCCGCGTGGCGCGATCGCGCGGCCCGGTTCGCAGCGCGCGTGCGCGACGTCTCGGAGATTCTCGCCGAGCAGCCGCTGCGCGGCCCGCTCCAGCCGGTCGCGCGTACCGTCACCTATCACGATCCCTGTCACGTCGTGCACGGGCAGAAGATCCGCACCCAGCCGCGCACGCTGCTGGCCCAGATCCCCGGGCTGCGGGTCGTGGAGCTCAAGGAAGCCGACTGGTGCTGCGGCTCGGCCGGCACCTACAACCTGACCCAGCCCGAGATGGCCACCCGGCTGCAGGAGCGCAAGGTCGCCCACGTACAGGCTACCGGCGCGGACGCGGTGGTGACCGCGAATCCCGGCTGCATCATCCAGATCGCGCAGGGGCTCGCGGCCAAGGGCTCGCCCATCCAGGTGCTCCACATCGTCGAACTGCTCGACCAGGCCTATTCTCCCTCGCCCCCGAAGGGGGAGAGGGCAGGCTGAGGGGACGTCCCATGCCCCGCGTGAAGGTCCTCGACGCCGCCGAGCTCGCCCCGGGCAAGGGCGCGCTCGTCACCGTCAACGGCCAGGACGTCGCGCTCTTTCGCCGCGACGACGAGGTGCTGGCCATCGGCAACGACTGCCCGCACCAGGGCGGGAGCCTCTGCGCAGGCTGGGTGGAGGGCGACATCGTGATCTGCCCGGTCCACGGCTGGGAGTTCGACATGCGCTCGGGCGCCTGCATGACGGTGCCGGGCGAGAACGTCCCGCGCTATGCCGCCACCGTCGAGGACGGCGCGATCTACGTCGAGGAGACGGAATGAGCAGTCCGGAAGGTGCCGACCGCGTCCCGCAGGAGCACAAGGCCAGCGCGCCGCGCGCCATCGGCTGCTTCGTGCTGACCATCTCGGACTCGAAGACGTCCGAGACCGACACCAGCGGCGCGCTGATCCGCGAGCGGCTCACCGGCGCCGGGCATACCGTGGTCGGCCACGCGATCGTGCGGGACGAGCCGACCCAGGTGACCGCGGTGATCCGGAAGGGCTGCGCGGACCCGGCCGTGGAGGCCTTCATCCTCACCGGCGGCACCGGCGTCACCTCGCGCGACTCGACGTTCGAGGCGGTGGAGGCGCTGCTGGACAAGCGGCTCACCGGCTTCGGCGAGCTGTTCCGCATGCTCTCCTACGCGGAAGTGGGCGCGGCCGCCATGCTCTCGCGCGCGCAGGGCGGCGTGGTGCAGGGGCGGGCACTCTTCTCGCTGCCCGGCTCGCCCAATGCCTGCCGGCTCGCGCTGGAGAAGCTGATCCTGCCCGAGCTGGGGCACGTCCTGCGTGAGGTCAGGCGGTGATGGGCTCCGGGTCGCCGCTGCGCGCCATCGCGGTATAATCGATCAGTCCCCGAGCACCACACCCCCAGGAGGCTTGCAGATGCGTCGTCCGGCTCTCCCCCTCGCGCTCGTACTGTCGCTCGTCCTGGCCTCGACCGCCGTCACCCCGGCCCGGGCCGCGGATCCGCTGTGGCGGGACAGCCCGGGAGCCTCCGCGCCTCCGGACATCGTCCGGCTCAACGACTTCATGCACGACCTCTCGGAGCGCATGAAGCCGTCGCTGGTCCAGGTGCGGGTACGCCGGGCCGCCGAGCCTCAGGCCGAGGGCCAGGAGCAGCCGGGCACGCCCGAGGAGCGGCGCAGCGCGGGCTCGGGGTTCATCATCCGCGAGGACGGCTACCTGGTGACCAATGCCCACGTGGTAGGCGACGCCGAGCGCATCCAGGTGCGGCTCTCCGACGGCCGTCGCTTCGACGGTCGGCTGGTCGGCCTCGACGAGCGGGTCGACCTGGCCCTGCTGAAGATCGAGGCCGGCGGGCTGCCGGTCGCGCTCCTCGGCGACTCCAACCGGACGCGGGTCGGCGAGTTCGTGCTGGCGCTCGGCCATCCCTTCGGGCTCGAGCAGACGGTCTCCTTCGGCATCGTGAGCCGCAAGGGCGCCCCCATCCAGGTGGCGGCCCCCGGCTTCGAGTTCATCCAGACCGACGCGGCGGTGAACCCCGGCAACTCGGGGGGGCCGCTCGTGAACATGGCCGGCGAGGTGGTCGGGATCAACAGCATGGCCGCGGTCAACGGCTCCATCGGCTTCGCGATCCCGGTGAACCTGGTGAAGGCGCTCCTGCCGCAGCTCGCCGAGAAGGGCAAGGTCGAGTGGGGCTGGCTCGGGGTGAGCATCGCCGAGGTGCCCGACGAGGACACCGCGAAGTTCGGGCTCAAGGAGCCCAAGGGCGTGCTGATCCGTCAGGTGGTGGTCGGTCAGCCGGCCGACCAGGGCGGGATCAAGGCCAACGACGTGGTGGTCTCGGTGGACGGCGCCGCGGTGGAAGGGCCGCGCGACCTCCAGCGGATCATCTCGAGCACGCCGGTGGGCAAGATCGTGAAGATCTCGCTCATGCGGGAGGGCAAGGAGACGGAGGTCGCGGTCACCGTCGGGGCTTATCAGCCCGCGCCGCTGCGCGCGCCTCGTCGCCCCGGGCCGGTCCCGGCGCCGCGTCAGCCGCAACCGCAGCCGCCCTCGCCTCAGCAGCCCCGCTGAGACCGGTGCCTCTCTCGGCCCGACGCCTGGCCGCCCGGCTTGCGCTCGCGCTGTCGCTGGCGGTGGCCGGCGTCGCCTGCGCGCCGGCGCTGGCGGCGGCCGCGGCCCAGGTCGAGTCGCTCGTTCCCTCTGACCGGCTGACCGTGCCCGATCCCGGCCAGGCCACCGGCCGCCGCATGGCCCTGCCGCTGCCCGACTGCGGCGCCGACGCCGCCGGCTGCGACGAGATGCGGTTGCTCAACGAGTTGGACGGCTGGAGCGTCAACCCACGGGTCACCATCCGATTCTCCGGGCCGGTGGCGCTCGACAGCGTCACGCGGACCACCGCGTTCATCGTGCCACTCTGGGCGGAGCCGTTGCCGTCGCCGGTGGGCCTCACCCAGCTCGTGTGGGATGCGGCGGAGCACACGCTCCACGCGCACCCGGAGCGCCCGCTCCTGCAGGCCCGGCGCTACGCCCTGGTGCTGACCTCGAAGATCCTCGACGAGGCCGGCCAGCCGCTGGTGCCCCTCGCCGGCCGAGGGCTGGTGAGCGAGGCGGCGCAGGGCGTCTCCGCGCAGGGCATGGTCTTCCAGCAGCTCAAGGCGCTCGGGGTGGCGCGGCGCGACCTCGTCGCGGTGTCGGTCTTCACGACCCAGAGTGTGACCGCGGGTCTCGAGCAGATGCGCGCCGCGGTCGAGCTCGGCCCCGCGCCCGTCATTCACTTCACGCTCGGCCCCGGCGGGGCCCGATCGGTCTACGCCCGCGCGGAGCTCGACGGGATCGAGCTGCGCCGCCAGGTCGCGTCCGACCCGGCCGCGGCGCTCGAGGAGCCGGTGAAGCTACCGCTGGTCCTGGTGCCGCCGACCGATGTCCGCGCGATCGCGTTCGGGCGCTTCAGCGCACGATCGTTCCTCACCGGCGATCGCCACGTGCCCGCCACCACCACCCGCAGCGAGGCGCCGGCGCCGCAGGGGAGCGGGGACGTCGACGTCACCGTCTTCATGCCCGCCGGCACGATGCCGCGGGACGGCTGGCCGGTCGCGATCTTCGGCCACGGCTTCGGCAACGATCGCCATCCGGTGCCGATGGTGGTGGCCGGCACCATGGCGCGCGCCGGCTTCGCTACCGTCGCGATCAACGTGGTAGGCCACGGCGGCGGGCCCGCCGGCACGCTCACCGTGTCACGCGCCGGCCAGGAGCCGGTGACGCTGCCCGCGGGCGGGCGCGGCCTGGACCTGAACGGCGACGGGCTCATCGGCGCGACCGAAGGCGTCGCCACCCGCGCCGCCTCGCCGCTCGCGCTGATCGGCATGCGCGACGGCCTCCGCCAGACCACCGCCGACCTCATGCAGCTCGTCCGCGCGATCCACCGCGGCGTCGACGTGGACGGGGACGGCCGCATCGATCTGGACCGTGAGCGCATCCACTACTTCGGCCAGTCGCTCGGCGGCATCTACGGCACGCTCCTGATGGCGGTGGACCCGCTGGTGCGCGTCGGCGTCCTGAACGTGGCGGGTGGGCCCATCGTGGAGATCGCGCGCCAGTCCCCGGTCTTCCGCGGGCTGGCCATGAACCAGCTCCGCCAGCGCCGACCGCCCCTGGCCAACGGGGAGAACGACTTCACCGAGTCCCTGCTGCTGCCCGGCGAGGCACCGGTGCGCGAGCCGGCCCCGGGCGCGCTGGCCATCCAGGCCTACCTCGCCCGCGCGGAGTGGTTGACCCAGAGCGCCAACCCGGTCGCCTTCGCCCCGTACCTGCGTCGGGCGCCGCTGCCCGGCGTGCCGGCGCGCCCCGTCCTGTTCCAGTGGGCCGTGGGCGATCAGACCGTGCCCAACCCGACGACGCAGGCGCTGCTCGATGCGGGCTTGCTCCA
>WNFD01006391.1_pt1 | contig 24161 bp, 17 predicted proteins | sample 5400491 | NCBI WGS metagenome assembly WNFD01 (sample SAMN13153343, study PRJNA577476) | soil metagenome | isolation source: 120 cm saprolite under Douglas fir tree site 2 hole 2 replicate 2 | place: USA:California | collected 2015-04-18
ATGTACAACACGATCGTTCCGCTTGCTCGCAGCTACCCAGGTATAGAACTCGATGGCGGCCGGCATCACGAACCCGTCGTTGTAGTCGGTGTGCTCGCCAATCAGATTGACGCGGCCCGGTGCCCGAAAAATCTTCGGACGTGTCCCGTGTGATCGCTGGAATCGCTCAGTCAGTGAATCGGCAATCGATTCGAAATTAAGGACTGGACTCGTTTCCTTCGTCATGAGGCGGGCGCAAATTGATCCAACGGTTACGGAACTTGCCACAATATCACGGGTTGATAATCCATGTCCTTGACAAGTAAACTCACTGTGCCTCAGACTGTCGTTTCAAATGTCTACACCGGACCTGACCGCAGAGTTCCTTTCGAACTTGCGGATCACGGACCGGCGTCGCACGAATCGTCACATGACAAAATGCTGTCGGCCGGGTGTGTTTTTCCCTATTGTCTTTGTGCTGCCGGCGCTGTTCATCGCAGGAGCTGATGACCATATCCCCGCGATAGCCTGGCGCATTCCTATCGGACAGCCACCGGGAAATCCCGGTGGCCGGAAACCGGAACTGGCCGGGAGTGGTGGCTTTGGGGCTGCGCCGTAGCCGTCACCCTGAGAACATCGGTGTATACCATCACTCTCGAATTCGAAGTTGCAACCTTCGTGAGAGCTCGGGAAAATGCTACCAGTTCGCATACCCCTCCGCCTACCAAAACTCCGATGGTTGCAGATGCTCCAAGGCGAGCAAAACCAGCGCGTCGCGGAGAGCGCCTAGCCAGACGTCCAGGGACATGCCTCCCGAGACCAAATCACCTCGCAGACATAATTGTGATGTTCCGAAAAGCGACGTGTCCGGCCTCACTGCCCTGCAGATAGATCGGTGCGGGCAGTGCTTCGTGACTATCCAAAGCGCCGCCCGTGATGCCCGGAATTTCCTGTTGGTCAATAATTGTCCGACCATTCTGTACGATGGTGACCAATCGCCCGACGAGCGTGATGTCGTAGCTCTGCCATTCTCCCGGCCTGCGCGGCTGTTCCGGCGAGGGTGCCAGGAAGCCATACACGCCTCCGGTGCGCATACTCGGCCCTTCTGGCTCGGGATCGTCTTCGATCTGGACCTCGTACCGACCGCGTAGGTAGACACCGCTATTTGATTTCGGCGCGCAATTGAATTCGATGTGTAACTTGAAATCTTCAAACTTGGCGTCGGTGATAAGTTCAGGGCCATGCCCGGGACTCACCAGCGTTCCGTTTTCGACCTTCCAGGTCGCTGTCGAGCCCGGATCGCTTATCCTCCACCCGCTCAGGTCCCTACCGTTGAACAACCGGGTCGGCTTCCCCCATTCCGGAGCGCTCTTTCTCTTTAAGTCCGGCGCCCTCTCGCCCGTCCATTGCCACGGAGTTCCATCGGGCCCGGTCGTGGTCCCTGTCAAAGTCTTACCTGACAGCTTGCCATCGAAGACCATGTCGTCTTTTCTTTCTTCCTCCTCCTTGGGAGAAACGAACGTGATGCGGCCATTTGAGAGCTCAATTTTCGGGAGCGGCCGCGCGTGTCCCCAACGGCTTACCATCCGCGCTCTGAGCTGTCCATCTTCCTGGGTTATCTCCAACCACGAGGGATACTCGCGAAGCGGAGTCTTCAGCGTCAAATCCCAACGTCCCAGAAACGACTGAGCCGAGGCAGTTGAGTCCACAGCGTTTTTCTGCTCGGAATACATCTGCATAGAAAACATCAGGATCAACGTTGTTAGCGCGAATGTTCTTCGCCGAAGATTCATGAGTCTACGACTTCCTTTCACCCGGGTGGTTTACAGCCAAGTTTTCCCGACAGAAACATGGCCGCTCTTACGACTTAATACTTTGCGAAGTTGAATCCCAATATACCGGCTTTTTTCTGTAGTAGGACTCATTGGCCATGTGGCAGCCGAGGGCCGCGTTGTGACCGAACACTGCGTCTTGCAATACTGGCTTGCGCGACCGGACGGCCTCGAAGAAATTCCACAAGTGGGGACGCAAATCATCATAATCGTTTCCCTTAAAGCTCAGGCTCTCCGGAGCTGGCTCCTGTCCGGGTTTAGGATCGTGTTCCTCATGCCACTGCGCGAGATAGGCGGTCTTCAGACGAGCGGGAAACGAGCCTGAGTAATAACTAGGAGCGAGATCCACACCAGATTGCGGAGAATAGCTGACCCCAAACTCCGTGAGTTCGATGATGCCCTTGGAGCCCATGAAGCGAGTAATTTCGGTGGATTCCGTGTCCAAGCTCAAGCGCATGTAGACCGGAACATTAGCGTACTCAAAGAGAACGGCATGCACATCAGGCGTATTGCGTCCGTCCTTCCAGCGGTAGATACCTCCGAAGGCCGAGACACGTTTGGGAATCTCGTTGATTCCGAGAACGGCTTGCATTCCGCTGATCAGATGTACGAGCAAGTCACCCGCAACCCCGGTTCCGTATTCCTTCCAGCAACGCCAACGCGCAAAGGCAAGCGGGTCGAAAGGCTTTTTCGGCGCCGTTCCGAGCCAAGTCTCCCAATCCAGATTTTCCGGCGACAAGTCTGGGGGCGGCGGATATTCCCACGCGCCGGTGGGATCATTGCGTCCCAAGGTCGCTTCCACCAGGCTCAACGCGCCGATCGCACCCTGGTCGTAGAGTTCTTTCGCTTTGGCGCAAAGGACCGAACTCGTCCGCTGCGCGCCAACCATGACGAACCGGTCGGACTTCTTCGCGGCTACGACCAGAGCCAAGCCATCTGCGGGAGTATGCGAAAACGGTTTCTCGCAGTACACATCCTTGCCCGCGGCCAACGCGTCGACAACGATCTGCTTGTGCCAATGATCCGGCACCGCTACGACAATCGCGTCAATCTCTTTGTTGTCGAGCAGTTCTTTGTAGCGGCGCGTGGTCGGAACAGGCTTGCCTACGATTTCCCGGGCCAGTTCGTGTCGGCCATCGTAAAGATCGCAAGCGGCCGCGCACTCCACTCCCGGAAGCTGAATGGCCGTCGTGAGCAGGTTGCTGCCTTCCATTCCCACGCCCACGATTCCAAAACGAACGCGGTCACTCGCGGCCACGGGTGAATCTGACGCAAACAGCGGCTCGGCATTCAGGAGTATGGCGTTTGCGGCGAGCGTGGCACCTGCCGCCCCGGCGGTTGTTTGTAAGAACTCCCGGCGCGAGAACCGATCCTTTTTCATGAATGTGATCTCCTTAGGTACTGCTTACGACGGGTACTGCTTACGGCCGATCTTAATTTGCAACTCTGACCTGGGTGCACGCGGCTACGAGAAGAAGAATGACGGCAGAATTCAATTTGCGTGTCATTGGCAACCTCGGCATGAACTGTAAGGCGTTCCCGGAAAGAGCTTGAGAGTCAGATCCCAACGTCCCGAAAAAAACCGGACAGCGTCCGAAGGCGAACTCTTGTCGCCGTTTGCGCCTTGGCAAAAGGTGCCGGAAAAAGGGAAAGAAAGGACGAGGAACGTGGCGCAAGCGAGTCTGTAAGTGCCGTGAAGATTGAGCATGGTCTCCTCTAGAGAAATCGGCTTCTGCAGCCGGCTTCCCGCAACCCCGAATCAACGTCGTTACTTAGCGGTCCCCACCGATCGCAGCCAGCGTATCTCCATCCGTACGCCCAAATGGTTAACATCAAGACACAGGACTTCGAGAAAACGGTTTTCCGCGTCAATCGTTTCCCCGAGGCCGGCATGGGCCAGGCCTATCAGGAAGAGGCTGTCCACCCGGTTCCGTTTCTGCAAATCATCTTCAAACAGGAGAAAATTGGGTAAAGACGTCGCAAAGTAGTCCACCTTAACCTCGGTCGTCAATTGCCGGAGAGCCAGATCACGGAGTTCATGAAGCAACCGGGAAGCTGCCTCTTCATGCCCGAGTTCCTTTTCTGCCAGCGCCCGGTAATAGGCCATGGGTGAGAGCCTGGGTTGAGTAGCAACCGCTTGTTCAAAAGCTTGTTGCGATCCGCGGACGTCACCCAGCGCCTTGCGCGCGAGCCCAACGAAATAGTGCAGGTGGTTCTCGGGCGCCAGAAGATGCTTGCCCTCGCCCAAATTAGCGGGGTAGCGTCGCGCAGCTTCGAAGTGGTCGAGAGCCCCCTGGGGTCGGTCTGCTTCAAGTGACTCTCGGCCAAGGATCACATGTGCCGCAACGTACTGTGCTGAAACCAGCCCCTCGCCACCCTCCCAGGGATGAAACCGGCGGGCGAGCAGGATTTCCAGCGCGCGCCCCGAATTCCCGACTTCATTGTAGAGCGTGACCAGTTCCACCGTTAGATCATCACGCCGCGCTACCAAGCCGACGTCTTTTTCCAACACTGACAGCCGCTGCTCCGGCGGCATTCCCCGCCGCTTATCGAGCTGGTCCATTTCATACAGAATCCGGGAGTCGCCCGGGTTCGCCGCGAAAGCTTGGCGGTAACACGCTGCTGCTTTTTCAGGATCATGGCGCACGTTACAATAAGCAATTCCGAGATTTCGCCACGCAATCGAAAAGTCAGCATCTAGTTGACAGGATCGTTCCCAGTTCTGGATGGCGTCCTCATAGCGTTTCTTGTCGTACAGCAAATTCCCCAAGTAGTAGCAGCCTTTGGCGTCATTGGGAACGGCCTGGAGGACATTCTGCAGGATCACCATCTCCTGTAACTGCGCTGGAAAACAGTAATCGGGCAGAGCTTGCGAGCCGCGGTGGTAAAATTCGGCGGCGCGTTTCGTGTCGGAGACCTGCTGATAGAAAAATCCCAATGCATAGAACAACATCGGATAGCCGACACGGTCCACCAATCTTTCGAGAACATCAATCGCTTCATCAAACAATCCGGCACCGGCATAATCAAAGGCGATGTCGAGATAAGTCTGCACCTGGTCCTGCATGAGTTCTGACAGTTCGCGGAGCATCTTCTCAGCCGCAGTTGCGTCTGCGCAGGCCCGAAAGGCGAGGACAATCTCATTGCGGGACCACAAGTCGAGCGGATCTACGTCTACATTTTCTTGGGCGACGTTCGTCGCTTCCACATTTCTGCCGAGGTGGCGAAGCACGGCTGCTTGCAGGTTGCGGGCTTTCGTGTTTCGACTATTCGCTTCAAGCGAACGCCGGAGATGCTGCAGGGTTGAAGCATAGTCTTTTCGGGAGCAGTCGATTTCCGCAAGCGCGTAATGGGAAGCTGACTGCCATGCATAATTCCAGGTTGCCCTTTGAAATGAGGTGTACGCTTCGGCAAGGCGGTGCTGAAACTTTAGCGCCAAACCCAGGTTGTAGTGCGGTTCTCCATCATAGGGGTTCGGATTTCTTTCCGTGAGCCTGCCAACGGCTCGCCGGAAGTACTGCTCTGCCTCCTCGAATTTGCCGCAGCGAAGCCGGACCAGGCCCATGGCGTTGTTGCTGCGGGCGTCGCCACGGTCCCGGCGTAGAGCTTCTTTCCAATAGGATTCCGGGTTGCGGGTAGCATGACGGTACTGTTCGAGGTGCAGCCCGATTATGAAGAGTTCTTCAATGCTCCGGATTGTTTCCGGCGGCGGAGGTTCTTTCGCCGGACCGGGCAATGGACTTTCTTCCAGCTTCTCCGGACGATAGCTGATCAGCTCGCAACCCTCGGAATCAAGCACCGATAGCAGCAGGTCCGTCTCGTTGACACCAGCGGGAAGACAGACGGTCTCCAGCAGCGGTTTCCCTGGAACAAGGTCGGCCGTGCGATCCAGCCAGACCGTGGCTCCCGACCGAAGGGTCACCGTCGCACCAGGATAGCGTTCAGTTACGCAAACGCCCACCTTGGTATCGGACGCAGCAATTTCCAGGTTGATTGCGGCATGGCGATTTGCATTCTTGGCTGCCCCAATCAATTGGATCGGATACCAGCACTGACGGAAAGTCCGGGTTTCGAAGGGATGCAACCACGAGAAGTCGGGTTGATTCTCGGTATAGACGCCAGCCATGAGCTCGAAATAAGGGGCGCCCGAATCAGTCAGTTCTTGGTCCCAGGCCTTACCGAACTCGCCGCAGCCCCAAGTCCAAAGCTTCTTCCCGGGTGAGATTTGATGGTCGGCGACGTGAACCATGCCCGCTTGGCGCAGATGGTCGTAGCCTCCGAAAAAGTCGTATTGCGATTCGGTCACCATATACGACATGGGGACGGGGATGTTGCCGTACCACCTGAGGTCGACGCCGCTAGGATAGTCCACGCCGTAGTAGACGCTGCGCGCGATGGGGAATTCGGTAGTGGCACGTTTGGCATGGTCCGCCACCCAGGTTACGTCCGGAGGAAAGAAAGCCTGATACTGATCGTGAACCTCGACCGCCGCATTTGCCCACCAGAGAAAGCTTTGCACAAAAGGGGTGCGATTATAAATCTGTACTAGTGCCTCTACCATCGCCTTGCCGGGATACAGGCGGATTCCCACCATGCCTTTCATACGGTTCATGGGTTCATGCTCGCTCAGCCACACAGTTGCACTGCCATCCGCGTGACGCTCGATGAAAGAAGTCACGGGCATGAAAGTTGAAGGCCGGTGATGCTGGGGCCAGTTAAACTCGACGCCGCCGGAGATCCAGGGACCCAGCAGGCCCACCAAGGCGGGTTTGATGATCTTTCGGTAATAGAAAAAATCGTACTGGTTGGTCTTGTCGAGGCCGCGATGGATTCGTCCGCCGAGCTCGGGGAGAATCATGACCTTGATATAGTCGTTTTCCAGGAAAACCGCACGATAGTCGCGTTCGCTTCTTTCGCTTGACACGCGATCGGTGAAGGGATTTGGGTAGACTTTGCCGCTGCTTCCCTGATAGACGCGCTTCTCCAGGAACATCGGATTGCGATCAGGGGGAGGGGTGGGATAGGTAGGAATCACTACCGTCTCCTCCCAGGCTTTTACCTGTGCAGCGGTCTCGCGAGTTGGCCCCAAATGACCTCCCTCCCCCTCTTGAGTCTGCAGCAGCGGCGCCACGGCGGTGACGACAACCGTTTCGACAATGGACCCCGGTGTAAAGCTGGAATTCGCTCCTACCACCTGCTGCACGTCAACGCTAACGTGCCGCTGCACGTCTATTTGAAATTCTCAAATTCGACCTCCAAGGTGTACGTCCCGACCTTCACCGGGGAGAAGGAATAGTTGCCGTCCCGCGAGGTGACGGGCTCCACGGCTAAGTCAGTATCCTCGCTGGTCACGTCACCTTGGCGCCGGGAATGACGGCGCCAGCCCCATCTTTGACGAGCCCGTGAACCGAGCCGGTGTCAACTTGCGAATAGGGCAGGCAGACTTAAGAAAACACAAACAATGAGAGCAGCACAGGCCGTAACGAGTCGGACGCGCAGTTTGCCAGCATCACATCGTCCCTAATTTGCATAGCCCCAGTTAATCGGTTTTGGACGCGAGCCGCAACAACCTTCGGTGGCGTTCACGTGCACGAAATGTAGCGTGCACGTGCACGGTTGGCCTCGACCGGGACGCTACACCATCCCACGGAAGCCTGTCAAGAATAAAATGAATAAAATGATATGGCCGCCAGATTGGCGGAAAGGTCTCGCTGTCTGGAAGAATTGGGGACAGGAAAAGTTTCTCTGCTTTCGTACAGCAGCAACGGGGACGAAATTTGCCTGGGCGAGGGGCTGGCGGATTGTAGAATACGGTTTGCACGCATACCGTGAGCTTGCCGCGTTAATGGTCCCTATTAAGCCGACCAGCAAGCCGTGAAAGGTGCACACTTTGGCTGAACACCAATCGAAAGCACCCGCCAAATCGGACCCCAACAATTCCAGCCACGTGGGAGTTCAGCACGTCGCTGACGCCTTGGGGATCTCCCGCGGCACGGTGGACCGTGCTCTGAACGGGAGGCGTGGTGTCAATCCGGAAACCAAGCGGCGGGTCCTCCGTGCCGCTCAGAAGCTTGGCTACCGGCCGAATCTGGCCGCCCGTTACTTATCTTCGAGCAAGCCCATCACAATAGGTTTGGCGATCCCGCACGAAGTGGCCTACTTCTACGACGAGGTGAGAGACGGGATCTTCGAGGCTGCGAGCATCTTTGAACCTCTCGGCGTCAAGATATTGCACCGTCCTTACAAGTGCTTTGGCCAACACGAGATCGAGGCTGTTCGCGATATGTTGCAGGAAGAGATCAGCGGGCTGGTGATTTCCCCGGCATACCCCAATCGACTTTTGCCCTGCATAGAGGAAGCGACGCGCCGTAATGTACCAGTTGTGTGCGTGGCCACCGATGCCCCGGGAAGCAAGCGTCTAACCTCCATCTCCGTGAACCCGCTGGTCAGCGGGGCTCTGGCGGGAGAACTAATGGGATATTTTCTCCCGGAGAATGCCGAAGTGATCGTTTTTATCGGCATACACGCTACTGTGGATCACGAGCAGAAACTGCAAAGTTTTCGCACAAGTTTTCGTTCCTTTTGTCCCAAGGGGAAGATTGGGGCAGTCGTCGAAGCGCACGATGACGCAACCGAGGCCTATCAAAAGTCTAGAAAAGTTCTCGACCAACATCCGGCGGTAAAAGGCATCTATGTTGCGACCGCCAATTCCATGCCCGTAATAAGAGCGATGGAGGAGTTAGGCCGGACTCACAAGATCAAGGTCATCACGACGGATCTGTTTCCCGCGATGTTTCCTCATATCAGGTCGAGCACCATTGCCGCTACGATTCACCAGCGGGCGCGGGAACAGGGAGCGATTGCATTTCAAGCGATTGTCCGGTTTCTCACTGAGAAAGTGCGGCCGGCGCCGCAAATCTCCATTAACCCCGCGATCGTGATGCGTAGCAATCTGGACCTGTTCATTCCGCCGGGATCTTCGGTCAACGAAGTGGGGGATCCGCCACGAGGCCTAATGAACAGACACCAGAGCAGCCCCTTTTAGTTAGCGGTCCTGTTCCGCGAACTTCAGGGCTAACTCATAGAACTCCTGTCGGGCACGGGGAGAAAGCTTCGCAAATGGGGTTATCGTTGCCGAAGCTGCATCCAGAGTCGCTCCGATTCCCGCCACGTCCACTGAGCCTTTCGGAAACTGCTCGCTGCAGCGATTCAGAACCTCGCGAGCCTCGCTGATGTGACCGGCTTCGTAGTAAAAGATGCCCAGCACCATCAGTGTACTCTCGCGGGAGGGCGACAGCTCGACCGCTTTCTTAAGGTAGGGTTCTCCCTGCTTGGCGTCTCCCCGCACGACGAGGGTCACTCCGGCGCCCAATGGAGAATTCCAGAATCCGGAACAAAAGCCAGCCCGCGTTGCGGTGTGTCGTATAGGCGTCTTCGGGATTGGCAGCGTGTAGCTGTGTTAGCACCAGGGAGAGATAGTACTCGTCGTCATTGGGACTGGTGAGTATTGCTTTGCGTAGAACCTCGATGGCCGACCCAGGGCGTCCAAGGCGTGCGTAGACGTCTCCCAAGAGTGCAAGGTAGGCACCATCGTTCTTGGAGTCCGCCGATGCCTGCTGCAATGATTGCAGTGCTTGACTGTCATCGTGGTTCTGAAAATATGCACTGGCGAGATCGTATATCGCCTCGTCGGAAGATGGATTGGCCGCCAAGGCATCCTGGAAATGCTGGATGGCGGCGGGATAAAGATGAAAGCGAGCCAGCACCGAGAAGCGTGCGAAAATCCCTCTCGCTGATCTTGTCGAGACGGTCAAGGACCTGCATAGCTTCATTTACGTGATTGAGTTCAAGATCAGTCTCTGCCAGGAGGTATAGGCCGCGCGGGCGGTTGGGATGCTGCTGCACCTCGAGTTCCAGCTCATGGAGCTTCCGCGACGGTCTATTAATCAAATATATTTTGCCGCGGAAAGGGTCCAGGTTGCGGGTTCTTAGACAATGTGAGGAAAATCTTCATGTCTCGCTGCGCCGCCTCCATCTGATGAAGGTTCCTCTCCGCTGACGCCAGTTTGTAATAGGCTTGCGCTGGTGTCGCACTCACCTCGGTGCAATGGCGCAACACGCAGACACACCATGTCCACTCCTCACGCTTGGCTATTCACCGAAAACCATTCCTCGGCCGGCACTTCGCAGCCATCATTTTCTCACCGTGCCCACGAAGCCTCAATGTCTTCCAAGGTCTTCCCCCGGGTTTCCGGGAGTCGCAATTTGATAAAGCCGAAACCGAAGGCGCAGACCAGGGCGTAAATCCAGAAGGTGCCGGCAGCGCCCAGGTTATGGTTAAGGCGAGGAAAAGTGTAAGTCAATACGAATGAGGCAATCCACAGCGTGGAAACCGCGATGGATACCGCCACGCCACGCGCGCGGTTGGGAAAGATTTCCGAGATGACCACCCAGGTCACCGGCGCGAGCGACATGGCATAGCAGGCAATCGCGGCTACTACCAGAGTAAGCGTGTAAGTCCCACGGATGTGTGCGTGATACGCGTAGCCCAGCGAGATATAGATGAGCGTCAGTCCGCCGGCGCCGGTTAACATTAGGGCGCGACGGCCAACTTTATCCACCAAGCCCATGGCGATGAATGTAAAAACCAGGTTCACCGCGCCGGTGACAACAATATTGAAAAGGATGTCGGAGACTTTGAAGCCGGCGGCGGAGAAAACCTCTTCGGCGTAGTTGAAGATGACGTTGATGCCACACCATTGCTGGAAAACCGCGAGGACAACCCCGACCAAGAGCGGCCTTCGAATGCTGGGTTCGAGCAACCTTTTGAATTCCGATTCTTGCGTTTTATTCACCAACGTTGCTCTGATCTCCGCCACCGCTTGATGGGAATAGGCTGCGCCGCCAATTCTAGCCAGTATGTGCCGCGCCTTGTCAGTAGCGCCGTTGGCGGCGAGCCAGCGGGGGCTCTCTGGGATCAAGCACATTCCGACGAAGAATAGAGTCGCTGGTATGGCGGTCACGCCAAACATCCAGCGCCACCCCACCTGTCCATTCCACGAATTCAAAATATCCGCGGCAGTGGCGGCAGGAAGAACGGGTCTCGCGATCAGCCAGTTCACCAGTTGGGCCAGCAGAATCCCGATGACTATGGTGAGCTGATTGATGGAGACGAGTTTGCCGCGAAACAGTGCCGGCGAAACTTCGGCGATGTACATGGGAGAAAGGCTCGATGCCAGCCCGATCGCCAACCCGCCAGCAATCCTCCAGGTAACAAAGGCGCCAAAGGTATTCGAAAGGGCGGTACCGATCGAAGAGAGCGCGAACAACATTGCCGACAAGAGGAGCATAGGCTTCCGGCCGAACTTGTCGCTGAGAGCCCCGGTAAGCATGGCGCCAAGTAGGCAGCCGACCAGGGCACAACCCATCGCCCATCCTTGCTGGGCGGGATCGTATAAACCAAAAAACTTTTCGTAAAAAGGTTTGGCACCCCCAATTACCACCCAGTCGTATCCGAACAGCAAGCCGCCGAGCGCTGCAACGAGGGAAATCATCCAGATGTAAGTGGTGTCATAAGCGGGGTGTGCGGGCGTCGTTTCGGGCTGGAGGGGAGTTCCCATATCGGTTAATCCGGCTGCATTATCTCCTGCCAGCTCTACGGGCGCGTAAGTGCGCGAAGCGCTTGCCGCTATACTTCTGATACCCTCGGATCTACGCGGTTCCGCCTGCGAGAAAACTATTGTTATGCACGCCAGAGGTGTGTGTACGCCGAGAATGCGGTCGGGCGCAATACATCAAATACAATCTTCAGCGGCTCTTTTTCGGTGAACTGCATGTGGATCGTGGCCTGTTCGCCCGGCGCGAGCGTCGGAACTACCGCGACGCGACGCTCCAGGGGAATCTCGCCATACCCATAGAGCACCCCCCTCACGGTATAGCCTCTCATGCGGTGCGCGGGAACTGTCTTCCGAGCTCTCAGGGTGACTCAGGGTGACGGCAAAAGCACTGGGCTGACCGGTAACCTGAAACGACTCCACCGGGCTGGATTCCCGGCGCAGCACATCGTAGGAGAGCTTGCGGTTTCCGTAGAGATCAACCACGCCATGTGGATTTTGCCTGGTGGCTCCCGCGCCCTTGTAGCCGACATGCGTGCGGTAGTCGTTGTAGCAGAAAAAGATGAGGCCAGCGACGAAATCAAGTTCACGGCAGACGCGGGTGTGGTCGAGCAACACTTGAATCCGCCGGGCATCGCCTTCCGGCCGTTCGGGAACGCACGCGCAATATCCGTACTCGGAGATGATGATCGGCTTCTCCGGAAAAGCCCGGTGGATGGCTTGCAGACTGCGCCTCAAATCCTCTGGCGTACCTTCGGCCCAGCTCTCGAAATATTCGTTACATTCGATAAAATCCATCAGCGCGCTAACGTCTTTACCGGGCGTCTTCTCCAATGAATTCGAGGCATAGGAGCAAAGACGACGGGGATCGAGTTTTTTCGCCTCGGCGTAAAGTCGCTGCGCAAACTCATATGCGGGCGGGTTCTGTCCGTCAATCTCGTTGCACAGTCCCCAGGAGATAATGGAGGGATGGTTGCGGTCGCGCTCGATCATCTCCTGTAACTGCTCTAAACCGTTCTGCATAATTTCCGCCAGAGGGTGGGCATCCTTGCCGAAGGTGTCATAACCCCAGGCCGGAATTTCAGTTTGCAGCAGGATGCCGTGGGTATCACAGTAATCGAGGACACGACGATCCTGTTGCCAGTGCACCCGGGTCAGGACGCAATTCAGATTCTTCAGGTCATCGTGATCGTGAGTGATCCATCCTGGCGGCTCGGCCATACCGAATTCGGGGTTGCTGCCCGCCATACGCTCGACACCCATGAACCGCAGCTTCTCACCATTCAAGTAGAAGCCACCGCTATTTACCTCAATGGAGCGGATGCCGAAGGTCGTGTTCAGCTCGTGGAAAACTCGGGTGCGCTGAGAGAGCGTGACTTTAAGGGTGTAGAGGTGCGGATGGTCGAAATGCCAGAGCCGGGGCTCGGGAATTGTGCCCGCGGTCAAGGTAACGCTGCGGCTCTCGCCGGGCTGCAAGGTTACGGAGGCAACACCGTGTTTCTCCAGGACGCAGCGCCCAGTCTCATTTTCCTCCACGCGATAACCGAGTTGTCCTTGCCAGCTCTTTGCCGTGGTGTTGTGTACCGTAGTGGAAACCTCAACGCTGGCATAGTCTGCGGTATCCACCGCACCGGACAGGAGATGAGGCGCAGCGTCCACAGCCAATCGCTCGATGAACACAGGAGACGTAATAAGCAGTCGTACCGGACGATAAATTCCTCCGTCAAGTGCCCAGTCACTGGAACGCCCTCGCGGCAACATTGCCTCATCGAACGAGCTGTCCACCTTTACGACGATTTCGTTTTGGGTACCCAGGCGAAGCAGCGAGGTAATATTCAAGATGAATGACGTGTATCCCTTGCGCAGGTGACGCCCGGCGAGATGGCCGTTGACCCAAACGGTGGCCGAATGAAATACCGCCTCAAACTCGATCCTTACTGCGCTGTAGTCCCACTCCTCCAAAGCCTCAAACGCGCGCCCGTACCAGGCCACGCCTCGATATTCTTCTGTCCCAGGTATCACTTGCCAGGTGTGCGGAACAACCACAGCCGCCCACCCAGCCGCGGGAAAGTCGGATTGTTGCCAGTTGTGGGCTTCTCCACTGCCATCGGGGTCAAGACGAAAAAGCCACTCACCCGCGAGGGAAAGATCCTGGGTCAAACAAGTTGGACGCGCGGATGATTCTGGTGCGGCCGCAGGCAAAGCAAACGCAGGCAAGGTGCCCGCGAATGTCGTCGCCCTTAAGGCCCAAGCAAGAAGATCTCTCCGGGACTGCAACGAATCTGCCATTCTGACAGGCGGTGATCGATGATGCAAGTCGTATCCGTGCACGTGCACGCTCCGCTATTAGGTCATAGCGGACACGTGCTGTCAAACAGAAATTTGGGACATCAGTATTTTCAAGGCAGGTTCTTAGGCAACTGGAATTGTGGTTACATTCACTACATCACCTGCCAGAACTGCCGCAGGCCAGTGAATGCAACGGGCCCGATCGAAGCTCGACGACCGCACAAGGTAAACCGACCTCGGCCTGCAAGGTGGATATCGCTCGCAGCGAAGGTTCGGTGCGCCCCATCATGTTCGAGAGCCATTACTTTCGCGTCGCTGGGCGCCAAACGACGGGGCTAAGATTGCTTCACTGTTCGGCGGAATACAGGGCGCGAGTTTCTGGTGGAGCCGAGTCCGCAGGCGTTCTGTCAACCCTCGCATCAGAATTTCGAGTAGCATGGTTACCCTTCGACGAATGTCTCCCTACTGTTGTTGTTTGAGGCTGGCTCCGGGATTTCGCATGGTATAGACAAACTGCTGAATACTGGCGTTCCGCTTCTGGTCATCGGTGACCTGCTGTTTGCGGAGGCGCTCGAATTCCGAGAATTCCTTCTGCGCGCCGGCATTGTCGCCTGCACGAGCCAGCGCCTGGCCGAGGCGGTAGTTGGCGACCGCGTTGCCGGGATCGATCGTCAGGGCTCGTTGGTATTGATCGATAGCCTCACCGAACTGCCGTCGCGCCGCATAAATGGTACCCTTCGAGGTTGGGGGAAGACGATCTGGCGGAATTTGGAGCCTATCATGAACATCCAGTGACTTGATGAAGACCACCATCTTCTGGAGCTGTCATGTTTGCAAACACTGGTCTGGCACGTTTCATAAAACTTCTGTTTCTCCTTTGGGCCCTGAGCTTTCCCGGTAGTCTTCGCGCGCAAGCAGGAAGCGCGCTACCGATCATGCCTCTGCCCGCACACGCTGTGCAGGGCGAAGGTGAGTTCCTTATTGACGGGAATTTTGGGATCGCTCTGAAAGGGTATAACGAACCGCGTCTGGAACGGGCACGACAGCGCTTTCTGGATCTACTTTCGTCAGAAACGGGGATACCGCTCTGGCGCGAAGTAGTCGTCAACCAACCGCACTTCATAATTCAGACGGCGGGACCGAGTGCAGCCGCCCAACGATTAGGTGAGGATGAGTCCTACCACCTCGAGATCTCAAGCACAGATGTTCAGTTGAAGGCGGCCAATCCTATAGGGGTGATTCGCGGACTCCAAACCTTTCTCCAACTGGTAAGAATCACTCCAAAAGCGTTCAGCGTTCCCGCCGTGATGATCGACGACAAGCCACGCTTCCCTTGGCGCGGACTGCTCATCGACTCTGGGCATCGTTTTGTACCCATCTCCGCTCTTAAGCGCAATCTCGACGGGATGGAGGCGGTCAAGCTAAACGTCTTCCATTGGCGATTCGCGGATAATCAGGGCTTCCACATCGAGAGCAAGAAATTTCCATTGCTACAGATCAAGGGCTCCGGCGGATTTTACTATTCCCAAGATGAAGTCCGGGACGTTATCGCGTACGCACGCGACCGCGGCATCCGGGTGGTTCCGGAGTTTGACATGCCGTGCCACACAACCTCATGGTTTCTGGGCTACCCTGCTTTGGCCAGCGGTAAAGACTCCTCGTCCAGTTCAGCGATAGATCCCACACGCGAGAGCACCTATCGATTTCTTTCAACGTTCATCGGCGAGATGGCTGCCCTCTTTCCCGACTCCTACTTTCATGCCGGAGGAGATGAATGCGACGTGAAGGAGTGGGAGACAAACCCGCGCATCCAGGAATTCATGCGTGCACATGCAATTAAAGATGGTTCGGTCCTGCAGGCACTTTTCACCGCCAGGATTCAGAAGATCGTCGCAGGCTGCAAGAGAATCATGGAGGGATGGGACGAAGTATTGCAACCTGATACCCCCAAAGACGTTGTCATTCAATCCTGGCGCGGGCCAGACTCGCTGGCAGAAGCCGCACGCCGCGGTTACGGAGGTGTGCTCTCGTCCGGCTACTACATCGACCTGAACCAGTCAGCGGCGGAGCATTATCTGGTCGACCCGTTAGGAAACAAAGCAGCCACGCTTACAGCGGATCAGAGGGCTCGCGTTCTCGGTGGCGAGGCCACCATGTGGACCGACATTGTCTCCCATGAAAACATGGACAACCGGATATGGCCGCGGACGGCGGCAATCGCGGAGCGGTTGTGGTCCCCCCAAGAAGTACAGGATGTCGACTCGATGTACCGGCGCCTCGCGATCGTATCGCAGAAACTCGGCTACTACGGTCTGCGCCACCGCCTCATCACTGATGAAATGCTAGAGCGCATGAGTGGCGAGTCGGATCCTTCACCGTTGAAGGTGCTTGCGGCGGTTGTACAACCTCCAAGGATGTACCAGCGTCAGGAACTGCGAACCTTCACCGACTTTACGCCGCTCAACCATCTTGATGATGCAGTGCCCCCGGAAAGCGACACAGCGCGTGAATTTAACAGCATCGCGAAACGGATCGCTTCCGGAAAAGGAACTCCCCAGGACTGGCAGCAGGCCCGAGAATGGCTTGTGCTGTGGCGGGATAACGATACTAAGCTGCAGCCCTTGCTGACGCGATCGTACCTAACCCAAGACCTGGCCCCGGTGTCGCACAACTTGTTCAAGGTTGCAGAGATCGCCTTGCAGGCTTTGGATGACCTGCACGAAAATCGTCTCGTCACCGCGGATGCGCGGCAGCGAAATATCGAATTCCTGAAATCCTGCGAAGAGCCGCGGGCGGTGCTGCTCCTTATGGTAGTGCCTTCTGTAGAGCTGCTTGTGCAGGCCACTAGGACTCAGTAGCACGCCGCTCGGCTGTCGAACTCACTGGGGCAAGAGTCGCAGTGCGTTTTCGCGGTAGACACGCCTTAGAACATCGTAGGGCAAGAATAAGCCATAAATATTCCACCGCCCCTGCCGTGACGCATGCGAGGGGCATTCGAAATACTCGTCCGCTGTCTCCAGAAATCTGAAGTGCAGACGATACATGCTGACGCCGGGAACCAAGTCCGTGCCAAAGAGAGTGCGATCGCTGTGCTTCAGAAAAAAGTCACGCGCGGGGCGCCAACTCTGTGAGAAGATTCTTGAAATATTTCAGCCCTTAGTCTGGATTCGATGCGAACGTTCATTTCCCGTCAATTGATCCGCGACCTCCCCTGGGGAGAAGTAGGTAGAGCAATTCTCATCGCCTCGTTGATGCTCCCTTTGGGCAGCGCCACAGCGCAAAATCCCGAGCGTGGAGATACCCGGCAACAGCAAAGCGGGATGAGCACAGGCGTTGCTCGCGCGCCCGTGAAGGACGCTTTGTCACGCCCAATTACGGCCGGAGGTTTCGTAGATGGCGCGCCCGTGATCTTTGCTGACATCACTCACGTGGCCGGTCTGGACAAGTTCCATCACCGATCTGGAACTCCGGAGAAAAACACAATCCTGGAAACGCCGGGCTCCGGGGTAGCGCTCATCGACTATGACAACGACGGTTGGCTCGACATCTATCTGCTAAACGGCTCAACCTTTCGAGCATTGAAAGGCAAGGAGGCGCCACCGCGGGCGATGCTCCTGCACAATAATCACGACGGAACATTCACGGATGTCACCGAAAAAGCAGGCGTGGCGAATGAGCGCTGGGGTTTTGGCGTTGTCGTGGGAGATTACGACCGCGATGGGTGGCCAGACATTTACGTTTCCAATTTCGGTAAGAACCGCCTCTACCATAACAACCACGACGGCACTTTCACCGACGTCGCGGAAAAGGCGGGAGTCGCCTTGGGAGGTTGGTCAACGGGTGCGACCTGGGGCGACTACGACCGCGATGGTTTCCTGGATTTGTTCGTTCCGGGCTACGTAAAGTTCGATCCTGACCATCCACCAATTGCCGGCAAAGACGGTCTTCCCCCGGGTTTCTGCCAATTTCGTGGCATCGACGTGATGTGCGGTCCGCGGGGCCTGCCCGGAGAGAGTGACCACCTCTTCCACAATAATGGCGACGGAACTTTTACCGATGTCAGTGTGAGGGCAGGCGTCTCTGATCCCAGAGGGTACTACGGCCTAGCCTCGGCTTTTGTGGACGTCGATGACGATGGCTGGCTGGATCTGCTCGTCGCCAACGATTCCGTTCCGAAGTATCTTTACCGAAACAAGCACGACGGCACATTCGAAGACATCAGTTACCTCTCCGGATTTGCTTTAAACGATGAGGGGCGCGAACAGGCATCCATGGGGATTGCGGTGGGGGATTACAATCGCGACGGAAAAGTCGATTTTCACATCACCAACTTCTCCGACGACTACAATACGCTTTACCGCAACGATGGAGACGCCAGTTTTTCCGACGTCAGTTTTGCTGCCGGCATTGCCAACGTGACCATCCCCTTCCTCGGCTGGGGAACCGGGTTTCTCGACTACGATAATGACGGCTTGCTTGATCTTTTTGTCGCCAATGGTCACGTCTATCCCGGAGTTGATGAGCAGGACTGGGGCACCACGTTCGCTCAGCGTCCACTGTTGTTCCGGAACGTAAACGGATCAAAATTTGACGTTCGGAGATCTGTTCAACGACGGGCACATCGATGTGGTGCTCAACGTTATGGACTCGACCCCCGTACTACTCCGCAATGTCGTCAGCAACTCCAATCACTGGCTGGGCATTCGGCCGGTGGGCGGTCCGAAAAGCCCACGTGACGCCATCGGAGCAAAGGTGTTTGTTACCACCGGGGCGATCCGTCAGAGAGGCGATGTTGTCAGCGGTGGCAGCTATGCGTCCAGTTCCGATCCGCGCCTGCACTTTGGCTTGGGTGCGGCAACCAAAATCGACAAACTCGAGATCCAGTGGCCAAGCGGGGTAAAGGAAGAGATTCGAATTCCATCGGTGGACCGGATTTTCACTGTAGTCGAAGGCAGAGGAATCGTTGAACCGTGACGCCGAAGCGGCCATCCGATCGCGACCTACATCGATCCAGTGTCCTTCTTCTCGCAGCAGTTTGTTCTATGTTGTGTTTCTCCGCAACCCTCGCTGTTCCGCAGGATCACCTTGCGCTGACGGCAACTGCACCCGTATCTTCTGAGGCATTTGTCGATGTCACCCCCCGGCTCGGCATCAACTTCCAGTATCGCTCGTCGCACACTTCCAGGAAGTACTTACTTGAGACCATGGGTCCAGGAGTTGCGGTCTTCGACTACGATAATGATGGACGCCTCGATATTTTCCTGGTGAACGGAGCACCGTTGGGCGATCCAACTCCCAAAGGAACGATTCCCCAAAAAACAGGCCCGGAGTACTGGAACCGGCTCTACCATCAAAAGCCCGACGGTACTTTTGACGACGTCACCGAGAGAGCTGGTCTCCAAGGCGCCGGATACGGCATGGGCGTCGCCGTCGGCGATTACGACAACGACGGATTCGAGGATCTCTACGTAACGGCATACGGAGGGAACAGGCTTTACCACAACAATGGAAACGGAACGTTCACGGACGTGACGCTGACCGCCGGGGTGGGAGGAAGCGGATGGTCGACCGGCGCCGCTTGGATTGATCTGGATGGCGACGGGTTCCTCGACTTGGTCGTATTACGATATCTGGATTGGGATTTTGACGACATCTGGTGCGGCGAACACAAAGATGGCTACCGCGCGTACTGTCACCCTGATTATTTCAAACCGATCGCGCCCCTCGTTTATCACAATAATAAAAACGGAACTTTCACCGAGATTGGGCAGAAGGCCGGCCTCGCCAAGCCCGGCAAAGGACTTGGCTTGGCGATTGCCGACTATGACCGCGATGGCCATATCGATTTCTTTGTCGCCAATGATTCCATGGTGGAGTTCCTCTATCACAACAAAGGAGACGGCACTTTTGAAGACGTAGGCCTTGTGTCGGAGGTAGCCGTAGACATCGACGGACGCACCTACGCCGGAATGGGCGTCGACTTTGCGGATTACAATAACGACGGTTGGCCCGACTTGGTAGTCACTGATCTCGCCAACCAGCGCTATGCTCTCTACCAGAACAACGGCGATGGTTCATTCAGCTACGTCAGTCCCATGGCCGGGCTCGCCCAAATGACACTGGCCCACTCGGGCTGGGGAGTACGTTTTCTTGACTATGATAACGACGGCTGGAAAGACCTGCTTATTGCTCAGGGGCATGATCTCGATACAATCGAACTCAACTTTCCCCACTTGCATTATCGCGAACCCATGCTCCTCGCGCGCAACACCGGCCACGGGTTTGTGGACGTCTCTGCGCAATCCGGAAGCGTTTTCAGTCAGGCGTGGGTCGCTCGCGGGATGGCCATTGGAGATCTGGATAATGATGGCCGCCTGGATGCCGTGGTGACCACCAATGACGGCCCGGTGCATGTGCTCCATAACCAAACGCAAACCCAGAATCATTGGCTCCTCTTGAGATTGGTCGGACACAGCAGCAACCGCGATGCCATCGGTGCGGAGGTCGAACTTGTGACCGCCGCGGGTTCGCAGTTCGCCAACGTTTCAACAGCCAGCAGTTATCTCTCTGCTAGCGATAAGCGTGTGCACTTCGGACTGGGCAAGGAAAGCAGCATACAACGAATCGAGATCCGCTGGCCGAGCGGTATCCGGCAGACGATCAAAGACGGTCGCGCGGATCAAATTCTGCAAATTGACGAACCCGCAAGGGTCCCGTCATCGCGAAAACCATGACCTTGCAATTAGCAAAGCCGCGATTCTTGCTCTGCGGTGCCATTGTTTACCTGGTCTGCGTAGCCATGTGCAACGCACAGACTGACACGGATTTCGACAAAGCCACCACTGAGTTCCGCGCCGGAAACTATGGCGCGGCAGCCGCCTTGTTTGCGCGCGCGGAGAGTAGCTCGCCGGGCAAAACCGTCGCCCTCTTGTACAAGGCGAAGGCGAAGTCCTTGGTTCACCTCCAGAACTTTACCGAAGCGGAAGCCGCTCTTCGCCGGTACATCCTCTCGCATCCTGATTCGGACGACGCCTTGTACCTCCTCGGCTTTGTGTTGCACCGCGAGAATCACCCTGCGGAGTCGCTCGAGATCTATACCAAGGCAGCCGCGATCAAGGCGCCCACTGGCGACGACCTGAAAGTCGTGGGCTTGAACTATGTGCTGCTGGGCGATTATCCGGATGCCATCAAATGGCTGGAAACGGCCGTCCGGATCGATCCGCAGAACAAAGATGCCTGGTATTTTCTAGGGCGGGCGTATTACACCAGAAGCCTGCTCCCGGAGGCTCGCCGAGCCTTCGCGAAAGTGCTGGAATTCGATCCTCATAACTCCAAAGCCGAAAACAATTTCGGGTTGATTTTGGAATCGGAAGGCAAGCCCGAGGAGGCAATGGACGCCTACCGCAAATCGATTGCCTGGCAAGAACAGGATTCGCGCCCCAGCGAGCAGCCGTACTTGAATCTAGGAAATCTGCTGATTCAGGAGAATCGGATGGAGGAGGCCATCCCTCTGCTGGAAAAAGCTGTGCAACTTGCTCCCGGGGATGGGCCTTGTCATCTGAAGCTTGGCGCTGCATACCTGCGCACCAACCGCATGAAGGAAGCGCAACGCGAACTCGAAGAAGCGACCAGGCTCGCTCCGGAGAATGCTGCGGCACATTTTCAACTGGGCAGGCTATACAAGCAGATTCATTCTCTCGATCGAGCCAAAGAAGAATTCAATCGCGTCGAAGAAATTCAAAGTCGCGCCGCGAACACAAGACCCCAAACTCAATAGCTCACCTAGGGTCGGCTAGGGGATCCGTCGGAGGGGATGTCGGCGCGGTGCCCGCTGAGTCCTGTTGCGCCTGATATCTGCGCAGGGCCTTCCGCGAGCCTTCCGCTTGCTCATCCTTCAGTTTTTGGAACATCGCCATGGCTTTTTGCGCCTCTTCCATCCGGTGCAACCGGCGGTACACGATGCCCAGTTGATACCACGCTTGCACGACGACCTCAGGATCGGAACCAGGGGCAGTGGTGGCACGCTCGAGGTGCTGCGCGGCAGCAGTGTCATTCCCCAGCGCCATCTCAGCGCGGCCCAAGTTGTAGTCCGAGTGCAGGAGCACGGGTTTATCGCGGAGCGACGCCTCGATCAGCTCTTTTCCCTTCGCAGCGTCGCCTTTCTCGACTAGAAGCACACCCAGTTTGTAGCGCGCCAGCACGTTGTAGGGATCGATCTCCAGTTCGCGGCGGAAGGCCGCTTCCGCTTCCTCAGTCTTCCCCAGGTTGCGGTATTCCGAGCCAAGTTCTTCGTGCAACCCGGGCTGCGAGGGAGCGAGCTTGATGGCCTCCTGATACTCGACGACCGCATCCATCTGCCGGTCAGCCTCTCCATTGGCCTGGGCGATCACCTGATGCACACGCCAGGAATGCGGATCCTTCTTAAACATCCTGCCGTAGCTATCTTTCGAGACCAGCAGGTGCGCCCGCCCGCGGTGGTAAAGAATGTCCAGGTCGTCCGGCGCGAGCTTCGCGGCCTTGTCCAGCGCCTCAGCGGCCTCTATCGGTTGTTCCTGTGCCAATCGGATGACGCCCAGCCACATCCAAGCGCTGGCATCGGCAGGATAGTTGACGGTTTCCTTCCTAACGGCAGCCACGGCGCGATCCAGATGATTGAGGCGGAATTCCGCGATGCCGGAAAAGAGGTTTGCACCCCGGAGCCGGGGCTTCAGGGACAGCGCCCTCTCGAAGCTGGTAATGGCCTCGCTGTGGCTACCCTTTTCCTCGCGAACCAACCCCAGGTTGAAATGGGCCTCGGCGAAGGTGGGCGCCTCTTTGACAACGGCGGCAAAGCCTTCGGCAGCCTCGTCCAGATTCCCCTTCCGCATCGCCTCCGACGCCTGACGAAAGCGGTTGTCTACCTCCGGGGTCCTTTGCGCCTGGAAAGAATCAGTCAGGCCGCTGATCATCCATAAGATAAGGAGCGACATCCATTGAAGCAAGGGTCGGCTGTGTGCAAGCGACCCTGTCGCCGATCTCCTGATCACATGGAACGAATGCAATCGCATGCAGATGCTCGTCCATAAATTCTATACTTTCTTGCGCAAATGCTGGTGAGCAGTTGTCGCCGACAAAAAACCCTCTGGCCCACAAACGCAGACCAGAGGGTTCTGATTATGCCAGCTAAACGAAACGTCCTGGATTTGCCGTCTGGCATTGATGACCCCGCGGGGACCCTTGGGTATACCGAACGTGTTGGACGCGACCCAACCATCCAAAGTTCCGAAGACATGCCGATTGAAAGCGTTCGGGATGTCGACTTTCAAACTCAGGGTGTGAGTCTCCGTGAGGGGAAGTCGTTTGATGATGGCAAAGTCTTCACTGTAATAGTTAGCACTGCGGACATTGCCGAGTGTCAAAGGCAGATTTCCAAAGCTGTAACCCTGCTGTGCGACAACGCCGGGAGCGTTTTGGTCGAAAAACGCAGCACAATTGAAGTAATTGTTGGACGGATTCAGGGGAGTGAAGGTCCCGTCGTCGTTTTCGTGGCATCCGGTTGACACGTCCGGGTTGAAATGCGACTTCTCTGCGCTGTAAATCGGCACGCCCGGTACGCGGCTGTACTTGAAGTTGCCGCCACTGAACGGCGGTGACTCGGCAAAGCTGTTCATGATCACCGGTGAGCCGCTTTGATATCTGTGTACTCCACTGATTTGCCAGTCGCCCAGCACCTTGCTGGCTACGCCATGGGTCAGGTATTTCTTTCCTGGGCCGACGGGGAGTTCGTAAAGATAGCTGATCACCAAGGCGTGCGGAGTATCCTGATAGCTCAGCGTCTTTTCAGTTTTGAGGTTGAACGGGTTCTGCGCGCCAAAATTGTTGGACGCAAACGCGGAAAAGAACGGGAAACTGCTATCGGCGTCGGTAAGCGTCTTTGAGAAAGTATACGAGGCCAGCAGGTTCAATCCGTTCCGGAAACGCCGTTCGAGCTTCATTTCCAGAGCATTAAACGAGGACTGGCCAACATTCTCGACAGCACCGGAGCTTATACCCCCATACTGAGGGAAAGGCACGAGCAACTGACCGATTGGCTCGCCGTCACCCCAGAGCGGACGAAACCAACTCGGCTCGGTAATGCCAAGGCTCGCCAGGGTGGCTTGGCCTTCCGGGCTGCTGATCGCATCATTGAGTTTTGTGCCCAAGAAGTAATACTTGGGATTGATGCTGTTTTTCTGTACCAGATTCGAACGCAAGCGCGTTGCTCGAGTACCCACGTACCCTACACTCAGGATAAGATCCCGAGCCAGTTGATGCTGGACTTCGAGACTCCAGTTCTGAACCATGCCTGGGCGCCCGTATTCAGCCGCGGCATAGTTGGGGGCACTTTGACCTGGTCCGTTCAGCCGCGCCGGATCGGTGGCATTGGAAGGAAGGGGAAAGCTGGGGAACCCTGCATCCAGCGACTGTG
>WNFD01006319.1_pt1 | contig 24141 bp, 17 predicted proteins | sample 5400491 | NCBI WGS metagenome assembly WNFD01 (sample SAMN13153343, study PRJNA577476) | soil metagenome | isolation source: 120 cm saprolite under Douglas fir tree site 2 hole 2 replicate 2 | place: USA:California | collected 2015-04-18
CGATCCGTAAGTTGCGTTCACTTTCGTTCCTGATTGCTTCTCAAACTTTTCCGCCAACTCTCCCATCGCAAATTTTAAATCCGCCGCCGCCGCTACGCGGATGTCCCTTCCTTGGGCTCGCGCCTCATGCGGAGCAAGGAGAACAGAAAGAATGAGTGGAAGGACGCGAAACCGCTTGCACCCTTTTATTTTTCTACCAGTCACCAGTCACCGATCGGAAGTCACTGCTTTTGTCACACCCTCAGGATCATTACTTCGGTCGATTTGATCAGCGCCGCCGCGCGCTCTCCGGGCTTCAGCCGCAACTCCTTCGCCGCATCCGCCGTGATGATCGACGTAATATGCTGCTCCCCGATTGCCATCGTGACTTGCGCCAGCAGCCCGCTGAATTTGATCGCCACCACGCGTCCAATCAGCTGGTTTCGCCCGCTGATCTTCCGCAAATTTCCCCGGCGCGTCTCGATGTCCCCGCGCTCCAGCTTTTTCGGGAATAACCGGTCGATCTCGCTCTCCGGCACGCGGTGGTGCCCGCCGGGCGTCTTCACCGACTTGATTTTTCCGTGGTAGATCCACTGCTTCAAGGTGGGATAGCTGATGCCCAGGATGTTTGCCGCTTCCCGCGGCGCCAAAAGCTTCTGCACGATCGGCCTCCTGCGAATCTGCAGAATACCGCATCTCTAGTCATCATATCAATACAGTTTTATACGATTATGAAAGAAGGAGAGAGACGGGCCGCCAACCACGTATATTGAGTGCGCTGCCCCCCAGCTAATTCCGCAACGGCTTGCCGGTTTTGAGCGTATGCGCGATGCGTTCTTGGGTCTTTTTCTCGCCGCAGAGAGAGACGAAAGCTTCGCGCTCGAGATCCAAAACGTACTGTTCGCTGACCAATTGCGGTGACGTAAGCGCACCGCCCGCCAGAATATTCGCGAGCTTGCGGCCGACGTGCGCGTCGTACTCGGAGGCGTAGCCGCCGCGGAGCATCATGTGGATGGCGAGCTTCGCGCCGGCAAGAAATTGTTCGCCGAGCACTTTGATTTGTGTCGTTTGCGCGCCTTCCTGCCAGCTTGCCGCCAGAGGTTTGTAGCCGCCGCGCACCAGCGCGAGTGCGGATTCCTTGGCGTCCGCAACCAGCCGGTCGCGGTTCATGGAGACGCCATCTTCGCGGCGCAAATATCCCAGGTCGCGGCATTCCTCCGCGCTGGTGCCGACTTTGGCCATGGCAATCGCTTCAAAGACAGGCTTCAGGGCATGGAAAAGATCGAGGTCGGATTCCGGAGAAGAGGACAGGCTGGAGCCTGTCCCACCGGCGTGTTCATTCGCGCGAATCAGCATTTCCTTTGTGCCGCCGCCGCCCGGAATCAAGCCGACTCCGGTTTCCACCAAGCCGATGTACGCCTCCGCCGCCGCTTGAATCTTTGCCGCGTGCAAGCTCACTTCGCAGCCGCCACCGAGCGCCATCCCCTGTGGCGCCGCCACCACCGGCTTTGGCGCGTATTTGATCGCCAGGTTGATGTTCTGGAATTGCTTCACGGCCATGTGCAATTCGTCCCACTCTTGCTCCTGCGCTCCCACGAGCACCAGCATCAAGTTTGCGCCGACGGAAAAATTCACCGCCTGATTCGCGATGACCATGGCATCGAAATCCGTCTCCAGCCGCTTCAGCCCTTTGTGCAACATGGCGATCAGGTCCGCGCCGATGGCGTTCATCTTGGCGTGAAATTCGCAGCACACCACGCCGTCGCCGAGATCGATCAGGCTTGCGCCGGAATTGCGCTCCACTTCGCGGCCCGCATCCTTCAGCGATTTCAGGATAATGACGCCCTTTGGCTCTTCGACTTTTTTCGCTGCGCCGCCACAAACATCGAAAACCGTCGTCGCGCCTTTCTCCGATTCGTAAAATCCTTTCCGCCCGCTGGCCAGCACTTTTTCGATGACCGCCGGCAGCGCGCGCCCTTCCTTCTGTACCTGTCCGGCAAACGCCTTCACGCCAATGGCATCCATGATTTCGAACGGTCCGAGTTCCCAAGCAAAGCCCCAGCGCATCGCCCGATCAACGTCGACAACGCTGTCGGAAATTTCGGGCACGCGCCGCGCCGCGTACAAGCACATCTCGGAAAGCCCGCCCCACAAAAATTGCTGCGCTTTGTCGCCCTTCTGTCCCTCCAACACCGGTCCCACCAACGCGCGCAGACGTTCGCGCGTGTCTTCAATCGCCTTGCCCATCTCGAGCGAAGCGAATTTCGCCTTCTGCCGCGCACGATACTCCATGGTGTTCACATCCAGCGTCAGAATCTCTTTTTCACCTTCGCCCTTCACCTTCTTATAAAAACCCTGCCCCGTCTTGTCGCCCAGCCAGCCGCGCTTGGCCATCTCTTCCACCAGCGCCGGCACTTTGTACATTTCCCGCGACTCATCGTTCGGTGCCGTTTCGTAAATGTTCTTCACGACGTGTACGAGCACATCGAGGCCCACGATATCCGCCGTTCGAAACGTCGCCGACTTCGGCCAGCCCACCGCCGGCCCCGTGCAAGCGTCCACTTCTTCCACCGTCATGCCGAGCGCGCCCATCAGGCGCAGCGCATTCAGCATGGAAAATGTTCCGATGCGGTTGGCGATGAAGTTCGGCGTATCTTTTGCCACCACCACGCCTTTTCCCAGCCGGCGGTCGCAAAACTCGCTCAACGACTCGACCACGTCACTGGATGTCTTCGGCCCGGGGATCACTTCCACTAGTTTCAAGTATCTCGGCGGATTGAAGAAATGCGTCCCCGCCCAGTGCCGCTGAAACTCATCGCTCATGCCCTCGGCGATCAAATGCACGGGCAGGCCGGAGGTGTTCGTGGTTACAATTGCTCCGGGCTTGCGAAACTGGGCCACCCGGGCCAGCAGCCTTCTTTTTATCTCCAGATTCTCTGCAACCACCTCGATGATCCAATCCGCTTCCGCGCAGCGCGCCAAGTCATCCTCGAAGTTTCCGATGGCGATTTTTTCCGCGAGCGCCGCCGTAAAAAATGCCGCCGGCTTCGACTTCTTCGCCGCGTCCAGCCCCGCGCGCACAATTCTGTTGCGCTCCCCGGCCGATGCATCCGCGGGCAAATTCGGCGGGACGATGTCCAGCAAAATGCACGGCAGCCCGGCGTTCGCGAAATGCGCTGCGATCCGCGAGCCCATCGTTCCCGCTCCCAGCACCACTGCCTTTTCGATGCGACGTTTCATGGCACGCCTTTTAACTGGATTTATAAGGGCCCGCTAAGTTCGATGGGACAGGTTACAAAACCGGCATGCGCGGGTCAAACGGCACGCTGATAGGCAACGATAGTACTAAAATGGACTTATGGCGGACGAAATCAAAGACTCCGGCAGGCTAGGCTGGTTTCGAACGGCAAAGGACAAGTTTCGCGCCTTCGCCTACGGCGAGCAGAGCGAACCCCGGGAGCGCCCGCGCGTGGGCTTGGCTCTTGCGGGCGGCTTTGCGCGCGGTATTGCACACCTCGGCGTCCTCCGCGTTTTGCGCGAAGCAGGAATTCCCATCGATTGCGTGGCCGGCACGAGCGTCGGCGCACTGATCGCCGTGGGCTACTGCGCGGGAGCATCTCTGGAAGAAATGGCCGAGGTTGGAGCAACCACGAGCTTCGCGGATTTCGGGCGTTGGACGCCGTCCTGGCTCGGACTGGCCACCAACCAGCGCATGGAAAAGTACCTCGCGCGTTTTACTCCTGTAAAAACGTTCGAGGAATTGCAGACGCCGCTGGCCATCGCCACCACGGACATCTCCGCCGGCGTTTCCGTCTACTATTCCCATGGGCCCATCGCTCCGCCGCTGCGCGCTTCCTGCGCTTATCCCGGCCTTTTTGTGCCCATTCAATTTGAGGGGCGGACGCTGGTCGACGGATTCGTCACCTCGCCGGTGCCCGTCGAGGGCGTGTTGCTTCTTGGCGCGGACGTGGTCATCGCCGTTTACCTGGAAGCGGACAACCTCGAAGAGCCTCGCACGTTCACCGACGTCCTCAGCCGTTCCTTCAACATCATCCAGCGGCATAGCGATTTCGCCTGGCGCACCCAGGCGGACGTCATTATCGAACCCGATGTAAAACCTTTTGTGTGGGACGATTTCAGCAAGACGCCGGAGATGATTGCGGCCGGCGAAACGGCGGCGCTGGCGGCATTGCCGCAAATTCGCGCCGTGCTGCGCGGCGAGAAGCGTGATTCCGCAGCCTAGCGCCGTTCCCCGGTGTGAGCAGTTCCCATACGGAGAAGTTCCAAGAGTCTATTCGCGAGTGACTTGTACTGCCACGGGCTGACCTTCGCCTTTGCCGCGCTGCGTTAACCAGGCGGCGAGGCCTTCCGAGAAGCGTTCGGGAGTGAGACGGAAACTGGCTTCGACCTTGCCATCAGCGACGGGAAGCGTGTCGTCGAAGTCGGCGGAGTTGGTGAAGTTGCGCATGCAGAATTGATCGAGCCAATCGAGCGGACAAGCGCGGGTTTGGCCGCGAATCACCACATTGACATTGAATTTTTGTGCGTACATGAAACGCAAGATGCGCGGCTTAAGCCTGCTTCTACAGTTTACGGCAAAGCGGCCCCGGTGGCGCGCACCGGGCTACGACGCGCGCGGGCGCTTGACGGAGTGGGCCAGGCCAACCGCCTCGAGCATCCAGATGAAATACCAGCCGATGTCGGTTTGATACCAGCGAAGGCCCAGGCGCGCGGAACCGGCGTGTGTGTGATGGTTCTGGTGCCAGTTCTCGCCCCACGCCGTCAACTGGAACGGGCCGAGCCACCAGACGTTCATGCTGGAATCGCCTTCTTCGACATGGTTGAGATGCGTGAGGCTGTTCACCAGGCACTGCATGTGCAGCGAGTAGACCAGGCGGATAGCGCCCATCCAGAAGAAGCCCATCCAGCCGAAGCCGAGAATCAGGCCGATACAGATCGAGAAAACTATGACGGGCGTTTCGGCCCAGCCCCAAATCTTGTAGACGCCGCCGGTCAGTTCAGGCGCCCAGCGTTTTTTGTCCGCGGGCTGAGTTTGATAGAGCCAGCGAAGATGCGCCCACCAGAAGCCGCCCTGCTTCGGACTGGAGATGTCCTCGGGCGTGTCCGTAACCGAGTGGTGGAGGCGATGATACGCGACCCAGCTCGCCGGATGGCCGGAGCCGTTGAAGACTGAGCGAGCATGCGGTGATAACAGACCGTCGTACCGAGACCGCCGAAGGCGATGCTGAGCAACGTCATGCCAACAACCTTGAGGCTTGGCACTGGGAAGAGGATCAGTCCGATGACCGCAAGAACGTGAATGAGTACGAGATAAGCGAAAACGCCTTCTTTTCCGTGGACGGGCTTCCAGAACGGCCGGTCCCAGGGGCGCTCTTGTTGCGTTACGGTCAATTCCATGTGCTCTCCGGCGATCTGCTTTGCTGAATGCGCGAGTGCCCGGTGTGCAGAACGTGATAGGCAGACATAAGAATACCATTTTCCGGCGCGGGGTGCTGCAAGACTGTGCAGAAATGAACACAAAAAGTGAACAGCCTGTAGCTCCGGCATTCAGGTCTGAGTCTTCGCTTTTCCCTGCGAATAACACCGTCCCTTCAGGGCGGCATCTCTCTTTTTCTCGTTCCCGGTGCCCTCGGAGGCTGCCCCGACCCGGTCGGGGTGGCCATGCGATAGAGTTTTCTCACATTCTCGATTCTTTCCGCCGCTCCCTTCCGGCCAAACCTTCTCCCTCCCGGCTTCCGTTCAAGTCTTATGCTAGGCTAATCAAGAGAAAAGCCATGAACCGTGGATCAGGTTTGCGCATCGGAAGAATTCTCGGAATCCCAATCTACATTCATTCGACTTGGGTCTTCATTTTTGCGGCCATCACCTATATCATCGCTTCGCAGTTCAAGCACGAACATCCACTTTGGACGGACACGCAGCATTGGACCGTCGGCGTCCTGACGAGCCTCCTCTTCTTCGCCTCCGTGCTCTTCCACGAACTCTCCCACAGCGTCGTGGCCCAGCATTACAAAATTCGGGTCGTTTCGATCACCCTCTTTCTCTTCGGGGGCCTGGCACGCATTGAGCGGGAACCTTCCAAGGCGATTCAGGAATTCAACATCGCGATTGCCGGTCCGCTGGCCAGCGGCTTGCTCGCTGGCGGTTTTTTTGGCTTAGCACTGCTCTTCCCTTACAGCCAGACGGTTGGAGCCCTGGCCACCAGGCTCTGGCAGGCCAATTTCGGGCTCGCCGTTTTCAATCTCTTACCGGGATTTCCTTTGGACGGAGGAAGAATTTTCCGCGCCATCGTTTGGGGCGCGACCAAGAATTTTGAGAAGGCGACGCGCGTCGCGGGCGCCAGCGGAAAATTGATCGCCTACGCGATGATCCTCTTCGGTGCTTATGGTGTCTTTAACGGCTTCGTTCAACAAGGGCTCTGGACCGCGTTCATCGGCTGGTTCATTTTGAACGCCGCGCAGGAGAGCGTCGCTCAAGTGGCCGTCCGGGAAACCCTTTCTGGCCTCAGCGCCGCCGACGTCATGAGCAAGGAAGTGCCCACCGTGCCAGGGCACATCACGCTGGAAGAATACAGCGCCGAAGTGCTCCGCACCGGCCGCCGCTGCCACCTTGTGGTTAGCGACGATCGTCTCGTCGGCATGATGAACGTTCACACTCTCAACTCCGTCCCACGCGACGAGTGGGCACACAACTCCGTCCAGGCCGCCATGATTCCGCGGGACAAAATCCTTTGGACGTCGCCGGAGGAGCCACTCCTGCGTTTGCTCGAGCGGCTCCTGAGCGCGGATGTCAATCAGATGCCCGTGGTGAGCGGTGCCGGCGACGGCGCGCCCCAGATCGTTGGTATCGTCACTCGCGACTCCATCCTCCGCGTGATGCAAACGCGCTCCGAACTTGGTCCACTGACGGCAGGCAGATAGGCAACTAATCAGCGACGGCAGCTTGCCTGCCTTTTGACGAGGACACTGCTTCTTTTTTCTCCCGCGACTCCAGCGTGACACGTACTCCATGCCGCGGCCGCAGCGTGATCGACGCCAGCGGCACCACCGGATGATTCGACACCAGCCGCAATCGAAACTTTCGCGCGATCGTCGCCAGAATCAGCGTTGCTTCCATCAGCGCAAACGTATTTCCGATGCACTGGCGCGGACCGCCGCCGAATGGAAAATAGGCAAACCGCGGCAATCGTTTCAATAAATCATCTTCCCATCGCTCCGGCCGGAATTCTTCCGGCGCGTCGTACCATCGCGGGTCTCGATGCACCACCCATTGCGCCATGGCCACGCCCATTCCCTTTGTCACTGGATAGCCTGCAATTTCATGATCCTCGACGGCCAGACGCGCCATTCCCCACGCCGCCGGATAGAGCCGCAGCGATTCCGTTATGACGTGTTCCGTGTAACCAAGCTTTGGCAGATCATCGAGAGTAGGAGCACGATCGCCGAGCACGGCGTCCAATTCCGCATGCAGCTTTGCTTCCACCCTGGGATTCTGCGCCAGCAGCCACCACGTCCAGGACAGCGTACTGGCCGTGGTCTCGTGCCCCGCCAGGAATAAAGTGATGGCCTCATCGCGAAGCTGCCGGTCCGTCATGCGCGAGCCGTCTTCGTCTCGCGCCGAAAGAAGCATCGAGAGAAGATCGCCGGCATCGCGGCCCGAAGCGCGGCGCTCCGCAATAATCCGGTAAAGGATCTTTTCGATCTGCGCAATTTCGCGCTTCACCCGCAGGTTCGTGGACGTCGGCAGCCAATGCGGCACAAAGATCGCACGCCGGAAATTCGCGCCGATTTCCAGCAGCAGTTCCAGGGATTTCCCCACTTCTTGCGCGTCGCGCTCGACGTCGGCATCGAACAGCGTTTTTCCCACGATCTGCAGCGTGAGCCGCATCATCTCTTGATGCGCGTCGCGCTCTTCTCCGCCGCGCCAGTCATCCAGCATCCGCCGCGTGTACTCCACCATCGTCGCCGCGTAAGAAGCGATCCGCGCACGGTGAAACGCCGGCTGTGCCAGCCGCCGCTGCCGCAGCCAGAAATCTCCTTCGCTGGTCAGCAAGCCTTCGCCGAATACGTGCCTGTTCGCCCGCAGCACCTTGCCCTTCGAGTATTTGCGCGCGTTGGTCACCAGCACTTCTTCGATCAAGTAGGGATGGTTGATGAAAATCGTCTTGAAATTCAGAACGTGCAGCCCCGCGACGTCGCCAAATTCGCGGGCGATCTTGGTGAAATATTCCAGCGGATTATTATTGAGCGGCCCGAGCGACCATCGTTTGAACCCTTCGGAGGGGCCAGCAGGAAATTTCTTGCGAGGCGCGCGCCACATCCCACGATGCTATGCCCGCGTCCGCGCTGCGTCAACGCGGCGCGCGTGTGGGAAACACTCAGATTTCTCGCGCGCGGAGCGCCCGGATTCGAAAGCCGCCGCGCCGGAAATCGACAGTCACCTTTGAAAACCCCGCGGCCGTCAATCTCGCGAACGCCGACGCTGGCGTCACAGGCACAAACGTGCTCCGGATGTGTCCCACTTTGTGCAGCCACCCATCCTGAATCTCAAACGCGAGGAACACTCCGCCCGGCCGAAGCACCCGCCAAATTTCCGCAAACGCGCGATCCTGCATCTCGTTCGAACGCAAATGATGAAGCATGAGAATCGCAATCGCTGAAGAAAATGTCCCGTCCGAAAAAGGCAGCGTCGCAGCATCCCCCTGAATCACCGTAACACTCGCGCCGCTGACGCGAGCACCGAGCTTCGCCGCAAACGCGTGGTCGTACTCAAGACTTGTCACGCGCGCCGCGAGGTGCCCTAGCTCCTCCGTCGCCGCTCCCGGCCCCGCACCCAGCTCCAGCACATGGTCGCCAAGGTCCGAGCCTTGGAGAATGAACGGCAGAAGTTGCCGCCGCGTCATCCACCGCCAGAACGGCGACCCACAAAACCACGTTTCGAATCGATTCATCGATAGCTCGGAAGATCCAATGGTTACACGACTCTACCGCAAGCGCGGCAGCTTAATGAAGTAGCATGCGGATTCGACGAAGAGAAGATGCAAACTGATCGGCGTTGTATCCCGACGGATTCTCGAGTTGCTGAAACAGTCCGTTAATCGCCGCGCGAACCTCGGCCGCGTTTGCGGGCTTTGCGTCCTTGCTATATGCGATGTACAGCGAATCCATCGCCATCGCCGCTTGTTCCGCCGCGCGTTCATCCGCCAGCGCAATATTCTCCGCGTCATCCGAAATACGCTGTAGCATGCGCAGCGTAACCGCCTGATCGTATTGCATCGTCGCCAGCCGCTCGGCAATCCGCTGCGCCAGCGGCGCCGCCGCAGAAGCCGCCGACGCCACCGCATTGCGATCCGGATTCAACCTGCTCATCTCATTCGAAACGGCAAGCAGTTGCCGGTCCAGCTCCTGCGCGTTCGCCGAATCGATTTGCTTCGCCAGCAAGCGGAACACCGCGTATCTCGAACTATTCCATGCCGGATCGCCCGGGCGGCGCCCGATGTACCCATGCTCCTGCCGCCAACTGTCTTTCGCCGGCCCCAGCGCATGATGACATGCAAAGCACGAAAACTCGGAGTACTCCGGCCACACATCCTTCTTATCAGCGCGTTCATTCTTCGCGCGCCACGCCAATCGCTCCATCGCCGCGCGCAGTTGCACCGCCTGGCCCGTGCTCCACTCGCGCACTCCAGCCCACGCGGCATCCTCAACCGGCTTGCCCGACTCCGATTCCCGCGGAACCTTCCAGTGGCGCGGCATCACCGCCGAGAACGAATCCAGCTCGAAATACAAATCCGGGTGCCCCGCCGCGATCATCTCGTGATCCACAAATTTGCTTTTCGTTCCCAGATGGCATTCCAGGCATTTCTCCGTGCGATGAATCAGATTTCGAGTGTCGTGCATCCCCAGCGCCACTGATTTCTCATGCGTCCAAGATCTTGTCGTATGCGGCCCCAGCCAGCCCGACGCCGGCCCGTGGCAATTTTCGCAGGACACACCTTCCGAAATTTCAAACGCGCGTCCGCGCTGCTCCGGCGCCGGATTCAGCGCGTGGCACGCCAGGCACTTCGGCGCTTCTTCGGCCTTTGCGCCCAGTTTCAGGATCCGCGCCATCCGCTCGCCGATCTCTCCAGTCAACGCCTGGTACGCCCGGCTGTGCTTATCCTTGATGATCCATGTCGAATATTCGTTCTGCAGAATCCGGCTCCCAGCGATGGGCTTCACGCTTCCGTGACAACTCGTCGCTGCACACGAACCCGGGCCGATATATTTGCTGGGTTCATTCTGCGCCGAAAGCAACGGTGGGAGCGTCATGAACAATGCGCAAAGGACAACGCGAAGCATGCAGGAATTGGAGGCGTCGCCCATTCAATGTGCCGAGGAGTCTGTTTGCTTATATCGTTTGCGCCGCGCGGAAGTCAACGGGCCGCGTTGTCTTTTTCGCGCCGCGCCGCGAAAAGCCAAACGCGCGCTATTTACAGCGGACTTCTCTGCCAGTAGTATGCAGAAGATTCAGCACGCCATTTCGCGCCGCGCATCTCTTGGAAAACATGCCCGGCGCTTTTCGCGCGAGACGGGGCGCCTTGATCTTCGACGACCTTCGGGCCATCCAGCTTCGCTATGGCTTCCTGCCCAAAGCGGAACTTGAAGGTCTTTCACAACGCACCCAGACGCCGCTCTACCAGATTCACAGCGTCGCGAGTTTTTATCCACATTTTCATCTCGTCCCGCCGCCCAAAGCGGAGATTCGCGTCTGTGCCGATATGAGCTGCCATCTCAACGGCGCTTGCGAGTTGCGCGCCGATCTCGAGCGCCGCTTCGCCAATTCGCGCCCTGAGGATGTGCAGATTCGCGATGTCTCCTGCCTCGGCCGCTGCGACCACGCTCCCGCGATTTCCGTCAACGATCACATTTTCACGGATGTCACCGCCGCGCATGCCGAGCACATCGCCCGCAGCGCCATCCGCGGCGAAGACATTCACGAGCCGCATCCCGGGCAGGCCCGCATCGCTTGCAAAGCCGATCCCTATGGCGAGAGCGAAAAGTACGGCGTCGTGCGCAAGCTCGTTCCATCCAAGGCCTGGGACGACGTACTCGCGCAACTCAAAGCCGCCGAACTGAAAGGCATGGGCGGCGCCGGATTTCCCACCAGCATGAAGTGGGACCTGGTTCGCAAACAGACCGATCCCGTGAAATACATTGTTTGTAACGCCGATGAAAGCGAACCCGGCACCATCAAAGATCGCTTCATCATGACCAACCTGCCTCATCTCCTCATCGAGGGCATGATCATCGCCGGCCTGGTCACCGGCGCGAAGCGCGGCATCCTCTATATCCGCCACGAGTACCATCTTCAGGAAGAAATTCTCGGTGAAGAAATTCGCCGCTGTTATCGCTCCGGGCTTCTAGGAAAAAAGATCCTCGGCAGCGACCTCGATTTCGATCTGGAAGTTTTTGTCAGCCCCGGCGGCTACATCTGTGGCGAAGAAAGCGCGCTCATCGAAGCCATCGAAGGCCATCGCGCCGAGCCGCGCAACAAGCCTCCCTTTCCTGGCCAGATCGGCCTCTGGCAAAAACCCACCGTCATCAACAACGTCGAAACCTTCATCAACGTTCCGCAGATTCTCGCGGGCGGCATCGATTGGTTCGTCGCTCAAGGCGCCGGTGGCTCCCGCGGACTAAAATTTGTCGGAGTCAGCGGCCACGTTGCCCGCCCCGGCATTTTCGAAGTACCCATGGGCACGCCCATGCGCGACGTTATCTTCGATCATGCGGGCGGCCTTCGCGGCGGCCGACAACTGAAAGCCTTCGCGCCATCCGGCCCGTCTTCCGGCTATCTTCCCGCTTCCATGATCGATGTCCGTCTGGATTTCAAGGCCCTCGCCGAGGCTGGCTCCATGCTCGGCTCCGGAGCAATCGTCGTCTGCGATGACACCACCTGCATGTTGGACATGGCCCTCAATGCCGTGCGCTTCTACCGCAACGAATCCTGCGGCAAATGTGTTCCCTGCCGCGTCGGCTCGCAAAAAATGGCCGATATGCTCGTGCGCTGGACGCAAGGCGGCGTACCCGAATCGCAATATCGCGCTGATCTCGCGCTCCTCGATGAACTCTCGCAGGCCATGAGCCTTACCTCCATCTGCGGTCTCGGCCAGATCGTGCCCGCGCCGATTCAATCCGTGCTGAAACATTTTCGCGCCGAAGTTGACGCTCACGTTTTGAACGGCAATTGCCCCAGCGGTATTTGTTTCACATCTGCGGCGCGCGCCGGTGAAGCCCAGCGCGTCGGGATCCGCCCGTAATATGACCACCGCCACCACACCTCCCGGGATGATCGACATCACTCTCGACGGCCAGCCCGTCCGCGTGCCCGCCGGCACCAGCGTCTTCGATGCCGCGCGCATGAACGGCATCAACATCCCCACGCTTTGCCACGTTCAAAATCAGACTCCCGTCGGCGTCTGCCGCCTCTGCGTTGTGGACACCGGCGCGCGCGTACTCGCCGCTTCCTGCGTCCGCCCGGTCGAGCCCGGCATGAAGGTCGTCACCAATTCCGAAAAAGTTTTGGGCGCGCGCAAAACCCTCCTTGAGCTCATGATGTCCGATCATCCTTCTCCTTGCGCGCGCCAGCAGAATTCCGGCGACTGCGAATTGGAGACGCTCGCGAAAGCGGCCGGCGTTTCCCAGCCGCGCTTTGCAAAACGCACCGTCGCCCGCGGCAAGGACGATTCTTCCCTTGCCATCGCCGTCGACCATGACGCCTGCATTCTCTGCGACCGCTGCATCCGCGGCTGCGACGAAGTCAAAAGCAATTTCGTCCTCGGCCGCATGGGCAAAGGCTATTCCGCCGGAATCGCCTTCGATCTCAATTCGCCCATGGGCGATTCCACGTGCGTTTCCTGCGGCGAGTGCATGGTTTCCTGCCCCACGGGCGCGCTCACCAACAAAAGCGTCGTGGGCACTGCGATCGCCGTCGGTCCCGGCGCGGAAGGATTCGAAGCCGAAGATCTCTTGCAGATCCCCGTTTTCAAGGGCGTCTCCGGAACTTTCCTCGAGCTCAATCGCGGCGCCATCGTCAAGCGCCGCTTCCGCAAAGGCGATGTCATCTGCCGCGAAGGCGAATTCGGCTCCACGGCTTTCTACATTCTCGAAGGAAAAGCCAAAGTTTCCATCTCCACTCCCATCGCCCACGTCAAAACCCAAGGCGGCGCAAAAGGTTTCTTCAAGCGGCTGACCAGCACGCTTGTTGCCCGTGAAGAACACAAGCGCGAGGAAGAAGCGCGCGACAGAACCATTCCCATCGACGCCTCCGTCGATCTCGCTTACGGCAATCCCGTCGCCGAACTTGGCCCCGGCGACCTCTTCGGCGAGATGACCTGCATGAATTTTTATCCGCGTTCCGCCACGGTGATCGCGGAATCCGATGTCGTCGCTTTCGAAATGCTGCGCAATGTTCTTGACATCATGTTGAAGAACAAATCCTTCCGCGCGCAACTCGACCAGACCTACCGCCGCCGCGCTCTTGAAAATCACCTTCGTGGCGTGCCCATGTTCGCGGACCTGTCACCCGATTTTATTGAGCATCTCAAAGAGAGCGTCGAATTGCAGCGCTTTGCGCCGGGCCAGACGATTGCCCTCCAGGGCGATCCTGCCGACAGCTTCTATCTCGTGCGCATCGGTTTCGTAAAGATTTCGGAAAATTATCCCGGCGGCGAGATGGTTCTCGCGTATCTGTCCCGCGGTGATTATTTCGGTGAAATCGGACTCCTCGGCGGCGGCCTTCGAACCGCCGCTTGCACCGCTCTCGATCACGTCGAACTCGTTCGAATCTCCGGCGAAGATTTCCGCGACATGGTCGCGCGTTTCCCCAGCGTTCGAACCGGCCTCGAAGCCGTTGCCGCCGAGCGCCGCGCCGCAAATCAACAGCGCATGCAAATGGTTCATAACGTCCCCATCGATCAATTCCTCTCGCAAGGATTGATGGAAGCGCAGAGCCTGCTGATTCTGGATTTGCAAAATTGCACGCGCTGCGACGCCTGCGTCAACGCTTGCGCTGACGCACACGACGGCATCACGCGTCTCGTCCGCGATGGCTTGCGCTTCGATCAATATCTTGTCGCCACGAGTTGCCGCCAGTGCCGCGACCCGCTGTGCATGGTCGGCTGCCCGGTCGGTTCGATTCGAAGGCGAAATTCGCTCGAAGTCATCATCGAGGATTGGTGCATCGGCTGCGGCCTCTGCGCGCAGAATTGTCCCTACGGCAACATCAATTTACATCCGTTCGAAGTGATGGTTGATGATCCGGAGCGCGCTGGCCGCAAGAAGGCGGCGATCAAGCAAAAAGCTACTTCGTGCGACCTCTGCACGCACTTGAAAGAACCAAGCTGCGTCTACGCCTGTCCGCACGACGCCGCGCACCGCGTCGACCCTCGCACATTTTTCGCAGACATGCTCGGCCAGGGCCCCGCGAAATGAGAATGGACAAAACGCAACGCGGCTGGGCCCTCGCATCGCTGGCAATCCTCGCGATTTCTGCGGTCGTGTACGCCCTCTATGCATCCGAATCGCCGCACGGGCCGCGCGGCGGAAGCACCGTCGGGCTCGCGTTCGGAATCATCGGTTTCGGCTTCATGATTTTTGCAGCGCTTCTTGGCGCGCGCAAACGCGTCCCCACGTGGCGCGTCGGACGCGCACAAGCCTGGATGCGCGGCCATCTCTGGCTCGGCTTCCTTGCTCTGCCGATGATTTTTTTTCACGGCGGATTTCATTTCGGCGGCACGCTCACGCGCGTCCTGATGTGGCTGCTCATCATTACAGTGTTCAGCGGCGTGTTCGGCGCCGTGTTGCAGCATTACATTCCGCGCGTGATGACTTCGGACGTGCCGCTCGAAACCATTTACGACGAGATCGGCAACGTGCGTTCGCTCTTGCGCGAGGAAGCCGATCGCGCGTTTGAATCGCTCTGCGGTTCCCTGGGCCTCAGCAACTCTACGAATCGAGAAGTTCAGCGCGCCGGCGGCTTCACCGCGTTGCGGACGATTGCCGCCTCGGCCGTTCCGCTGCGCACCTCAGCCGCCGTCAGCGCGGGCGCGAGCGCCGCCGTGGCTGCGGCTCCCGAAATTATTTTGCTGAGCGAAGAAGCAAACGCGCCGCTTCGCCGTTTTTACCTGGACGAGATGCGTCCGTTCCTGGAGCGGCCAAAACAGCGCGGCCAGCGCCTCGCAAACACTGACAAGGCGCGCGCCGTGTTTTCCGGACTGCGCACGTTGCTGCCCGCCGCAGCGCACGTCACGCTTGCGGACCTGGAAGACATTTGCGACGAAGCGCGCCAGCTTACGCGCCAGCAACGCTTGCACCGCTGGCTGCACGGCTGGCTCCTGCTGCACATCCCGCTCTCGCTCGCATTGATTTTGCTCGGCGCCATTCACGCCGTCATGGCGCTGCGCTACTAGTCCGAGAAAAAAGAGTGGCACGCACACGCACAACAAAAAAACTCGCGCAGCGCATCGACCTGAATTATTTCAAGAGGCCGACGCCGCTGAAGCGCGCGAAATTCTGGCTCAGCCTCCTGCTGCCGTTGCTTTCGCTCGTTTGGATCGCCGAGCGCACCATTTTCAAAGACTCTCGCGTCTACAGCAGCGGCCGCCTATCGGAACCTCATGCCGTTCTCGAAAAAGAATGTACGGCCTGCCACGTGAAGCAGGCTGGTGCATTTTCCGCGAAGGCTGCCGACAGCGCTTGCCTCGACTGCCACGACGGCCCTCTGCATCACGCCGCGCAAACGCCAACTCCGGCGTGCGCGACGTGCCATACCGAACACCGCGGGAGCGTCAACATCGCCGCGGCCAGCAATCAAGCTTGCGCCGAATGTCACGCCGATTTGAAGGCCGGCGGCAACTCGGCGCAGTTCGCATCGCACATCCGAAGTTTCGAAGACGGTCATCCGGAGTTCGCGGCGTTGCGTTCCGTCGCGGGCATAACCGCGAGTGATCCCGGCACAATCAAACTGAATCACGCCATCCATATGAAACCGATCCGCCGCGGACCGAACGGTCCTACCGTTCAACTCGAATGCGGCAACTGCCATCGCGCAACTTCCGTTGCTGCCGACTTGACCTACGCTGATCCCAAGTACCGCGCTGCGGCTGTCAGCTATAACGAGAGCGATGAGACTCTTCATGTCCGAGCTGACACTCTCGGACTTCCCAAACCGATGAGCGGCCGGGAGCTGATGACGCCGGTGAAATTCGCCAATGCTTGCGCCGCGTGCCATCTGCTCACATTCGACAAGCGATTCGACGAAGGCGTGCCGCACGACAAACCGGAAGTTATACACGCATTTCTGGTCAGAGCATTCCGTGAATACATTGCCGCGCACCCAACCGAAGTGCGTGTACAGCGCGATCCGAGTCGCGACCTGACTGGTAAGCCGCTGCCTCCGGCGGTTCGCATCCTCAGTCCGGCGCAATGGGTGACGGAGCGCACCGCCGAGGCAGAAGATTTGCTTTGGCGAAAAACCTGCAAGCAGTGCCACACGCTGACGACTCTTGCAAAAACCTTGCACAGAAAAATTGAATTGCCGGTCACGGAGGGGCGTGACACCGGCAGACTCTCCGGCATGGCGGCTGAATTGCCTGAAATCGCGCCTGCGAACACGACGTTGAAGTGGATGCCGCATGCGAAATTCGATCATGGGTGGCATGGCGGCTTCACTTGCGTGAGTTGCCACGCGAAGGCGCTGACGAGCACGGACGCGGGTGACATCTTGCTGCCGGGGATTGCGACCTGCCAGACTTGCCATGCTCCGGGACCGGAGCATGCTGAGTCGCGCTGCTTTGAGTGCCACACCGAAATTCACGCTGCCAGCCCTCCGGACTAGCAGCCGCTAGATTTCGTTAGTGATTCGCAATCGACCTACGTTGCACATAAAGGCGAGAAGCGTGGCTGAGCAGGGCGCAGCGTACTGCGCCCTGCTCTTAATCTTGATGCGGCACGCTCATGCATGATTCACAAGCGCCATCATATCGGGCGCGTAGCGTTCGCCGAACACTTCAATCTGTGCGAAGCGCGCCTTGATCTCTTTCAAGTCGCTTGCGGTGAGCTTTACGTTGAGTGCTCCCATGTTCTCCTCGAGATAGCGAATGCGCTTCGTGCCGGGAATGGGGATGAGGTCGTTGCCCTGAGCAAGAACCCAAGCGAGGGCCAACTGTGCCGCGGTCGAGCCTTTCTTGCCGGCGAGCTCCTTTACGGTTTCCAGTAGCTTAAGGTTGGCCTGCAATGCTTTCTCTCCAAAACGCGGATTCGTCCGGCGCCAATCGCTGGCATCAAGATCCTCGAGTTTTTGGATCGCGCCTGTTAAAAAGCCGCGCCCTAGCGGGCTGTAAGGCACAAAGGTGATTCCCAGTTCGCGGCAGGCGGACAAAACGCCATTCGTTTCCACTTCGCGGGACCAGAGCGAATACTCGCTTTGCAGCGCTGCGATCGGATGAACCTTGGCGGCGCGCCGCAACGTTTGGGGACCGGCTTCCGATAGCCCGAGCGCGCGTACTTTGCCGGCCGAAACCAGTTCGGCCATGGCGCCGACGGTGTCCTCAATCGGAACTTTCGGATCGACACGGTGCTGATAGAAGAGATCGATCGTTTCGATGCCAAGCCGCTTAAGACTGGCGTCGCAAGCGCGCCGTACATTTTCAGGCGAACTATCAAGGCCCCGGGTGCCATCGGGATTGAAGCGGAACCCGAACTTCGTGGCAATGACCACGCTGTCGCGGGGCACGTCGCGCAAAAAACGGCCTAGTAATTCTTCATTGGTGTGCGGCCCGTAGACCTCGGCGGTATCAAGAAAATTGCCGCCAAGTTCCAAATAACGGCGAAGAACACGGAGCGATTCCGTCTCATCGGCCGGTCCGTAGGCAAAGGACATGCCCATGCAGCCGAGTCCTAGCGCGGAAACGAGAGGACCATTCTTTCCAAGTTGACGCTGTTGCATAAACTTCTCCTCGTTGGGATTCAGTACGTTGGATGAAACGTTCGCACTTTGCGTTACAAATAATGCTACCAGCATGAGCGCACATCCTTCGCTACAATGAAAGAGGGCGCGCACCACATGCCCCGCTCCATTTGGTTTTTTCATGCCTTCCCAATCAAAGGATGCCTTTGTGCCAGTGGCTCCGCCTGTTTCGCCGGCGCCGGTCGCTCATGAGGGTGCGGCGCGCGCGTTCTGGCGTGTGCTGACCCGCTTCGATTCCTCAAAGCTCACCCCCTACCAGGGCCTGCGCAACTCGACCGGCGTGCTCCTGCCGCTGGCCGCCGGATTCGCCCTGAACATGCCTCTGGGCGGCCTGGCGGCGGCTAGCGGCGCACTCTGGGTCGCTTTTTCCGACGGCAGCGATCCCTACGCCCAGCGCGCCAGGCGCATGCTCTCTTCCAGCGTGCTGTGCGCGCTGGCCGTTCTTCTCGGAACACTCTCCGGCAATCACAATGCCGCTGCTGTAATCATCGCGACGCTGTGGGCTTTTGCCGCGGGAATGTTTGTCGCCGCCGGCACCACGGCCGCCGAACTCGGAGTGGTCAGCCTGGTCACGATGCTTATTTATACCGCGCAGCCGCTAACTCCCAACCAAGCTTTAATCGCCTCTGGGCTCGCGCTTGGCGGCGGACTTCTACAGACGGCGCTGTCGGTGGCGCTCTGGCCGGTGCGGCGCTATGAACCAGAACGGCGAGCACTCGCCAATTTATTTCTCGAACTCGCACGCACGGCCGAACGGCCGCTGAGCGCGACCGCGGCGCCACCCGCGACGGACCATAGCACGCAAGCGCAAGAAACTCTCTCCGGCCTGGAGCGCGAGACAGCCATCGAAGCCGTGCGGTATCGCGCTTTGCTCGGCCAGGCGGAGCGCATTCGACTCAGTCTAATGATGCTCCTGCGGTTGCGCCTTCGCATGCAGCGCGAGAGTCCCATGCATTCCGGCGCGCAGACTCTCGGCGACTACCTGAAAAGAGCAGCGCAAGCTCTGCAAGCGATCGGCGAGTCCCTGAGATCCGGAAAACCGGCCGGCGGGTGCAAAGAAATTCTCGCCGCGAGTGAAGCCCTCACGCTCCGGTTGCGGGAAGAGACGGATAGCTTGCCGCCTTCTTTCCTCTCCGCCTCGGCGAAAGACGCGCGTTTCCAGATGGACGCGCTCAATGGCCAGCTTCGCGCCGCTTTCGACCTGGCCACAAACGCCACATCCAGCGGCCAAGCGGAGTTCGTGAAACGAGAAGCGCAGCAGCCCTGGTGGCTTCGCTTTAGCGGCCTGATGGCGACGCTGCGCGCAAATCTGAACCTGCGATCTTCAGTGTTCCGGCACGCCATCCGTTTGGCGGCCCTGATCGCTTTCGGCAACGGCCTGGAACGCAGTTTCTCCTGGCATCGCTCCTACTGGCTGCCGATGACGATTGTTCTCGTGCTGAAGCCGGAATTCACGGCTACGTTCAGCCGCGGTCTCTTGCGGATTGTCGGAACGATCGCGGGACTTTTTCTGGCCACAGCACTGTTTCGCTTTCTTCCCCACACCATCATGCTCCACATTATTTTGATCTTTGTATTCACGCTCCTGCTGCGGTGGGTAGGTCCGGCAAACTACGGGATTTTCGCGGCGGCCGTCAGCGCGGTTGTGGTTCTTCTGATCGCCATCACCGGAGTCTCGCCGAAGGAACTGATCTGGGCACGCGGAATCAACACGGCGGCAGGCGGCACCATCGCGCTTCTCGGGTATTGGATCTGGCCGACCTGGGAACGAACGCAGGTCTCCGATATGATTGCCGAAACGCTGGATGCTTACCGGGAATATTTTCACAGACTTGCGGGACCCTATACAGGGTACGAAACCAGCAGCGCGCGGGAACTCGATCGCGTGCGGCTGGGGACACGCGTGGCACGCACGAACCTGGAAGCATCGATCGACCGGCTGGGCGCGGAGCCCGGAACTACGGCGAAGCAGATGAACCAATTAAACGCGCTGCTGGCAAGCTCGCACCGTTTTGCGCATGCAGCGATGGCGCTGGAGGCAGGTTTGCTGCATACGGCTGCAGTTCCGGCACGGACGGCGTTCCGCACGTTCGCAGAGGACGTGGAGAAGACGCTCACTTTGCTGGCGGCAGCGCTTCGCGGCACGCACGTGCATCTGACGGAGTTTCCGGACCTGCGCGAAGATCATCACGTTATGGTGCAGTCCGGGGATCCTAAAATCGAGCGGTACGCGCTGGTCAACGTGGAAGCGGACCGGATGGTGAATAGCCTGAATACGCTGCGCGAGCAGGTGCTGGAACGCGTGCGGGCAAAAACCGCGGCGTGAAGATGCCACGCCAGACCGCTCAGCTCCGGTGCATCGAAAGAGTGACATAACCTAATGCGGCGGCCGAGCGGCGAGGAAATGCGATGAGGCGCCACGTGCTCACGGGGTTGATGAGCTTTGCGGCGGCGGTGATCAGCGGTGCGGTTTTTGCCTAAGGCGCGTCGGCAAATACAGGTCTAGTTAACAATAACCGTAGCCCCCTCCCCTGTTTTTCATAAGTGTTGCATCTAAAGGAGTTAGAGTTCATGTAAGTGGTTTAAAATCAACACTTACGGGTATTTCTGTAAGTGTTGATTTTAAAGGGACTTAGGCCGCGCCAAAATCACGCAAAATCGCCATTTTTGTAAGTGTTGATTCTGAACAGGTTATTCCCCTCCCGAAGAAAACTACGAAACCGACTGTTCTAGACGAAAAATCCCGGGGGAGTAAAAGTTTAAATCAAGGCCGAATCCAGCCGAGGCAACGCGCACTGCTTTACGGCGACAGTATACCACAGTTCGGTTTCCTAGCGAGGAGCGAAAACATCGCGAGTGGCGGGGTAGATGCGGCGGAAGGCGGAATAGCTGGCGTTCAGGGTGGTGATGGCTGCGGGTTCGGGATTGACGCAGGAGGCAACGCGAACGACGGCGGCGCAGGCGGCGTCGACGGAAGGCCACACGCCAGCGCCTACGCCGGCGAGAATGGCAGCGCCGTAGGCTGCGCCCTCTTCGGCTTCGACGATTTCGACGGCGTGGCCGTAGACGTCGGCCTGGATCTGGCGCCACAGGGGTGAGCGTGCGCCGCCACCACCTAGGCGGATGGTAGTGACGGGAACGTTCATTTCACGGAAGAGGGTGAACGTGTCGCGGAGGCTGAAGGCGACGCCTTCGAGGATGGCGCGAACGACGTGGGCGCGAGTGTGCGAGGCGGTGAGGCCGACGAGCGCACCACGAGCGTTGGAATCGAGATGCGGCGTGCGCTCGCCCATCAGATAGGGCGTCCACAGAAGGCCATCGGAACCGGAGGGGATTTTGGCGGCTTCGGCGGTGAGCTGATTGTAGGATTCGCGAGCGCCACTGGAACTCGTCGCGAAGGTGTCACGAAACCAGCGCAAGGAGAGTCCGGCAGCTTGGGTGACGCCCATGACGTGCCAGCGTCCGGGGATGGCGTGGCAGAAGGTGTGGACGCGACCGCGGGGATCGAGCGCGGGGCGGTCGGTAGCGGCAAAAACGACGCCGGAGGTGCCGATGGTGGCGCTGACAGTCCCAGCCGCGACGATGCCCATGCCGGTGGCGCCGGCGGCTTGGTCGCCGGCACCCGCCACGACGGGAGTGCCAACGCGCAGACCTGTCGCCGCAGCGCCATCTCCGGAAATTTTTCCGCAGACGTCGGGAGATTCGTGGAGGGAGGGTAACAAGCGCTCATCGATTTCGGCGGCTTGCAACATCGCCCGCGACCAGCAGCGATGGGTCACGTCGAGAAGCAGCGTACCGGAAGCGTCGGCCATATCGGTGGCGCGTTCGCCTGTGAGGCGAAAGCGAACGTAGTCCTTCGGAAGCATGACCGCGCGAACACGTTTCCAGTTTTCGGGTTCGTTCTCGCGCACCCAAAGCAGTTTTGTAAGCGTGAAATTCGCCAAGGCCGGATTGCAAGTGAGTTGAATCAGCCGTTCCTGGCCGATTTTGGCGGTCAGATCGCCGCACTGCTTTTCGGTGCGGACGTCGCACCAGATCAGTGCGGGACGAACGACGCTTCCCTGCTCGTCGAGCATGACCGCGCCATGCATTTGACCGGAGAAGCCGACGCAGGCGATTTCCTCGGCGCTAAGATTTGCGTTCGCGATGGCCTTGCGAACCGCAATGCCGGAGGCCCGCCACCAGTCTTCGGGGTGCTGCTCGGCCCAGCCGATCTGCGGCGAAGCGAAGGGCTGGTGTTCTTCAGTGGCGGAGGAGATGACGCGGCCGTTGCCGTCGATGACGATGGCGCGCGTTCCTCCGGTACCAACGTCAATCCCTAATACGTAGATAGGGCCTCCTCGACAGACGGCGTCGCTTGCCCACGAGATTGGGAGAGAGACTATCCCACTTCGTTGGTCATTAGGAAGAGAGGGCGCATTTCGAAGCTCGCGTATTGAGGGCGGAGGCGGTCGGTATTGTACTGCTCCTTGACGTTGACGACCTTTTTGGTGGCGGTGACGGTCTCGAGGGGAATGTTGTCGTAGTGGCCGTTCTTGAGGACGACGAGACGGCCGCTGATGTTTTTCAGGAGAAGATCGAGAGCGAGATTGCCGTAAGCCATGGGCGCGATGGAGTCAATGGCATCGGGATCGCCGCAGCGGACGAGATAGCCGAGCTTCTGGTTGATGACGTCGATCTTTTTGCCGTTGTTGAATTTGGCGGAGAGGTCCCTAATCTTGTCGCCGGCGATTTCGCCGATGCCGCCGAGCTTTTTGTGGCCGTAGGCATCGGTGCTTTCGCCTTCGAAGACCATTTCGCCGCCTTCGAACATGGCGCCTTCGGAGACGAGGACGATGGAGTAGCGGCTGGGATTCTTGCGGCGATCGGCGACGAGCAGTTCGGTGAGGTGCTCGATATTGAATTTGTATTCGGGAATGACGCAGCGATTGGCGGCGCCGGCCATGGTGGGAAGCATGGCGGTGAAGCCTGCGTAGCGGCCGAAGACTTCGAGGACCATGAAGCGCTCGTGGGAGCCGGCGGAAGTACGGAGGCTATTGACCATCTGAATGGTGCGGGTGACGCAGGTGCTGAAGCCGATGCAGTAGTCGGTGCCGGGGACGTCGTTGTCCATGGTCTTGGGAATGCCGATGACTTTGAAGCCTTCTTTGTGGAGGCGAACGCCATAGCTGAGCGTGTCGTCGCCGCCGATGGGGATGAGAGTATCGATGCCAAGCCAGGCGAGATTCTTGAGGACTTCGGGAGTGAGGTCGTTCTTCTCAGCGGTGAATTTGTCCTTGAGATGCGAGGGGACGCTGGATTTGCCGACGCGGCCAGGATTGGTGCGGGAAGAATGGAGAAAGGTGCCGCCGGTGCGGCCGGCGCGATCCACGATCTCTTCGTCGAGAAGGAAGAAATTGTCGGAATTGTCGTAATCCTTCTCGCGAACCATGTCGACGAGGCCGGCCCAGCCGTGGCGAATGCCGATGACCTGATAGCCTTCGCGGATGGCACGAAGAGTGACGCCACGAATGGCGGGGTTGAGACCAGGAACGTCGCCGCCTCCGGTGAGGATGCCGATGACGCCCTTCTTGGTGTTTACGTTTGCCATGACTCTAGAATTGCCCTTTCGTTGGATGTCGAACAGGAAATTATCCTCTTCGGAGGAGGTTTTAGGAAGAGTGAAGGAGAGATTAATTTTTCAGGATGAATGAATTCAAATAATTGATTTGGAAATCAGAGTTCGATTTTTGTGCCGAGGACGGCGAGAAACTTGGCGAGCCAGGAGGGATGCGCGGGCCAGGCTGGGGCGGTGACGAGGTTGCCGTCGGCGATGGCTTCGGTCATGGCGAGATTGACGTAGGTGCCGCCGGCTTGAGTGACGTCCGGGCCAACGGCCGGGTAGGCGCTGCACTTTTTACCTCGGACGACATCTGCAGCGGCAAGGATTTGTGCGGCATGACAGACGGCGGCGATGGGCTTGTTAGCTTTGGAAAAGTGATGAACGATTTCGATGACGCGCGGGTTGAGGCGGAGGTATTCGGGTGCACGGCCGCCGGGGATGACGAGGGCGTCATAGTCTTCGGGCTTGACTTGGTCAAAAGTGGCGTTGAGCGCGAAATTGTGGCCGCGCTTTTCGGAGTAGGTCTGGTCGCC
>WNFD01001434.1_pt1 | contig 24137 bp, 29 predicted proteins | sample 5400491 | NCBI WGS metagenome assembly WNFD01 (sample SAMN13153343, study PRJNA577476) | soil metagenome | isolation source: 120 cm saprolite under Douglas fir tree site 2 hole 2 replicate 2 | place: USA:California | collected 2015-04-18
TAGTCGCCGCGCTGGATCGCCTGGTACAGGTCGCGCTGGTGGTAGTCGCCGTCCCCCGACGCGATCTGGTCGGCCTCGGCTTGCGTCAAAAACTCGACGCCCTGGTCAGTCTTGAAGTGGTACTTCACCCAGAACTTCTCGCCAGCCGCGTTGATCCACATGTAGGTGTGGGAGCCGTAGCCGTTCATGTGCCGCCAGGCCCGCGGGATGCCGCGGTCGCCCATCAGCCAGGTCACCTGGTGCGCCGACTCGGGGGACAGGGTCCAGAAGTCCCACTGCATGTCGTTGTCGCGCAGGTTGTTGTCCGCGCGCCGCTTCTGCGAGCGGATGAAGTGCTGGAACTTCAGCGAATCTGCTCGATCAGGTAATGATCCTGGAGCAGGATCGGGCCATCCTGGCCGACGGTGAGCGAGTGCTCGTCACTCTCGACCGGCGCGCCGGCATCGGTTGTCGTCGCTTTGGCTTGTACGTCTGTCACTGCCATTCCTCCTCGTGATAGTGCGTTCCGACCATGGAGCCTCCGGCCGCTTGACAGGCCGGGCATAGGCCCCAAAAGACCACTTCTGCCTCATCGATTACGAAGCCATGCTCATCGACCGGTTCGAGGCACGGTCGTTCCCCCACCACGCAGTCGACATCCTCGGTGCGGCCACACCCCCGGCACACCAGGTGGTGATGGTTGTCTCCGACCCGCCGCTCGAACCGGGCGGGATGCCCGGCGGGCTCGATCCGGCGCAGCAGGCCCGCGTCCGTACACGCCGCCAGCACGCCGTAGATGGCCTGCAGGGACAGCGCACCGAACTGCTCTCGCACGCCCTCGGCGATCGCGTCGGCGGTGGAGTGCGGGTGCACGGTCAGCCACGTCAGGACGGCCTGGCGCGCCATGGTCACGCGAAGCCCGGCCTCGCGCAATTCCTGCACCACGGCCTCGTCCCGACTGGCAGAAACATCAACCATGATGCGGCCATCTTCTCGCGCTTTCTGGAACCAGTCAAGAAATGGAACAATTTGAGACACCGTCTCCCGGCCGCCTGGCTGCCGCCGGGCCTGGCACGCCTGACCTGCGCCCTGGGGGTGCGGCGTTACGGTACCGATCCGGCTCTGGTTACCATCACAACGCCGTGAAGGTCCTGCGCCAACCCCATGCTGCGATCCTATGATCGACTCAACGACGAATCCGGGAGGGGTGTGCGATGCCAGCTGTGCAGGCGAACGGGATCGATATCTACTACGAGGTTCAGGGCGAGGGCGAGCCGATGGTGCTGATCCCCTACCTGGCAATCGACCAGGCGTGCTACGCGTTCCAGGTCGCCGAGTACGCCAAGCACTACACCTGCTTCAGCGTGGACCTGCGGGGTGCGGGCCTGTCCGGGAAGCCGGAAGGCGTTTACACCACCGAACTGTTCGCCGCCGACATCGCCGCGTTCATGCAGGCGGCCGGCATCGAGCAGGCGCACATCTTCGGGCTCTCCCTCGGCGCGGCGGCCGGCATGTGGCTCGCCGCCCGGCACCCGGAAAAGGTGAAGACGCTGTCGCTGCACAGCGCCTGGACCGCCAGCGACCCGTTCCTGCGCGCCGTCGTGGAGGGCTGGCAGATCATCGCCCAGGCGCTGGCCAGCGTGCCCGAGATGATGATCCAGGGGATCTTCCCCTGGTGCTTCACCCCCGAGATGTACGCCGCGCGGCCCGAGTACGTCGACGCCCTGGCCGAGTTCGTCCGCGGCCGCCCGATGCCGCCGGTGGACGCCTTCATCCGCCAGTCCGGGGCCGTCCTCGCGCACGATGCGACGGCCGCGCTCGGATCCATCCAGGCGCCGACCTTGATCACGTTCGGGCGGCACGACCTGGTGACCTCCACCCGGTTCGCCGCGCCGCTCAGCAAGGGCATCGCGGACTCCGAGGTCCTGGTGTTCGAGGACTGCTCGCACGCCCCGATCTACGAAAACGTCGAGGGATTCAACCAGCAGACGCTGGCCTTCCTGCAGCGTCACTAGGCGGGTGTCGATTTGCGGCCGCGGCAGCGTAGTACCAGTGAGGAACCGACACTGGAGGCATCATGAAATACGCACTGCTGATCTACGCCGCGCCGGGCGCGAGCGAGCAGGCCGCACCCGCCGCCGGCGTCATCTCCGACTGGGTGGCCTACACCCGGGCCATGAAGGAATCCGGCGCCCTGGTGGCCGCCGAACAGCTCACCGGAACCGACACGGCGACGAGCGTGCGGGTGCGGGGCGAGGACCGACTGCTCACCGACGGCCCGTTCATGGAGACCAAGGAACACCTGCTCGGCTTCTTCCTCATCGACGTGCCCGACCTGGACGCCGCGCTTGGCTGGGCGGCACAGATGCCGACAGCCGCGCACGGCACCGTCGAGGTGCGCGCGGTGCAGACCGGCCGGCCATGGCAGGCCGTGCTCGGTTGACCGCGGGCGGGCTCGAGCGCGCCTTCCGCGAGGAATGGTCGGCCATCGTCGCCGCGCTCGCTCGGCGGCTGGGCGACCTGCAAGCCGCCGAGGACGCCGCCGCGGAGGCATTCGCGGCGGCCGCCCGAGCCTGGGCGCGGGACGGCATGCCGCCCAACCCGGGCGGCTGGCTGATGCTGACCGCGCGCCGCAAGGCCGTCGACCAGCGGCGGCGCGACCGGACGATCGCCGTCGAGCCGGAGCTGCTAGGGGATCTGGCTCAGGAAGAGGCCGCCCTCGGGGATGACCGGCTGGCGATGATCTTCGCCTGCTGTCATCCGGCGTTCGCGCTGCCGGTGCGGGTGGCCATGACGCTGCGCTACGTGGCCGGGCTGACCACGCCGCAGATCGCGGCCGCGTTCCTCATCGGCGAACCCACGCTGGCGCAGCGGCTGGTCCGGGCCAAGCGCAAGATCGCGGACGCCGGGATCAGGTTCGAGGTGCCCGGCACCGACGCCCTCGCCGGGCGGCTCGCGGGCGTGCGCGCGGTCATCTACCTGGTCTTCAACGAGGGGTACGCGGCCAGCGGCGGCGACGAGCTGATCCGCGCCGAGCTCTGCGAGGAGGCCATCTGGCTCGGCCGGCTCCTGCACCGGCTGCTGCCCGCGGACACCGAGACCGCCGGGTTGCTCGCGCTGATGCTGCTGCACCACTCAAGAGCCGCGACGCGCCAGGACCCCGACGGGCGCGCCGTGCCGCTGGCCCGCCAGGACCGGGCCCGCTGGGACGCGGCGCTGATCGCCGAGGGCACCGCTGTGCTCGACGCCGCGGTGGCCAGGCGGGCGCCGGGCCCCTACCAGGTCGAGGCCGCGATCGCCGCGCTGCACGCGGCGGCGGCCAGGGTTGAGTCCACCGACTGGCCGCAGATCGCGGCGCTGTATGGCACGCTGGCCCGGCTCACCCCGTCCCCGGTCATCGAGATCAACCGGGCGGTCGCGGTCGGCATGGCGGACGGCCCGCAAGCCGGGCTGGCCATCCTGGAACCCGTGCTGGCCGCGGGCACGCTCACGGGCTACGCGCCGCTGCACGCCGCCCACGCCGACCTGCTGGAACGCCTGGGCGACCAGGACGAGGCGGCCGCGGCGTAGGCCCGGGCGGCGCAGGCCGCGGGCAACACCACGCTGCGGCGGGAACTGCGCCGCAGGCGCGACGAGACGCGCTGGTCGTGGTGACCGCGCTGCCGGCCATCCACCGCAGTGTCGGCGGCAGCATCGCCACGCTGGAATGGGCGGTCAACGCCTACGCGCTCACCTTCGCGGCCGGCATGATCACGGCGGCCGCGCTCGGCGACCGGCTCGGCCGGCGCCGGGTCTACGTGGCCGGGCTGGCGCTGTTCAGCCTGGCCTCGGCCGCCTGCGCGCTCGCCCCGACCGCGGACACCCTGATCGCCGCGCGCGCGGTCCAGGGGCTGGGCGCGGCGGCCGTCACCCCGCTCAGCCTGACCATATTGACCAGCGCCTTCCCCGCCTCGCGGCGCGGCGCCGTGGTCGGCATCTGGGGCGGCATCGCCGGGCTGGCCATCGCCGGCGGCCCGCTGGCCGCCGCTGGCTACCGGGCTGCGGCTGCTGCCGTGGACCGGGACGCTGATGCTGGTCGCGCCGCTGGCGGGGGCCGTCGCGGACCGGATCGGCACCCGGCCGCTGATCGCCGTCGGGCTGGCCCTGCAGGCCGGCGGCCTGGCCTGGGTCGCGTCCGGCGCCGCGTCAGCCGGCGGGTACGGGCGGTGGGTGCTGCCGATGATCGTGGCGGGCGTGGGCATCTCGATGGCGATGCCCGCCGTCTCGGCCGCCGCGCTCGGGGCGGTCGCGCCGCCGGACCTGGGCCGCGCGTCGGGGGTGAACAACACGCTGCAGCGGTTCGGCGGCGCATTCGGGATCGCGGTGACGGCGGCGGTGTTCGCCGCGCACGGGCAACTCGGCTCGCCGGCCGGCGTGGTGGCGGGCTTCCGGCCCGCGCTCGCGGTCTCGGCGCTGCTTTCCCTGCTCGGCGGGGGCGCGGCGCTGGCCGCGGGGCGGCGCGGCGGTGCTCAGGCGGCCGCGGGGCGGCGCGGCGGTGCTCAGCCGGCCGCGGCCCCGCAGGCCGGCCAGACCTTGGCCGCGAGCTCGGTGCGGGGTGGATAGACAGCCAGGTGACATCTTTAGTTAACGTTCTGGGTGCCTTCAGGATGGGTTGTGTCGCTGACCACCGCCGGCCTGCAGAAGTGGGTCTTCGACGGGAGCCAGTGGAAGCTGGCCTACACGCTGCAGGCGGGCTTGAACCTCGGCCAGCCCTACACCATCCCCGGGTACCCGACCGGAATCAACGCCGCCGCCCCGGCGGCCGACGAGAGCTTCCGCACGGTGTGCGCCGCCGGTTTCGGCGAAGTGCTCCGCGGCGTCGCGTTCACGCCGGAGCGTTAGCTCCTGGCACGATGGCGGCATGGGAGAAGCGAGTCACAACGCGAAGCTGACCCGGACGGAGGCCTCGGCCGCAGTCACCCACCTCGGGTGGCGTTACGTGCTGGGCGAGTTCCGGACGCAGGTACTGACCGGATCGCTGCCGCTGGCGGCCGACGTCGCCGGGCGGGCGGCGGCCGTGCCCGGCGCCGACGGGCACCTGCGGATGGACGTGCGCGACGACCGGGTGGTGCTGGCGCTGCAGACCGCGGCGGTGGCCGCGGTGACGCTGCGCGACGTGCAGCTGGCGCACCGGATTTCCGCGGTGGTGGGCGAGTTCCGGCTGACCACACAGGCTGGGACCCGGTCGGTTCAGGTGCTCGAGATCGGCATCGACGCGATGGAGATCGCGAAGATCAGGCCGTTCTGGCAGGCGGTGCTCGGCTACGCCGACGAGCCGGGACGATCGGGTCCCGGGGCCGGGCTGGCCGACCCGCTCGGCCAGGGGCCGGCGATCTGGTTCCAGCAGATGGACGCGCCCCGGTCGCAGCGCAACCGCATCCACGTCGACGTGTCCGTGCCGCACGACGAGGCGCATCAGCGCATCGCGGCCACGCTGGCGGCCGGCGGCACCCTGATCTACGATGCGGAGGCGCCCGCGTTCTGGGTGCTCGCCGACCCCGAGGGCAACGAGGCGTGCATCACCACCTGGCAGGGCCGGGAAGGCTAGGGCAAGGGCATAATCCAGCCGAACGAGCCGTGGTGCGTGCTCCGCGAAGGATGATTGGCCCTGATAGGGGTCGGGCTACATGGACTGGCCCGCGGCCGTCGTCGAAGTCACGGCCCGAGAGGATACGGCGGAGGAATACGGCAATCTCGGGAATCCGCAGGGCCAATGCATTCCAGACGATCTCGTAATCGATACGCGCGTATTCATGCGTGACAATGTTGCGCATACCTTTGATCCTGCGCCATTCTATTTGAGGTTGATCAGTAATGAATTCCTCGCTGAGCCTGGACACCGCTTCGCCGATCCGGTGCGTAATGGCTTCGGCCGCGAGCCGCAGTGCCTCATCCTCGTCGTATGCGGCGCGGCCCCTGGCCACTAGCCGTGCCGCCATGTCAGTGAACTCAAGGAGGTCAAGCAGGGTATCGCGAACCCGGCGTCCATACGCCTGCGTGACCCACTCGCCTAGCTCCGGCTCACCCCCCTCTGACCGGGCGCTCACAGGGGAACCGCTTCGGCTCGGATGGCCGCGTCTCGATCCTTAAGGGCCCGGTCGGATACGACATCCACGTGCGTACCGAGCAGATCCTCCAGTTCAGTAACCATTCCGGCCTGGTCGAGTAGCGATGCCTCGGGTCCAAACGTGACCAGTAGGTCGACATCACTGTCCGGGCCGTCTTCGCCACGGGCGATCGACCCGAAGACCTGTACGCCTCGGGCATGGTTCCGGGCGGCGATTTCCAGCACCTCCTCCCTGAATCGGGCGAGCAGGATTGACGGGCGCGGCCGGGCAGCGTCGAGCAGCCGGGTCAGCATCGCCCGGGACGGCTCCCGCCGGCTGCTTTCATAAGCGGCAATGTTAGGTTGGCGAACCCCGGAGCGTGCCGCAAGCTCCTGTTGCGTCATACCTGCCAGCCGACGAGCGCCCTGAATACGTTCCGCCGCGTTCACAACGTAAATATATCATTTGATATAAGAGCGGCGGCGTATTATGCGTCCGCGGGCTGGAGTTCGGACCAGAGGGCGCGGTAGGCGCGGGCGGCCTGGCTGCGGGGGGCGAAGGCGGTGACCGGGGCACGCTCCACCGACATGCGTTCGATCAGGGACAGGGAAGGGATGGCGGTCGCTGCCACCTCCGATCGTTCGGCCCCAAGGTCTTTGATTATTTGCTGGTGCAGCTTCTTGCGGCCGTCGGCCATGGAGAAGAACGCGCGCACCTCGGGGCGGCGGCCGTTGAAGCCGGCCACGAACTCGGTGAGCTGGTCCAGCGTGCGCACCGACAGGGTAGTCGGGATCAGCGGGACCAGCAGGACGTCGGCGGCATGCATGACGTTCTCGGAGACCAGGGAGATGCTCGGCGGGCAGTCGAGGAACACGTTGTCGTATTCGGCGGCGAGCGGCTGGAGCAGCTGGGCGATCTTGCGCGTGGGCTTCCTGTCGGCACTGTTTTGGCCAGCACTGTCGAGAAGAAGGTCCATGTTGCGGTAGGTGAAATCGGCCGGGAGCAGGTCCAGGTCCTCGAAGTCGGTGCCCTTGATGGCCTCGTCCAGGGTTTTCGTGCCCCGGATGAGCGCCTTCCCGCCGCCCTTGACCCGGGGCTTGATCCGGAGCAGGAAGCTGGCCGCGCCCTGCGGGTCCAGGTCCCACAGCAGGGTGCGATGGCCGTCGGCAGCGGACAGGTGGGCCAGGTTGACCGCGGCGGTCGTCTTGCCGACGCCGCCCTTGATGTTGTAGGTGGCGTAGATCTTCACCGGCTGGCCGCCTCGGCGGGCTCATTGGGCTGGGACGCCTCGGCGGGCTCGGTCGGCCCGCCGAGTAGGGTACGGATCCGCTGCCGGCCCGCCGGGCCGGCGAACCTGGCGAACCGCCTGGCGAAGTCCGCGCGGGCTTCGGCCTGGGAGACCGCGAGCTTGGCGGCGATTTCACCCATGGCCAGCAGCGTAGCGGCGGGAGCCGCGCGCTCGGCCAGCATCGCGTCGGCCAGCACGTGGATCTCCTCGCGCTGGACCTGGCTGTCCTGGAACTCGCCGAGGCAGTCCTGCAGCGACTTGAGGTCCCCGACCACCTTCCGGTACGCGACCGGGTCGTGCAGCGGCGCGAAGAACTCCAGCAGGTACCGCAGCTCCTTGGCGCGTTTGCGCAGGTCGTGCAGGGATTCCGGGGCCGAGGCCGGGGTGATCGCGCCGCCTTGGGCCGCGATCCGCCGGAACGCGCGCCCGGTCGTGCTGATGGCCAGCTCTACCGCGACGGGCTCGCGGCGCCGACGCTTGGGGGCGCCCGCGTCCCTGACCTCGAGCAGCGCTTTGCGCCAGTCGTCGGTGATGGCCCGGAACCGCGGCCCGCGCAGCGCCGTGGCCAGCCGCCGGAACTCGCGAGCGCGGCGCCTGACCAGGAAGGCGCGGAGCGGCTCCAGGTCGGCCGGCGACGCGGCGATCAGGTCCTCGGTCATCGGGCCGAAGCCGAGCAGGTGGACGTCGAGGTCCCTGGTCGGCGTGGTCAGGTCGCCGAGCCACTTGAACTCGGCACTGTACTTCCTGGCCAGGTCGGCGGGCAGGACCTCGCCGAGCAGCTTGATCGCCGACCGGGTGCGGCGGACGGCGACGCGCAGGTCGTGCAGGAACTCGGTGTCGATGTCGCGGAGTACGCCGTCGACGTTCTGCTCCAGGGTGTCGAGCAGGCGCAGCAGCAGCCGGGCCACCGCGACGGACGCGGGCATCTGCGCGGTGATCTCCGCGTCCACGCCGCTGGTGTATTCGGCGGGGTGGCGGCCGAGCGCGGTCAGGGCCGCGGTGAACACGCTCTGGCTGGCGCGGGAAACGCCGGGGACGGCGGCCAGCAGGACAGCCGCCTTGCGGGCCTGGCCGGGGTAGCCGCGGACTTCGGCGACGGCCAGCCGCAGCGGTAGTTCGGCGATCGTGCCAGTCGCGATCGTGCCCGGCGCGGCGGCGGTCACGGTGGTGTGGTCCGCGACCAGCCGGGCCACGGTCTTGCCGTCCGCGTTGAGCAACCGCGTGACGCTGACCGTGCTGACTGCCTTGACGACGGGCAGCAGCGCTCTCGGGCTGATCAGCACCATGATCCGGTCCCGCACCGGCCCGGCGGGCAGGTCTTCGGCCAGGCTAGGCCGTCTCGGCGGCCAGCCGGTTATCGGCTGCTCGGCCTGCGGCGTGCCGTCGGCCTTGCTCAGGAGCAGCCGGCCGCCCCGCCTGGCATGCTCGAACTCCAGCATGAGCCCGGCCCGGTACAGCCGCCAGTCGAAGGTATCCAGCCAGGTACGCCGGCGGGCGCCGCTGCCGGGCGCACCGGGCTCCGGGGCGGCCGTGAACGTCTGCGACAACGCGGCGAGGGCGGCCGGCCAGGGATCCAGGGCTGCGGCCTCGGCGTCGTCCTCCCTGGCATCCTGGGCGGGCGCCTCCAGGACGAAGCCGCGCAGGTCAGGCGTCATTCCATCACGCTCTCCTTCAGGCAATGCTACGCCCGCCCCCCTAAACTTCCGTCTATCCTACTGTCGGCCCAGACGTAAACGGTAAGCGAACGGACCATGTCAGGCCGGTGACCGCAAGGATGTCCGCCGGGCGCGGCATCCCGGCCTGGGCGCCGTGGCGGGTGACGGCCGTGGCGCCCGCGGCGGCGGCCGCGCGGACCGCTTGGGTCGCCGGGACGCCCGCGGCCAGGGCGACGGCGAGCGCCCCGACGAACGTGTCGCCGGCCCCGACGCTGTCGACCGCCTCGACCCGGAACGCCTCTATGGTCTGCGGGGCGCCGTCCGGGCCGGCCAGGGCGGCGCCGTGCGCGCCCGCGGTGACCACGGCGTGGCGCGGGCCCGCGGCTACCAGCTCGCTGGCCGCCTGGGCCGCGTCGTTCAGGCCCTCCACCGGGCGGCCGAGTACGGCGGCCGCTTCCGTCTCGTTCACCACCAGCCAGTCCAGGCCTTCGCCTCTGGCGACGAGCGCAGCGGCCTCTGGGGGGGCCGGCGCCAGGTTGAGGATGCGGATGGCCCCGCGCGGCTGGGCGAGGGCCGACCTGATCGCGGGCACCGGAATCTCGGCGCAGATGACCAGGACGTGCGCTGGATGGCTGAGGGCCGCGGCGACTTCCCCGGCGCCGACCTCGTGGTTGGCGCCGGGCGCGACCGTGATGAGGTTCTCGCCCGCGCGGTCGACCGAGATCATGGCCAGCCCGGTGGGGATCCCGGGTACGGCGCGGACGGCGCCCGCGTCCACCCCCTCGGCGCGCAGGGCGGCCAGCAGTTGCCTGCCGAAGTCGTCGTCGCCGACGCAGCCCACCATGAGCACGTCGGCGCCGAGCCTGGCCGCCGCCACCGCCTGGTTGGCGCCCTTGCCGCCCGGCGTGAACCGCGCCGCCGAGCCGAGCACGGTCGCGCCGGGTCCGGGCAGCCGGGGCACGGTGACGGAGATATCCATGTTCAGGCTGCCCAGGACGGTGACCCGCGGCCGGTTTCCCATGCCCTTACCCATCCCCTGTCCCATCCCGGCACCGTAGCGTGCCGGGGTCCGCCGCACCAGGAAGGGCCAGCGGCCCGGGAATTGGCTCTGCCGCCGAGGCTACAGGGCTCCTAAACTCGGCCTGTGCCACGTCAATTTCGCCAGGTGGATGTCTTCACCGACACTCCGTACCTCGGTAACCCCGTCGCGGTCGTGCATGGCGCCGACGGCCTGAGCGGCGAGCAGATGCAGTTGTTCGCCCGCTGGACGAACCTGTCGGAGACGACGTTCGTGCTCGCGCCGCGGGCCAGCGGCGCGGACTACTGGGTCCGGATCTTCACGCCCACCGGGGAGCTGCCGTTCGCCGGGCATCCGACCCTGGGCACGTGCCACGCCTGGCTGGAAGCCGGCGGCCGCCCGGCCAGCCCGGGCACGATCGTGCAGGATTGCGAGGCCGGGCTGGTCACGGTCAGGCAGACCGAGGCGGGCCTGGCGTTCGCGGCCCCGCCGCTGGTGCGCAGCGGGCCGGTCTCGGAGCTGGTGGCCGAGCAGGTGGCCAGTGCGCTGAACATCACGCGTGCCGACATGGTGGACATCCAGTGGGCCGACAATGGCCCCGGCTGGGTCGCCGTCCTGCTGGCCAGCGCGGAGGCGGTCCTGGCGGTCCGGCCGGGCGTGGTGGACATGGACATCGGCATCGCCGGGCCGTACCCGGAAGGCTCGCCTGAGGCGCTCGAGGTGCGCGCGTTCAGCCCGCAGGTCAGCACGGTCGAGGACCCGGTCACCGGCAGCTTGAACGCCTCGCTCGCGCAGTGGCTGCTCGCCGCCGGGCGGGTCACCGCCCCGTACGTGGCCAGCCAGGGCACCGCCCTGGGCCGCCGCGGGCGGGTGCGCGTCTCCCGCGACGATGACGGCCAGGTCTGGATCGGCGGCGGCACGGTCACCTGCGTCAGCGGCACCGTCGAGCTGTAGGACCCGCGCCGGCCGCCGCGGCCAAGCGGCGCGTCTTCGGTATGCGACGATTGACGTCGTGGTGGAGGTCCCTGGCGGATTGGCCGGAGCGCCCGCGGGGCTGCCGGAGCGCCTCGGGTCGATACTGGCGAGCTTCGCGTGACGGTGGTGATCGACGCCGCCCGGGCCGGGTCCGTCCTGCCGCTGGCTGCCCGCGCCTGCCGGCTCACCGATCGCGAGGTGGACGTCGTCCGCGGCGTGCTGAACGGGCTGGACACCAGGTCGGTCGCGGCCTCGCTGCACATCGCCGAGTACACCGTGCAAGCGGCGGCCGCATGGTATGGCGGTTCCTGATCTGCGACTGGAAAGGCGTGGTGGACCAGCTCACCGGCACCGCCAGGCGGCCAGGTCACGGCGGGGGCTGAGCCTTGGGACGGCGGCGGCGGACGGGGCGGTCGGGCGTCGGCAAGGTCGGGGCCAGCGGCAGCCGGGACGGCGGCTTGACCTCGGCCAGCCGCAGGTAGGTCACCAGGCGCTGGCCGCCGCGGGTGGCCAGGCTGGCGAGCACTGTTTGCAGTTCAGCGACGTCGCGGGCGACGACGGTGAGGAGATAGTCGGTCTCGCCGGCCACGTTGTCGGCGGCGATGATCTGCGGCAGGGCCCGGATCTGGTCGTCGAACACGCGGCTGGAGCGCGGGTCATGGCGGGCCAGCATGGCCGTGACGTACACCTGCAGCGGGAAGCCGGCCGCGGCCGGGTCGAGCTGGGCGCTGATGACCCGGATGACGCCTGACTCCTTCAGCCGGCGGACCCGGTGCAGGGTCGCCGCCGGCGACAGCCCGGCCAGCCGGGAGAGTTCGAGGTTGGTCCGGTCCGCGTCTTCCTGCAGCGCGGTGAGCAGCTGTATGTCAACTTCATCAAGTTCAACGGCCATAGTACAAAATATTATCTCGTTACTGAGCTCTAGTGACGAATTCTTGGCAGCTACCGGCGAGTATGGGTACATGAACACCAACCGCCGTCACGCCGTCGCAGCCCTCATCGCGGCCGGGCTGCTGTGGGGCACCACCGTGCCGCTGTCCAAGCTGGCCCTGGAATGGCTGTCGCCGGCCTGGCTCACCGCCACGCGCTTCGGCCTGGCCGCCGCGGTCCTGCTGGCCGTCGCGCCCCGCTCGGGGCTGCGTGCCGCGTTCACGCCCAAGGTGCTGGCCTCGGGCGCGCTCGGGTACGGCGGTTCGGTCCTGGTGCAGAACACCGGCATCACCCGGACCAGCGTTACCCACGCGGCCCTGCTGATCGGGGCCGTGCCCGTGCTGGTCGCGGTCATCGCCGCGGTGTGGCACCGCACCGTGGCCCGGCCGGTGGCCTGGATCGGCTTCGTCGTGTCGCTCGGCGGCGTGGGCCTGGTCACCGCGGGCGGCGGAGGCGGCGGCTCGACGCTGGCCGGCGACGGCCTGGTGCTGGCCTCGCTATTCCTGTCCGCCACGGTCACGGTGGCCCAGGGCCGGCTACTGACCGGCCGCGACCCGGTCGCGGTCACCGCCGTGCAGTTCCTGGCCGCCGCCCTGGGCGCGCTGCTGATCACCGTGTGCACCGAAGGCGCGCCCGCCATTCCAGCGAGCCCGGGTCCCGTGCTGGCGGTCGTCGCGCTGGCGGCGTTGGGCACGCTGCTGCCGTTCACGCTGTTCGCGTTCGGGCAGAGCCGGGTGTCCGCCGAGGTCGCCGGGGCGTTCCTCAACCTCGAGCCGCTGGTCGGCGCCATCGCGGGCGCGGTGGCGTTCGGGGACCCGGTCGGCCTCGCGCAGATCGCCGGGGGCGCGGCCATCGTGGCGGGCATCGGGCTGAGCAGCCTGCCGCTGCTCGCGGGCCGCCGCCGGTCTCAGGCCGCGCCGCGCCGTCAGGCGGTCCGCACCGAGCCGCTGGCTCTGGTGGGCACCGAGCCGCTCGCGGCGGCCCGCACCGAGCCGCTCGCGGCGGTCCGTACCGAGCCGCCGGCGCCGGTCCGCGGGGAGTTCGCGGCACATGGTTGTGACAACGTGCCCGAAAGAGCCACCACGTTGTCACAATCATGCAATCCCGTCGTGCGCCGCGCGGGGCGTTATGGGGTAAATGTACGGGTTTGTGGGGTGAGGGTTGGCAGGCGCCGGCGGAGCGCGCGGGCGGGGACTGGACAGGGGCGGCGGCGCCCTCCGGGGCGTGGGCGGGCGGCTGGGCGGCCGTCTGGCCGCGGCAAGGGGTCTACTGCAGGTACGGGGCCAGGAGCGTCAGGTCGGCGGGCGACAGGCGGTCGCGGGCGGTCTTGGCCTGGTGCCAGTACGGGTAGATCAGCGGCGGGGCGCTGGCCTTATCGAGCTGGGCTCGTTCGTCGGCGCTGAGGGTGAGGGACGCGGCCGCCAGGTTGTCGGCCAGCTGCTCCTCGGTACGCGCGCCGATCACCAGCGAGGTGACGGCCGGCTTGGCCAGGGTGTAGGCCAGGGCCACCTGGGCGGCCGACACGCCGTGCTGACCGGCGATGCTGAGCAGGCTCTCGACGGTGTCGTACAGGCCCTCGGGGTCGTAGACCGGCGGCTCGCCCCAGTCGGTGAGCTGCCGTGAGCCCGCCGGGGCCTCGTGGTCCCTGCGGTACTTGCCGGACAGCAGCCCGCCCGCCAGCGGGCTCCAGACCAGGACGCCCAGGCCCTGGTCGACCGCGAGCGGTATCAGCTCGTACTCCGCCTCGCGGGCCTGCAGGGAGTAGTAGATCTGCTGGCTGACGAACTGCGGCAGGCCCAGGCGCTCAGCCGTGCCCAGCGCCTTCATCAGCTGCCACGAGGCGTAGTTGGACGCCCCGACGTAACGGACCTTGCCGGAGGCGACCAGCAGGCCCAGCGCGTCCAGGGTCTCCTCGAGCGGGGTCTGGCCGTCCCACTCGTGCACCTGGTACAGGTCGATGTGATCGGTGCCCAGGCGGCGCAGGCTGGCCTCGCAGCCGGAAATGACGTGGTGGCGGGATAGCCCGGCGTCGTTCGGGCCGGGCCCCATCGCCATCCGCACCTTGGTGGCCACCAGCACCTGGTCCCGGCGGCCCTGCAGGGCCTGGCCCAGGATCTCCTCGGACAGGCCACCGGAGTAGACGTCGGCCGTGTCGATGAGGTTGACCCCGGCATCCAGGCACATGTCCACCTGCCGGCGGGCCTCGGCCACGTCGGTCGACCCCACGTTCTTGAACGAACCGCGGCCGCCGAATGTCATCGTGCCCATGGTGAGCACGGAAACCCGCAAGCCCGACGTGCCTAGTGTGCGATATTCCATGCGCCTGACCCTACCCAGCGCGATCCTGCCCATTGCGGCGGGGCCCAGACCAGGGCCGGGCACTGGCGGCGTGACGGCGGGCCAGCTCACGGTAGATGGCGGGGTTCGTCTCCACCCACTGCCTAGCCCGTCCGGTGATCTCCCCGGCGACCCGGGCCGGAACCCCCACGGCGAGCATGCCGTCGGGGACAATCATCCCCGGCGGCACCGTGGCCCCCGCCGCGACCAGGGCGCGGCGGCCGACGATCGCGCCGTCGAGCACGGTGGCGCCGTTGCCCACCAGCGCTTCCGCACCGATGACCGCGCCGTGGACGACGCACAGGTGACCGATGGTCGCACCCTCGCCGACTTCGGTCACCGGGTCGTCGCCCCCGTGCAGCACCGACCCATCCTGGATGTTCGCCCCGCGGCGCACCAGGATCGGCCCGAAATCGGCCCGCAGCACGGCCCCGTACCAGACCGAGGCTTCGGCCTCCACCCGGACGTCTCCGACCAGGGTGGCGGTAGGCGCGATCCACGCCTCGGGACTAACATCCGGCTCGCGGCCCTCAAAGGCGAATAGTGGCATCCGCCCATGATGCACCCAGCGGCTAGGCCTGCGGCTGGGAGATGTTGACCAGCCAGGACGCGCCGAACTGGTCGACGCACATGCCGAACTCGTCGCCCCAGACCTGCTTCTGCAGCGGCATGGTGGTGGTTCCGCTGGCGGACAGCTTCTCCCAGTAGCCGTGCAGGATGTCGCCGTCGTCGCCGCTGAGGCTGATCGAGAACCCGGCCATGGGGTGGTATTCCATGTCGCTGGTGATGTCGGCGGCCATGAGCGTGTAGCCAGCGTCGGTCTCGAGCTGCCCGTGCATGATCCGGTCGGCGTCGGGTGAGTTCTGGGCGCCGAAATCGGCGAAGGTGCTCAGCGTGAGGTTGCCGCCGAACACGCTGTGGTAGAACTCCAGCGCCTGCCGGGCGTTGCCGTTGAAGTTGAGATATGGATTCAGTCGAGAGGCCATGGTCTTCTCCTGAAGTTTTGTTCGATGCGAACGGAATCCCCTAGGGCCGACGCTACCAGCCCGGCCGCCGCGGCGGCCCGCGGGCCAGCCGGCCGGCCGAATTGCCCGTGTCGTCCGGGCGAGCCCTAGGGCCGGCCGCGGCGCCAGTGCGGCTTGCGCTTTTCCAGGAACGCCCGCATCCCTTCCCGCGCGTCAGGGAGCTGGCTGGTCGCGGCCATGACCTCGATGGCGTACGCGTAGGCCTTGGGCTGGTCCAGGTCGATCTGCGCGTACAGCGCCTGCTTGCCGATACCCTTGCTGTCGGCCGATCCCCTGGTCACCCGGTCCAGCAGGTCCCGTACCGCGGAGTCGAGTTGCGCCGCGGGCACCACCCGGTTGACCAGGCCCCAGTCCAGCGCGGTGCGCGCGTCGATGACGTCACCCGACAGGGCCAGCTCCGCGGCCCGTTTGCGGCCCACGTTCCTGGCGATGGCCACCATCGGGGTGTGGCAGAACCACCCGCCCTTGCCGCCGGGCGCGGCGAAGCCGGCGTCGTCGCTGGCCACGGCCAGATCAGCGCTGGCCACCAGCTGGCAGCCGGCCGCGGTGGCCAGCCCGTGCACCCGCGCCACCACCGGCTGGGGCACCTGCTGGATCAGCGTCATCAGCTCCGTGCAGGTCATCAGCAGCGAGCGGACCTGCGGCAGGTCAGCGTCGGCGACATCGGCGAAGTCATGCCCGGCGCTGAACACCGGGCCGTTCCCGGCCAGCACGATGCCCAGCACGTCAGTGTCTGCCAGGTCGCTGAACGCCGCGATCAGCTCGCGCATGTGCTCCAGCGACAAGGCGTTGCGGCGCTGCGGCCGGTTCATCGTGACCGTGGCGAAGTCGCCGGAACGCTCCACCAGGATGTGCTCGAAACCCATGACATCCTCCTTCCCCGCAGCCTACGCGGCCCCCTACGGTGGGGGTAAGGCGATCATGCTGCGAAGGAGGAGCGCGATGACACGCACGCCCGAGGAAGTGTTCCAGCACCACGCCCAGGCGCTGGGCGCGGGTGACCTGGACGGGGTCGTCGCCGACTACACCGACGACGCCGTCTTCATCACGCCCGCGGGCGTCAAGCGGGGCAAAAGCGGCATCCGCGAGGCGTTCACCCAGCTGCTCGCCGATGTGCCGAACGCGGCCTGGGAGCTCAAGACGCAGATCTACGAGGGCGACGTGTTCTTCCTGGAGTGGGCCGCGGTCTCCTCCGCGACCAAGGTCGAGGACGGGATCGACACCTTCATCTTCCGGGACGGGCTGATCCGGCTGCAGACGGTGCGCTACACCCTGCAGCGCACGGACTGACGGCCGGGCGGGGTACCCGGCTCGTTCGGGCCAAAGATCTTCATGCGGCGCGGGCCGGGGCCGGGCGGGCGGCGCGCCAGGCGACGGCGGTGGCGGTCAGCGCGGCCAGCGCGGCGGTGAACATCGCGGCGCGGTCGCCGGAGACCCCGATCCCGCCGCTGACGCCCTGGGCCACGGCCGGCAGCAGGGCGGCGCCCACCGCGGCGCCGATCTGGCGGCTGGTGTTGATCATGCCGCCGACCAGGCCCTGATCGGCGTTGGCCATGCCGCGGCTGGCGATCACGGTCGAACCGAACGCGGTGCCCGCCGTGCCGAAGCCGATCAGCGTGACCACGAACAGGACCGGGCTGTATCCGGCGGCGGGCAGCTGCGTCAGGACGAGGAAGCCAGCCGCCGACGCGGCGGCGGTCAGTACCAGCAGCCGCTTGACGCCCATCCGCCCCGCGAGCCTTGGCCCGAGCACGCCCGCGACGAACCCGACCACGCCCTGCGGGGCGATGATCAGGCCGGTGAACAGCGGAGACTCGTGCAGCACCTGCTGCAGGTACAGGGACAGGACGAGCATCTCGCCGCCGTTCCACAAGCCGAGCAGGAAGGCCAGCGTGGTCCCGTCCCGCAGCTCCTTGCGGTGCAGCAGACCGGGCCGGATCAGCGGTTCCGGGTGCCTGGTCTCGGCCCGCATGAAGCCGGCCGTGGCCACGGCCGCGACCACGACGGCGGCGATGACCAGCGGCGAGGTCCAGCCGAGCACCACGCCCTGGGACACCGCGAACACGATGAGCGTGACCGCGCTGGTGATCAGCAACGCGCCGCGGACGTCCAGACGACGGGCGGCGGCACCGGTCTTGGCGGCACTGGTCTTGGCGGCACTGGTCTTGGCGGCACCGAGGATGGCCGGGGACAGGGCGGCGGCGATCAGGCCGACCGGGACGTTGACCAGGAACACCGCGCGCCAGCTGATGAACTGCACCAGCACGCCGCCGAGAACCTGGCCCGCGACGAAACCCACGGAGGACACCGCGCCGTACAGGCCGATGGCGCGAGTACGTTCGGGGCCTTCGGGGAAGCCGGTGATGATGAGAGAGAGCGCGGCCGGGGCGACGATGGCGGCACCCGCACCCTGCACGACGCGGGCCGTGATCAGCAGCACCGGGTCCTGGGCCAGGCCGCCGGCCAGGCTGGCCAGGGAGAACGCGACCAGGCCCGCGACGAACATGCGCCGTCGGCCGAACAGGTCAGCGGCCCGGCCACCGAGAATAAGCAATCCGCCGAACGAGATGGCGTACCCCGTCACCACCCACTGCACCGCATCGGATGGCATGCGCAGTTGGCGCTCGATCGAGGGCAGCGCGACGTTCACGATGCTGAAATCGAGGACGACCATGAACGCGGCGACAAGAATCAGGGCTAGCTGCAGCGGCTGGCGATGGGGAGGGTTCGCTGGGTTCGTGGCCGGGTTTGCGGCGGGGTTTGCGGGTTCAGGACGATTGGAGGGCGCTGATGTGGACGGCACTCGGGCGGGCATGATACCAATCAGATACGTTACGGATCGTTTCGGATTTCTACAGTCTAGAACTGGGGCATGAGCGGGGAAATTCCGGGGCCGGCGGATCCGGCGGGAGGCGGGGCGCCGCGGGGGCGGCCGCGGAGCCAGGAGGCGGACCGCGCGATCCTCACCGCGACGGTGGAACTGCTGGCCGAGCGGGGGCTGACCGCCATGTCGATCGAGGAGGTGGCCGCCCGCGCCGGGGTCGGCAAGACGACGATCTACCGGCGCTGGCCGTCCAAGGGGCTGCTCGCGCTGGATGCCTTCGTCGCGTCGTTCCGCGAGCAGCAGCCGCTGCCGGAAACCGGGACGCTGCGCGGCGACCTGCTCGCCGCGCTGCACGCGTGGGTCCGGGCGGTGACCCAGACGCCGATGGGATCGATGCTCACCGGGCTTATCGCCGAGGCGCAGCACGACCCGGAACTGCGCGGGGCCTGGCGGGACCGCGTGCTCGAGCCGCTGCGCACCCAGCACCGGATCATGCTGGACCGGGCCATCGCCCGCGGCGAGATCCCGGCCGACGTCGACCGGGAGGTCGTCCTCGACCTGTTCTTCGGCGCCGCCGAGCACCGGCTGCTGCTCGGCCACCTGCCGATGACCGCCGACTTCATCGCCCAGGTGGTGGACGTGATCCTGGGCGGCATCCAGCGGTCAGGTTAGGCCCGCGCCTCGGCGGCGGGGAGCAGCGCCTCGGCCTCGATCTCCACCAGCCAGGCCGGGTCGAGCAGGCCGGCCACGATCACCGCGGTGGCCGCGGGCCGGACGGCGGCGAAGACCTCGCCGTGCGCGCGGGCGACCTCACGCCAGTGGCCGGCGTCGGTGATGTACATGCGGGTGCGGACCACGTGCTCCAGGCTCGTGCCCGCCTGGCCCAGGGCCTCGCCGATCAGGTCCAGGCACAGCCTGGCCTGGGCATACGGGCCGGACGGGGGCTGGGCGCCGCCGGGCGGGACCGGCGCGGTGCCGGCCACCAGGACCCGGTCCCCGGCCACCAGCGCGCGGGAGAACCCGAAGACCGGCTCGTACGGGGAGTGCCCGCTGATGCGCTGACGCTGCACGGCGGCATTCTCTCACGTCTGGCTCCGGGTGGCTCCGGGTGGCTCGGTGTTGGCTCGGTGTTGGCTCGGTGTTGGCTCGGGCCAGCATCACGTTATATCGTGTCATTAGGTAGGGCCTAGTACGTGAAGGAGAGTCCGTGATGGCCGAAATCGAGCAGCAGCTTCGGAGCTGGTGGTCCAAGTTGATGGCGTGGCTGCGCGGAGCACAGCGCGGCGACGCGGCCCAGAAGGCCAAGGCCGCGCTGCAGGACGTGCGCACCAGCGACGCGGCCCGCAAGGCCGAGGCCAGGCTCCGCGACCTGCGGGAGGGCGAGGTCGGGCGCAAGGCCGAGGCCGCCATCCGCGACCTGCGCGAGGGCGAGACGGGGCGCAAGGCCAAGGAGGCCCTGCGCGACCTGCGGGAGAACGAGGCGGTCGGCAAGGCGCGAGACGCCGCGCGGGGCGCGCTCCGCGACCTGCGAGAGGGCGACGCCGGCCGCAAGGCGAAGGCCGCCATCCGCGACCTGCGCGACGGCGCGTCGAGCCGCGACAAGCCCTGACCCTCCCGCCGGCGCCGTGGACTGGGGTACCGCCGCGGCGGCGCGGCGGCTACCCTGGAAAATGTTAGCGCTAACGTCGGCCCCGGCTGACCGCATGGCTACGCAGCGCGCGGCAGAGGGAGGCACGATGTGACGTCGTCACCGGGCGAACAGGCCACGAGCCAGGTGAGAACGTCCGTCGTTCGCGGTCTGTCCAGGCCGCCGGTCATGGCGGACGTGGCCCGGCTGGCGGGGGTGTCGCATCAGACCGTTTCGCGGGTCCTGAACGAGCACCCGAACGTCCGTCCGCTGACCCGGGACAAGGTGCTCGCCGCCATCCGCGAGCTCGCCTACCGGCCCAACGCCGCGGCCCGGACGCTGGTCACCCGGCGCACCCACACGCTCGGCGTGATCACCTCCGACACCATGCTCTACGGACCCACGTCGATGCTGTACGGGTTCGAACGGGCCGCGCACGACACCTACTTCGTGTCCGTGGCCAGTCTGCCGGCCCTGGACCGCAGGTCGATGCTGGACGCGGTGGACCGGTTCCTCGGCCAGGGCAGCGAGGGCATCATCGTCATCGCGACGCAGGACACCGCCGTGGCCGCGCTCGCGCACGTGCCGCCCGAGGTGCCGCTGGTCGCGGTGGGCTGCGGTACCCGCGCGTCGGTCACCTCGGTAGCCATCGACAACATGGCCGGCGCCGCCGCGGCGACCCGGTACCTGCTCGGCCTGGGGCACCAGACCGTCTTCCACGTCGCCGGGCCGTCGTCCTGCCTGGACGCGAAGGAACGCCTGGACGGCTGGCGGCAGGTGATACGCGAGGCCGGGGCGCCCGAGCCCGCCGTGCTGGCCGGCGACTGGTCCGCCGCCTCGGGTTACGAGCTGGGCGGCCAGCTGGCCGCGGAACCCGGGCTCACGGCCATTTTCTGCGGGAACGACACCATGGCGCTTGGCGTCATGCGGGCGCTGGTGGAACGGGGACTTCGGGTGCCCGACGACGTGAGCATCGTCGGTTTCGACGACGTGCCCGAGGCGGGGTTCTACCTGCCGCCGCTCACCACCTTGCGGCAGGACTTCGGCGAGGTCGGCCGGCAGGCGCTGAGTACGCTGGTCGACCGGATGACCGGCGCGATCCCGGCCGGGCCCCGGGTCCGGGTGGCGCCCCAGCTGATCGTCCGGGCGAGCGCCGCCGGCCCTCGCTGACCCGGGTGGGCCGGCTGGGTTGAGCCTGCTGAGCCGGCTGGCCTGGCCGGCCTGGCCGGGTTGAGCCGGACAGGTCGGCGGGTTGAGCCGGACAGGTCGGCGGGTTGAGCCGGACAGGCCGGCGGGTTGAGCCGGACAGGCCGAAGGCAATCAGAATGCACGGGAACGTACGATAAGGCGGACAGATGGATGTTAGCGCTAACAAAGGCGGCAACGGTGACGCTTTCGTCGTCGGCGTGGACTTCGGCACGCTGTCCGCCCGGGCCCTCGTGGTGCGGGTCAGCGACGGCGCGGAGGCAGGCACCGCCGTCAGCGAGTACCCGCACGCAGTGATCGACCGTGAGCTGGACGGGGTCGAGCTGCCGCCGGACTGGGCGCTGCAGGACCCGGCCGATTACACCGGCGCGCTGGCCGCCGCCGTCCCGGCCGCGATCAGGGACGCCGGCATCGACCCGGGCCAGGTGATCGGGATCGCCACCGACTTCACCGCGTCCACCTGCATGCCGGTGCTCGCCGACGGGACGCCGCTGTGCCAGCTGCCCGGCCTGGCCGGGCGCCCGCACGCCTACCCCAAGCTGTGGAAGCACCACGCGGCCCAGCCGCACGCGGACCGGATCAACGCCGTCGCGCACGAGCGGCAGGAAAAATGGATCAACCGCTACGGGGGCAAGATCTCCTCGGAGTGGCAGTTCGCCAAAGCGCTGCAGCTGCTGGACGAGGACTTTGAGCTGTACCAGCGCGCCGACCGGTGGATCGAGGCCGCCGACTGGATCATCTGGCAGCTGTGCGGGACCGAGACCAGGAACGCGTGCACGGCCGGGTACAAGGGCATCTTCCAGGACGGCAGCTACCCGTCGCGCGAGTACCTCGCCGCGCTCGACCCGCGCTTCGCGGGCTTCGCCGACAGCAAGCTGGCCCATCCCATCGCCGCGCTCGGCGCCCGGGCCGGGGGGCTGACGCCGGCCGCGGCCGCGCTGACCGGGCTGCCCGCCGGCCTGCCGGTGGCCGTCGGCAACGTGGACGCGCACGTCACCGTGCCCGCGGCCGGCCCGGTCGCGGCGGGCAAGATGGTGGCGATCATGGGCACCTCCACGTGTCACGTCATGAATGGGCAGAGCATGAACGGCACCGACCTGGCCGAGGTCCCCGGCATGTGCGGGGTGGTCGACGGCGGCATCGTCGCCGGGATGTGGGGATACGAGGCGGGGCAGAGCGGGGTCGGCGACATCTTCGCCTGGTTCACGCAGAACGGGGTCCCGGGCGAGTTCGCCGCCGAAGCGCGGCGGCGCGGCGTCTCGCTGCAGCAGCTGCTGGACGAGAAGGCCACGGCGGAGCCGGCCGGCGCGCACGGGCTGATCGCGCTGGACTGGGCGGGCGGCAATCGTTCGGTGCTGGTGGACGGCCGCCTGTCCGGCGCCATCGTCGGGCTGACGCTGGCGACCACCGCGCCGGAAATCTACCGGGCGCTGCTCGAGTCGACCGCGTTCGGCACCAGGATGATCATCGACACGTACAGCGCCGCGGGCGTGCCGGTGACCGAGCTCGTGGTCGCGGGCGGCCTGGTCAAGAGCGCTCCGCTCATGCAGATCTACGCGGACGTCACCCGGCGGCCGCTCAGCGTGATCGGGTCCGGGCAGGGGCCGGCCCTGGGCTCGGCCATCCACGCGGCCGTCGCCGCGGGCGCCTATCCAGACGTGCCGGCCGCGGCGGCCGCCATGGGCCGGATCGACCGGGACGTCTACCGACCGGACCCGGCCCGCGCGGACGTGTACGACGAGCTGTACGCCGAGTACGTGCGGCTGCACGACTATTTCGGGCGCGGGACGAACGAGGTCATGCACCGGCTGCGGGCGATCCGCGACGGGGTCAGGAAGGTTGCTAGGTGAGCACGGCGGAAAGCCCTGAGATCACGGCGCTGCGCGAGACGGTCTGCGCGCTGCACGCCGAGCTCGTGCGCAACAACCTGGTCGCCTGGACCTCGGGCAACGTGTCCGCGCGGGTGGGCGGCACCGAGCTGATGGTCATCAAGCCGAGCGGCGTCTCCTACGACGACCTGACGCCGGAGTCAATGGTGGTCTGCGACCTGGACGGCAAGGCGGTTTTGCCGAACCGGCTGAGCCCGTCGAGTGACACCGCCACGCACGCCTACATCTACCGGCACATGCCCGAGGTCGGCGGCGTGGTGCACACCCACTCCACCCACGCGACCGCGTGGGCGGCGCGCGGCGAGCCCATCCCCTGCGTGATCACCGCGATGGCCGACGAATTCGGCGGCGAGGTCCCGGTCGGGCCGTTCGCGCTGATCGGCGGCGATGAGATCGGCCGGGGCGTGGTCGCGACCTTGACCGGGCACCGCTCCCCCGCCGTGCTGATGCGCAGCCACGGCGTGTTCACCATCGGCGGTACCGCCCGCGAGGCGGTGAAGGCCGCCGTGATGTGCGAAGACGTGGCGCGTACCGTCCATCTGGCCCTCGCTTTCGGCGAGCTGGCGCCGCTGCCCGCCGAGCAGGTGGACGCGCTGCACGCGCGCTACAAGAACTATTACGGCCAGCGTTGACTGTAAAAGGAGAACCGAACTCATGACCGCTCCAGTTGGGCGTAAGCCGCGCATCGGCATCCTCGGGATCATGCAGGACCTGTACGACGACATGGTCCCCGGGATCGCGCAGCGGCAGGAGGGGTACGCCGCGGAACTCGCCGCACACCTGTCCGACGTCGCGGAGTTCACTCCCAGCAAGGCCATCAAGTACCGCGAGGACGCCGAGCGCGCCATGCGCGAGTTCGAGAACGCGGACCTGGACGGCGTGCTCGTCGTCATGCTCACCTACGGCCCGGCCATGCGGGTGGCCCGGCTGCTTTCCGAGTCCCGGCTGCCGGTCTGCCTGGCCAACATCCAGCCGGAACCCAGCGTGACGCCCGCCTGGGACATGGCCGACATGACCTACAACCAGGGCGTGCACGGCGCGCAGGACACCGCCAACGCCATGGTCAGGGCCGGGAAGCGGTTCGCCGTGCTCACCGACGACTGGAAGAGCGCGTCGTTCCGGGCCGACGTCGGGCGCTGGGCCCGCGCGGCGGCCACGGCGACCGCGTGGAAGCGGCTCAAGGTCGCGATCTTCGGCTACGCGATGAACGAGATGGGCGACATCCGCGTCGACGAGAGCGCGCTGGTCCGGACGCTCGGCCCGGCGATCATCTCGGTCGCCCAGGGCGATCTGTGGCG
>WNFD01004979.1_pt1 | contig 24134 bp, 22 predicted proteins | sample 5400491 | NCBI WGS metagenome assembly WNFD01 (sample SAMN13153343, study PRJNA577476) | soil metagenome | isolation source: 120 cm saprolite under Douglas fir tree site 2 hole 2 replicate 2 | place: USA:California | collected 2015-04-18
GCGTTGAGTCTCCGCGTAACGGTTGTACATGCGGAACATCTCTGCAGCGAACAATGTGGCCTCGTCTCCGCCGGTGCCTGCGCGAATTTCGATGATAACGTTCTTTTCGTCATTGGGATCCTTCGGCAGGAGTAAAACTTTGAGCTCCTCTTCGATTCCCGCGACCCGCGGCTCGAGTTTCCCCAGTTCCTCCTGCGCATAGGCCCGCATCTCCGGATCTTTCTCGTCCGCCAGCACGGCTTTGCTTTCGGCGATGCCCTTCTTCAGGTCTTTGTATTCGCGATATTTCTCGACGATGGCTGAGATCTCGCTGTGGGCCTTGGCAGTTTTCTGATATTTCGCCGAATCGTTCGTGATGTCCGGCGAGGACAGAGCCTGATTCAGTTCCTCATAGCGAGCTTCGATTTGGTCAAGTCGGTCAAACATAGTGGTCAGTGGCCAGAGGTCAGTGGCCAGTCTCTTTCCTAGATTTTGTTTGAATTGGATTGGAAATGCGAGTATTTTTTGGCGGCGGGGCCGCTAGGCAATCACCAGTTCGCCGCCGCGCTGCTTTTCCAGCGCCATCGCCTGGTCAAGCGCGTGAATTGCGCATTCCGCCTGATCATCGGAAGGGGGCTTGGTCGTCACCCGTTGCAGCCACAAACCGGGCGCCGTCATCACCGCGAACAATGAGCCGCGATGCTTTGCCGCGTAGCGAATGATCTCATACGACACTCCCGTAATTACCGGCAGCAGTGCGATACGAATGGCGAACCGCGCCCAGAAAGCGTGCACCGGAACCAGCATGTAAACGAAAATGGATATGATCATGACTGTCATTAGAAAGCTGGTGCCACAGCGCGGATGGAACGTCGAATACTTCTGCACCGCCGCGGTTTCCAGCGGATCGCCATTCTCGAACGCAAATACTGTCTTGTGTTCCGCTCCGTGATATTGATACACGCGGCGAATGTCGCTCAGCAGCGATGTGCCCCAGATGAAAAGCAGAAATAACGCAAGCCGGATCAGGCCGTCAATCAGGTTGAACATGATCTGCCCGTTCAGGGTGGGATGCGTCTTCTTCAACTCGGTCGTGGCCAGCAGCGGCAAGTACTTGTACATGAAAATGAAGAAGGCGACCGAAAATAGGACATTCACGGTCGCGATCCAGCCGCTGATCTCGAATTTCTTCTTTGGAGCCGCCTCGCCCATTCCCTGCTGCAGTTCATCCAACTGGACATTCGCAGAAAATCGCAAAGCCCGGAAACCGAGCGCCATCGCATGACCCAGCGTCATCACGCCACGCAGCACGGGCCACGCCATCCAGGGATGTTTTTCGGAAAGGCGCTCCAGCGGCTCACGGTGCGAGGAAAGCTCTCCAGATGGTTTGCGGCAGGTGATCGCCCAGGCGTGCGGGCTGCGCATCATAACGCCCTCAAGCACAGCCTGGCCGCCGACCAGCGTTTCCTCGCCGCCCTCGAGCGCGGGCAGGAGTTGCACAGCCACCAGAAACCGCCAAAATGTTCGAACGAGTCGCATAAGGATTGGATGTTCGCCGGGCGAGGATTGCTCCATTCATAGATTAACACACCGCAAAACCTGCCCCACGCGACACAAGTACAATAGAAACAGCGACTTAGCTTAACGAAATGCACACCTTCGCTGAAACCGCCGACCGCATCGCGGCAACTACCAGGAAACTGGAGAAGACTGCGATCCTGGCGGATTACCTGAAGTCCATCCCAGTCGAGGACGCCGCCGTCGCCGCCGTGTTCTTCTCGGGAAGGCCGTTTCCTGTTTGGGAAGAAACCACACTGCAGGTTGGAGGCACGATGCTCTGGCGCATCGTCGCTGAACTCTCGGGGCGAACTGAGCACGAACTCACAGCCGCCTATCGCAAACTAGGCGATCTTGGCGCAGTAGCCGAGGCCGTGCTGCCGGACAACAACGGTCCCCGTAGCGGCGGACCTGCCCGGTTTGCCGAAGCCCTGAGCGAAGTCGAATGGGGTCCCTGCCCGCCCACTACTGTCCAGCGCCAATTCCGCGAAATGGCAGCCGCGCGCGGCCCAGCAGCAAAGGGAGCGCTAGTCAGAAACCTGCTCGGCAAAGTCTCCCAGCTCGAAGCCAAGTACATCGTGAAAATCATGACCGGAGAGTTGCGCATCGGCCTGAAAGAAAGCCTGGTCGAAGAAGCGATTGCCAAAGCTTATGACGCAAATCCCGTGGGGTTGAGTCTAAAGGACGTCCAACGCGCGAACATGCTCCTCGGCGATATCGGTGAGACCTTGCGCCTTGCTGCAGACAGCCGCCTCGCCGAGGCGAAGATGCGCCTGTTCCATCCTCTCGGATTCATGCTCGCCAGCCCCGCCGAATCCGCCGAAGATGCGCTGAGTTATTTTGAAAATGCCTGGGTCGAAGACAAATATGACGGCATCCGCGCGCAAGCGCATTGCTCGGGAGACAGGGTGCGCTTTTTCTCCCGCACACGAGATGAGATCACGGACTCTTTTCCTGAGCTTCTCGACGCTCTTGCCGGACTGCCCCAAGACGCGATCCTCGACGGCGAGATTGTCGCCTGGAGCCATCTCGGTGATGACCAACTCCCGGACGATCTTGCGGGCAACTCTAAAAACATGGAGCGACGGGAGTCCCTTCGGCTGCGCTCAGGACAGGCCTCCCCCGTCCCACGTGCATTGCCTTTCAGCGCACTACAGCAGCGGCTTGGGCGCAAGAAGGTCGGCGAAAAGCTCATGCGCGAAGTTCCCGTGGCGTATCTCGTGTTCGACGTGTTCTATGCAGGCAGAGAATTGCTGATTGATCGGCCGCTGCGGGAACGGGCAAAAATTTTGGATGAGTTGCTGGCGGCACAAAGAAAATCAGTTCACCACAGAGACTCAGAGACACCGAGAGGAGTTGCAAGTCACGCAGCAGAGCCTCAGGGCCGCCTGGCGTTTCATTCAGAGGATGCAATTGAAAGTGAGAGCATCCCGCGCCAAGTGATTCGTGCCTTGATTTTTAAAGCTTCCTCGCCTGAAGAACTCAATCACCTATTCGACGCCGCCCAGGCGCGCGGCAACGAAGGCCTGCTGATCAAAGATCCCGAATCGCCCTACACGCCGGGGCGCCGCGGCAAGTCGTGGCTAAAGCTGAAACGCGAACTAGCAACACTCGACGTGGTCGTCACTGCGGTCGAGTACGGACACGGTAAGCGGATCGGTGTGCTGAGTGACTACACGTTCGCCGTCCGCGATGGCGACCGCCTGCTGAATATCGGCAAAGCCTATTCCGGACTAACAGATGCCGAAATTGCCGAAATGACGAAATGGTTCCTCGACCACACCATTGAAGACCAGGGGTTCCGCCGGATCGTCGAGCCGAAGATTGTGATTGAAGTGGCGTTCAACAACATCATGCGCTCCGAGCGCCACAACAGTGGCTATGCTTTGCGCTTCCCAAGGATAGTGCGACTGAGGCCGGATAAGCTGCCGGAGGCGGCAGATACGATGGAACGCGTGCAGGAGATTTACGAATGGCAGAAGCATTGACGATCGGCGTAGCGCCCGGGTCGCTGAGATCTTAACTACACTAGTAGTCCACCCAGCCGTTTCTTCACCTCTGCCCATTCCGCCGCCAAGATCGAAAAACGCACCGAGTCGCGAGGGATGTAGTCGGCGGCCATGCGATGGGCGCGGAGAATCCCTTCGAACTTTCCGCCGATGCGTTCGAGGGCGGCGCGGGAACGCTGGTTGCGGGCGTCGGTGTGAAAGCAGACGCGGAGCACCTGCCAGGTTTCGAAGGCGTGCGTCAGCATGAGCAGCTTGGCCTCGGTGTTGGCTGCGGTGCGGATTGCCGAGCGGGTCAGCCAGGTGTAACCGATCTCACAAGCGTCGGGGACTTGGCGGCGGTGCCGCGGATGGCCGTGCGGCCACGCCCATCGCTCCAGGTTCCAGAAGCGCGTTGATCCGATGACGGCCCCGACATCCAATCGCACAATGGCGAACGGGACTGCGGTGCCCGCGTCCCGCCAAGCTAGCGCAGTTTCGACGTATTTTGCCGCCTCCACCTGTCCCTGCGGGACTGGACTCCACTGGTAGAGAGAGGGATCAACCGCCGCAGCCGCGACCAAGCCTTCGACGTGACGGTGGTCAAGCGGTTCGAGGCGAACGCGAGTGCCGTGCAGCACAGAAGTTTCTGTCCCCATGGCTTTCAGTATGCAATGAGATCCCCCTCGGCCGCGAGTGGCGCTCCCTCACATTTCAGTTGCAGGTCTTAGAGTCTATTATTTTATGGTTTACCGGAGAGCACTTATGGTTGCAATCAATCGTCGCTCGCTTCTACGAGGAGCCGTCTCTATATCTTGCGCTGCGCTACTGCATAACTCGGTTGTTCAGAGAGCGGCCGCCGCTGAAACCCATGTCGCATCACAGGGCGAATTAATCCCGCGCATGAAGTGGATGAACGATCCAGCCGCATGGAAAGTCGCGAACGGCCAAATCATTGTGCGGGCCCGGCCGAAGACCGATTTCTGGCGGAAGACGTTTTACGGTTACATCACCGACAACGGACATTTCTTTCATCTTCCGGTCAGTGGAGAATTCACCTTTGAAGCGAGGATCGGCGGTCAATACGCGGCACTCTACGACCAGGCTGGCCTCATGGTGAGAGTGGACGCAGAGAACTGGGTCAAGTGCGGCACTGAGTTTGTGGATGGAGAACGCCACGCCAGCGTGGTTTTCACCCGCGACTTCTCCGACTGGTCAACGATGAAGGACTTGTCTGCTAACGGCCCGGTTTGGTGGAGAGCTGTGCGCAGCAAGGACTCGCTCGAAACCCTGTGTTCGCTCGACGGGAAAACTTTCCAGTCCGTCCGCCAGGGATACTTGGTTCCAGACCGCCCGGCTGAGGTTGGCATCATGTGCGCCGCCCCGGAAGGTGGTGGCTTTGAGTGCGTGTTTGACAATCTCAGGCTTGGCGGGAAGTAACAGGTTTCTCGGACGGGAGTGCACTACGCGATCGGTGCGTAATAGCGATCGTGCCCGATAATTTTCCAGCTAAAGAGTTCATCTTCCAATTTGGGTCCGTAGCCGATGTTGCGGACGATCATGTAATGCCCGCTGGCGCCCTTTTTATCGACGACGATGCCAGGGGCTAAAGCCCAAACTCTTATCGGGCACTTACGGCACGGCTGAAGCCGTGCCCTTCCACAGTTGCAACTACAGCTCGTGCCAGATCTCAGATGAAGTTCTCAGTGATGATGGTGTTCCTCTTCGCTCTCCGCCACTGGAATCACGCACCCGTGCGCCACCTCGCACACTACGTTCTCGAACTGAATGGTCGTGTGGTCAATGCGAAAATCGCGATGCAGGCGCTCTTTGACGTCGCGCAAGATCCGTTCGCTGGCCGAAGGCGGAATGTCGGCGATGGAAATATGGCATGAAAGCGCGCTGGTCTCTGAGCCAATACTCCACACGTGCAGGTCATGAACGTCATTCACACCATCAATTTCGCAGATGGCGGCTTCCACGCGCTCCAGTTTCATGCCGCGCGGCGTCCCCTCCAGCAAAATGTTCAGTGTCTCCCGCAGGATGCCAAAGCTCGACCAGAGGATCAACGCGCCGATGCCGAACGAAAGCGCCGAATCAATCCAGTACTGCCCGGTCGCAAGAATTGCCCATCCGCCGGCGATTACCGCTGCGGTTGAGAGTGTGTCGCCAATTTCGTGCACCAGGGCGCTGCGGACGTTCACGTCGCGGTCAGTGCGGTAGAGCATGAGAGAAATGACGCCGTTCATGAGCACCCCGGCGGCGGCGACCCACATCATCAGGTGCGCTTGCACCGGCTGCGGCTGCTGAATCCGGCGGACTGCCTCGTAAAAAATCAGAAAGGACACAGCGACTAGAGTGGCGGAGTTCACCAGGGCGGCTAGTACACCAGCGCGATGATAACCATAGGTATGAGTAGCACTGGGCGGACGCGAGTGCAGATACACCGCAAGCAGCGACAACAAGAGAGCGACAAAGTCGGTGAGATTGTGTCCAGCTTCTGAAAGCAGCGCCAGCGAATGCGCCCGGATTCCTGCAATCACCAGCAGAACGATGTAGGCCGCGGTTACGCCCAGGGAAAAACGCAGGACCAGCGATGTTCTCTCATTCCCGGTTGGGTGGACATGTACATGCACTTATTTAGTTTAAGGTGGGGGAGAAATCGATTCAAGAAGGCAGCTCTTGGCTCTTAGCTCTTAGCTGACGGGATCAGATTCTCAAAACCCGGTCCGAGCCAACAAGAGTAACAATTCTCTGGAAGCTTTACGGCCAAGAACCAAGAGCCAAGAGCCGCCCTCTTGAACCTTCGTAATCTCATCAGTCTCTTCCCTAATTGCGCTTCTCGCCTTATTCTTTGTCTAGAGCAGGAATCTTCTGGGCTCGCTTCCTAATTTTATGACTGCATTTAGTTTCTATACCCTGGCCGCTGGCTTGCTGGGTGCAGCCGTTGCCGCATACCTGATGTTTGGCCGGAAGAAAAAAACTCCGGCTGAAATCGAACGCGAGCGCCGCGACTGGTTAAACCAGATTGGCCGAATCACCGACGGCACGGTAATTGATGTCCAGGAACTCGTACCCAACGGGCACCCGGCCGCAACAATGTTGATCTTTCAATATGACGTCGGCGGAGTTTCTTACGAAGCCTCGCAGGATGTCACCTATCTGCGGCAGTGGGTCAACCTGCATTCCTGCCGCCTGGGACTGCCGACGTCGGTCCGCTACGATCCCCAGAATCCGGGAAACTCCATTGTGGTTTCGGAAAAGTGGATGGGGTTGCGGCAGTAAAGCCGTCGTTGGTCGTCGGTCGTTGGTCGTCGGCCTAAGACCCTGGACGCAGCCTTTCAGCTGGAAATCCCGCATAGCCTCTATTTTGTTAAAAGAAACTGCCTCGGAAAGAAATTATGGGCGTGAGCGGTTCGGCCAACGACGAACGACCAAGAGCAAACAACCAACAGCCGCTTCTCTAGCTTCCCGCCGCAAACCCGCCCACATGCGCATAGGTCACGCGCAAATACTTGTGAGGATTGACGGGAATGTCATTGATGCGGACTTCGTAGTGGAGGTGCGGACCGGTACTGCGTCCGCTGTCGCCGACATAACCGATGGTGTCGCCGCGATGAACGTGCTGTCCGGGGAAGACCGCGAAGCTGGCCAAGTGTCCGTAGCGGGTCGTGATTCCGTGGCCGTGGTCAAGCGTGATGGCGCGTCCGTAGCCACCCAGGAAATCAGCGAACTCAACAACCGCTTCTGCGGGAGCCACCACTGGCTGGCCGTAGGCTGAACCGATGTCCACACCGGAGTGGAATGCGCCTTCACCGTTAAACGGATCGATGCGCTCGCCAAACGATCCCGTGATTGGGCCTTCCACCGGCCACATGTTCGGCGCGGAATTGGCGCGCAGCCAGTCAGCGGTGGTCACGTTACGGGTGAGTCCAAGGGACAATCCAGCTGTCGTCGCCCCGCTCATGGCGACTGTTTTTAAGGTAGAAAGACGGTCTAGCGAGGAGGTGACCTGTGGATCCTGAACGCTGTCTGAGGAAGCCGCCGCGACCAGTACCGGCTCAGGCTTCAGTCCGTAAAGCGAGGAAACTTCACTCGCCAGCGATCCCAGCGATGCCACCTGGATATCGCGCTCCTTGGCCACCTGCTCCAGGTGCGAATACCGGGCTTTCAGATCTTCCCGCTCGGCCCGCAATTCGTTATAGCTCGATACCTTCAACAGCATGCGAACATACGAACTGGCGATGCCGGTAAGTCCTAGCAGCCCAACCACGGCACCGACGAGCAGCACGTACAGATAGCGCGCAGGAATAGGAATCTTGCGCAATTGGCCGTCCTCACCGCGGGCTACGAAAAGAATGTAGAAGCGCTTTGGCAAATTTTCCTTTCGCTACTTTTCCAGAAACCGGGTCTGCTCCGCGGCACCTTGTCGTCAGTGCCTGGCACTTGAATCCTGGCTCCAGACTCCCGTTTCCCTTGTGGGACAAGGCCGAAACGTGTCCTTCCCCAATTGGAACCAGATGACACCCAAGTTTTATTTAGCTGCAATCCAAAGCGGATGCAGCACTTAGCTCGGCCTAAGGTGTTAAATGACTGCCGCAAAGGTACCAAAGCTGGTTCCCCCTGTCAACGAAACCGACCCTATATTTTCGTTACCAAGGATAAGTAACTTTTAATGTCCACCTGGCCACGACATAGCCTGGGTGAACAGGTGACGAAGGTACCCTGGGCGCAACAGGGGGTCAATGCCGCTGGCAGACGAATACTAGATGGCGACGCCGACGCGAAAGTTGGCCGTACTTTGGCCTCAGACTCCAATTCCGCTTATCATATTCCCGCCTTGCCTTTGCCTGAACGAGGGCTGATAGCCCGCATCCGCCGCCGCGCTCGACCGTCCCCCGCCGTGATTGCCGGGATCGGCGACGATTGCGCCATCCTTCGCATTCGTGCCGGCCACGAATTCCTGGTCACCACCGACTTCAGCCTGGAAGGAGTGCATTTCCGGCGACAGTGGCACCCGCCCGAGAGCGTCGGTCATCGCTGCCTGGCACGTGGATTGAGCGACATTGCCGCCATGGGTGGAGATCCGGTCGCGGCATTTCTTTCGTTGGCCCTGCCAGCCAAGCTTCCCCAGCGCTGGGTGGATCGCTTTTTTGACGGCCTCCTGGCCCTGGCAGCGGAGTTCAAAGTTACGCTCGCTGGAGGAGACACCGCTCAGTCTCCCGGTGGAATACTGGCCGACATTGTCGTCCTGGGATCGGTTCCAAGAGGCAATGCGGTTCTGCGCTCAAACGCACGACTGGGTGATCGGGTTTACGTCAGCGGAACCCTGGGTGGTTCGGCGGCAACGCTGGATTTGCTTAATTCGAAGCGGCGTAAGAAACTCAGGCCCGATCTGTATCCTGAGCATTTTTTCCCCACCCCTCTAATCAAACTAGGGCAGATTCTCCGCCAACAGGGCATTGCCTCGGCGATGATCGACATCAGTGATGGATTTTCCACCGATCTCGCCCACATTTGTGTCGAAAGCGGCGTGGGAGCCGAAATCCGGGAAGACCTACTTCCGCTGGCCAAAGTCGGTCAGGCCGCCAGGTCGGTAGATGTGCGCTTCGCACTACACGGGGGCGAAGATTATCAATTGCTGTTCACCGCTCCCAAGGAGCAAGCAGTTCCCGCCGTAATCGGAGGAGTCGCGATTACCGAAGTTGGCGTGATCACGAAAAGCAAAGACATTCTGCTAGCTCACACCAATCAGCGCCGGTCAAAGCTGAAGCCCCTAGGATGGGAGCACTTCAGGAAACACACTCTTCGCTAGACAAATCACCCGAGCTACTCAATCGAGAATCCTTCAACAGCCGCTTCAGGCAAGGTTTTCGGCCAACTTCGCTCACCAATGTTCCATCCAATACCGGGGCCTTTATTTCGAGAAATCTTATGACTTATATCGACAAGTTCGTCTCCCTGGCTGCGGCCTTCGTCGCTATGGCTTTCCTCAGTAGTTGCGGCGGAGCTAAGGCTGGGATGCCAACCCCGGCCGGTGGCTCGCGATCAGTGCCGGGCGATGGCGAAGGCACCGGAAGTTCCGGACAGACCAGCGCGGCGAAACTTCTGTACGCAAACCCGCTTCCTGGCGGTGGCCCCTACGCGCAATCCGTCCAATCAAATGGCACTCTAGCCTCCGCGGCGGCCGGATCGGCCAATAACGTCAATCCGCGAACCATGGCGATCGATCCCTCCGGCTCATTCGTGTTTCAAACCGCTGAGGGATACAACGGCGGGACGCAAGGCGGGGTCTTCGTTTATCCAATCAATCGTTCGAATGGGTCTCTCGGCCAAGCGAGCAACTCTTACCTCACTGGTCAAGCTGTCTATTCCGACGTTGTCGACAATCAGGGTACGTTTCTTTATGTGCAGGCTGCTCAAGGAGTGTACGGGTTCAGCATCCAGTCTGGAACTGGGGCGCTGACTCAAATTACAGGATCTCCATTCGCGGCCTCAGGCCCGAGTTCGCCGGGATATTCGCAGCCCGCCACCCTGATGGCCGTGGATCAGACGAACCACTTTCTCTATGTATCAACAATGTCCGGCATAGCCGGATTCACCATTGACCAGACCACCGGGCAACTCAGACCCATGGCTGGCTCGCCTTTCGGTGCAAACGTGAAGGGACCCTGGACAATCGTCGTGACGCCGAATAACGGATTCCTCTATGAGCTGGAATCGCAGAATTCCTCGACGCTAAACGGATATAGCATCGACCAGAACACGGGTGCGCTCACGTCGCTCCAGGGCTCGCCCTTCTCCGCCGGAACTTGCGGCAGTGTGGTGGCGCCGGGAACTGTGGGCATTCCCGGCCCAGATAACATGACTATCGCTACGGCCGGCAAGTTTATGTACGACAATTGCGGCATTTATTCGCTTGACCCGACTTCGGGCGCAGTAGCTCAAGTCTCGAGTTCCGGGCCGGGAGACTGGCCGGTCATAGATCCAACCGGCAATTTCCTGTGGGCGATCACGTCTGACCAGCAAAGTTGCTTTCACTGCAATATCGGCGTGACCACCTACCAAGTTGATTCCAATACTGGTGGTTTGACGCCGGTGCCGAATTCCTTCTTGTTGCTCACAAATTCCGTAGTGGGAAGTGTCAACTCCCTGGCAATCACAAAGTAGCCTCACCTCCAGTTACCTGAGTACTCTAGGAAGGCGCACGCAGCGAGACTACAGTGAAATCCATGAAGTCTCGCGGTTTTTTTGGTGTTTCCACCGTTTTCTTGCTGATTTCCTGCGCGGCTGCCCAGAATGCCACCGCGCCTTCTTCCGCGGTCGACAACGACTTCGTGCATCAGCAGTTTGGGGATTCCTGTTCCCTGACGCCGCAGTTTCCACCCATAACCGGGGACCTGAACGGAGACGGCGTTGAAGACATCGTTATTGTCGCCCGCTGCAAGAACGCGCTGATTGAGCAGGCGGAAAAGAATTACAAGGTCATTGATCCGCTGGACTCGTTCTACGGGTGATTCACGGCACGGGCGCCGATGCCTGGCGTTCTCCGACTCCGCAGGCCAAATTCGTCATCATCAATATTACGGTCAAGACCGTCACGATCAAGAAAATGAAGGTTACCAAGAAGAAAACTACAACCGCGATCTTCGTAGAAGAAGCGGGCGCGGATGAGATGACTTCAGCGGTCTTCTGGGACGGAAGGAAGTATCGCTACAGCCCGCTGGGTTCGAGCATGGAGTAAGAGCGGCTCTTGGCTTTTTGTCGTAGGGGCGGCCAAGAGCCGCCTTTCCTTACAATTCAAAGTGAAACACATCCAGCACGAAGAACGTCCTGCGGTTCAGTAAGACAATATGTCCGCCGATCGCGGCGTGCATGTAACCCACAGGCGGAGGCGGCAGATAACCCTCGACCTCAACCGGGCAAGGATGCATGCGGCTTCTCAGCCCCGGAGGCAACGTGCCACGCACCACCAACTGGCGCTCCAGCCCGGGAGGCAATTCGTCGCGCTTGGCCAGACCGGGCGGCAGGTGGTCGCGATGCCCTGCATACCAGCCACGCAGATCGCGGTCATGATCGCGATAGTAGCCGCGATTGTCGTCGCGGTCGTGCTTGCCTTTATCATCCTTGTCGTGCCCATAGGCATGCCCGTGGCCCTGGCCATGATCGCCATCGTGATCGTGATCGTGATCAGCGAAAGCCTTTGGCCCCAAGCTCAACACTACCGCCACGCACAGAAGATACAGCCAGTTATTCCGAGACATAGTTTCTCTCCGTGTTCAATGTAAGAAACCCCAGACTAGGGGCGGGGCTGGGTCACGGCAAGTCACTGGAGTACGTAAGCGTCGTTGGTCGTTCGTCGTTGGTCGTTGGCCTTTCGCCGCTGGCCTTCGGTCGTGTGGTTTGGATAACTGCCAGCGCGCAAAGATTTGGCCAACGACCCATGACCAACGACGAACGACGGTTCTTCTATAATCCCCCACCATGGACCTCGAACAAAAACTGCAAGAGTTGAAACGCCGCGATCGCCTGGCCGAAGATGGCGGCGGCAAGGAGCGCCGCGAGCGCCAGCACAAAGAAGGCAAGATGTCTGCCCGCGAACGGATTGATTTTCTCCTTGATGAGGGCACGTTTGAGGAAACCGACCGCTTCGTCACCCACCGCGCCACTGATTTTGGAATGCAAGAACAGAAATATTACGGTGACGGCTTCATCACTGGGTATGGCCGAATTGAGGGACGCCTGGTTTTTGTCTTCGCTCAGGACTTCACCATTTTCGGCGGCTCGCTTTCGGAAACCAACGCAGCGAAGATCGTCAAAATCATGGATATGGCCGCTCGCGTAGGCGCCCCGCTGATTGGGCTGAATGACTCCGGCGGCGCGCGTATTCAGGAAGGGGTCGTCTCGCTCGCCGGCTATGCAGACATTTTCTTGCGTAACACGCTGTACAGCGGCGTGGTACCCCAACTTTCAGCCGTCATGGGCCCCTGCGCTGGAGGAGCGGTCTATTCGCCCGCCATGACCGACTTCATCGCCATGGTCAACAATACTTCGTACATGTTCATCACCGGGCCAGACGTCATCAAGACCGTCATGCACGAAGATGTCAGCAAAGAACAACTCGGCGGAGCGGTCACGCATAACGAAACTTCCGGCGTGGCGCACTTTCTTGCCCAGGACGATGCCGAGTGCCTCTCTCTGCTGCGCGAGTTGTTGAGTTTCATCCCGTCAAACAATCTGGACGACCCTCCGCGCAAAGCTTGTACCGATCCGATTGACCGCGCCGATGCTGCGCTCGACAACATCGTCCCTGCGCAATCGAATCTTCCCTATGACATCAAAGATGTAATCCGCGCCGTCGTGGACGACGGATACTTCTTCGAAGTCCAAGAGCACTATGCGAAAAACATAGTCGTAGGATTCGCTCGCATGAACGGGCGCTCCGTCGGCATCGTCGCAAATCAGCCCGCAGTGCTGGCCGGAACGCTAGATATCAATGCTTCGGTAAAAGGCGCGCGCTTTGTCCGCTTCTGCGACTGCTTCAACCTCCCGCTGATTACTTTCGAAGACGTTCCAGGATTCCTTCCCGGCACCAGCCAGGAATACGGCGGCATCATCCGCCACGGCGCCAAGCTGCTTTACGCATTCGCCGAAGCCACGGTACCCAAGCTGACAGTGATTACGCGCAAAGCCTACGGCGGCGCTTATTGCGTGATGGCCTCAAAGCATATCCGCACCGATGTAAACTACGCTTGGCCAACCGCCGAGATCGCCGTGATGGGCCCCGAAGGCGCAGTGGACATCGTGTACCGCCGCGAACTGGACCGCGACTCGAACCGCGAAGAATTACGCGCGCAGAAAATCGAGGAATTCCGCGACCGCTTCGCCAACCCCTACATCGCCGCGGAACGCGGCTTCGTGGACGCGGTCATCCAGCCCCGCGACACCCGCAAGAAGCTCATCCAGGCACTGGAAATGCTGGGGACGAAGCGGGATAAGAATCCGCCGAAGAAGCATGGGAATATACCGCTATGACCATTCCCGGGTAATGAGGCCCCGTCTGCCGGAAATCTCTCCGCAATCCTGCCATTAGTCTTCGCTCTTCGCTTTTCGCCCGCCACTGTATCGGCCAAATGTAAGTTGCTGCTTGTACCTCAGTCACTTGCCCGCCTCCCGAAGAACGTAGAGGATGGATGCTTAAGAACGGGAGGCTGGGAAGGCTTGTCCCTGGCCGTTTCTGCGGCAGTAATGGTTACTTTCCCGGCACAACGGTTCCTACACTACAAAAACATCAAGGGGTGCAAATCAGGATGAGTAATCGTCTTATCTCGGCTTTTACGCTCTTAATCGTCACTATTTTTCTGGCGGCATCGGCTCTTGCTCAGGCCAAGCCGGCTGCGCAGGATACCGGCTTCACCTCCAACGTGGAGTTTGGAGGCACTACGAACTCAGCTGGACAGGTGTATGAGTTCGACTCCAGCGTTGGATACACATTCACCCAGCACTTCGGAATGGATTTGGGGGTGCCGTTTTATTTTGCGAATGCCTCCAGTTCGACTAGCGGAAGTACGTCCGACAGTGGTGTTGGGAATCCGTCGGTGGATCTGCGGTGGAAGTATCTGCATCCTGGGGTTAACGTCGCTTCGGTGGTGACGGGGTCGGCACCGCTGGGAGACAGTAAGCTTGGCCTTAGCACGGGACGGGCGACGTTTGATTGGACGAACCGCTTTGATCGTTCGTTCTCGCAGGTAACACCTTTCTTGGAAGCCGGGTTTTCTAACACCACTTCCGACTCGCGGCTTTTTATGCGTCCCTATACCACGTTGGGTCTCAACACTCATTTCCGCGGAGGCGCAGAAGTTGACGTTTGGAAGTCGCTGAGCATAGGCGGAGCGGGGTATGACATCCTGCCTTTCGGCAACCAGACGGTTTTCAGCCGCGTAAGCAAGGTGAAAACCGGGAACGGCGCTGGCGCCTCGCATGGCCGTAATTTCGAGGTCAGCCAGCAAACCACTGGGCCCGCAGACATTGCGCGCGACAACGGCTTTTCGACTTGGCTGGATGCCAGTCTGACGCAGTATCTCGATGCTGAATTGGGATACACGCGCAGCGTTCACTACGATTTGGATTCAGTTTCGTTCTCCCTCGGTCTGAACGTAGGTCGCCTGGTCCACAGGAACACACGACAGCAATAGGTTTTGACTAGGGCAAAAATCAAAGGAGGGCAACTCAAATGAAGACACGGATTGCAATGGTCAGTCTGGCAGTGGTTTTGTACGCGACGGCTGCTGTTGCCCAACATGGGCAGAGTGGCGGCGCCTCTGGCGGTGGTATGGGCATGAGCGCTGCCATGGGCCATGGCCCGGGTTTGGCCAATCATGGCAAATCAGGGACCGCAAACACCGGTAGCTCTTCGACCCACAAGACCAGCGTTGATGAGATCCTCAGCAAGAATCCGGCGATCAGCAACAAGATTCAGACGCTCACCGGCATGCCCGCGTCTAAGGCGTGCGCTGGATTCAAGAACCTGGGTCAATGCGTTGCTGCAGCCCATGTTAGCAAGAACCTTCCCGGGGTCAATTTCTATTGCCTCAGGGAGGCTATGACAGGGAACACTCAAGTTCCAATTGGTACCACCTGCAGCTTTAGCGGTTCCTTGAGCCTTGGGAAGGCGGTTCAAAAATTGGATCCACACGCGGATTCCAAGTCTGAATCCAAAAAAGGCGAGACTCAGGCCCAGCAAGATCTGAAGAGTTCGGGCGTTCAGTCCTAGACTGAAGTCAACGGATTAGGCGGTTATTGTAGGATCGAGTGGGAGAGCGGCTGGAATCGCCATGGGCAACGGCCGGCCGCTCATCCACTGAACTAAATAGCCCCTGCGAGGCCGCGACGTCAAACCCCGCCTTGGTCGTATAAATTGCCTGATCGAACGTGCTTCCTCTCTTGGCTTTCGCGACCGCAAACACTCCGTAGGCCTTGCCTCCGGCAAACGAGGTTGCGACATAGTCGGCGACCATCTGACCGGAGAAGGTTGAAGGCAGCCAACTCAATGCCATCGGCCCGGTGATGGGCGTGGCCGCACTCCAGGTGTTGCCGCCGTCGAGCGAGGAAATAAATCCGACGTAGAGTGCGCATGAAGCGGGAGCGCAATTCGTCTGCGGATAGTAGTAGTAGGTCAATCCCAGGTGCGCCGTGCTGCCGCTGGTCGTCGGATCAATCCCCAGGCCAGGGATGAAGTGGTCCACAGTGCTGGTAGTCGTATCAATCGGAATGCGTGCCGGCGCCGTCCAACTCACGCCATCAGCAGATGTGCTCACCACCAGATCATTGGAAGTGCATCCAGCCCGGAAGCTGCAATCCTGCCAGACAACGTAAACGTTGCCGAGCGCGTCCATCGCCGCCGAAGGCAGAGCGCCGCTGCGCAATCCGCCTGCGACCTGATGATCATTGACCAGCGCAACCTGAACTGGCAGGCTCCAGCTTGCGCCGCCGTCGCTCGAAGTAAACGCCTCAATCTCCGATACAAACGGTTCGAGCATAGGGACAACGACGGTCCCATTGGGCTGGACCAGCGGGATTCCGCCGAGGCCGCCGGCATTGACGCTGTTTCCAGGATTCAGCGCCGGAGCCCAAGTCTGTCCGCCGTCGGTCGACGTGCTCATCCATACCAAGCCGCTCTGCGCAACATCGTCCCACTCCACATAGCAGTGCCCATAAAACGGGCTAGTGATGGTGTTGTCGCAGGTAATCCAGTCCTTGTCAGGATCAGGACTCTTACTCACCGCGATTGGGTTGCCCCAGTTTATTCCGTCCGGTGACGTGTTGACGACCACCTGGGTCGCTCCGCCGCTGGCGATGGTCAGCGACGAGATGATCCAAATCCCGTGGGCAGCGTCGTAGATCACCGACGCATCGCTGACCGCCGCATTCATACCCCCACTCTGAAGCGTGGTCAAACCGGGCAGGAAGCCATTCTTCCAGGTCGCACCCGCGTCGGTCGAGATGGCAAATCCAATGTCCGAAGCTCCGCCGCCGGAAATCCGTCCTACTTGAAACGCGGCAACAATGGTCGAGCCGAATGCGAAGCTGTCGGGCTCGACTTCGGTAGCATGCTGGCTGGTGGGATTGGTGAAGGTGTCGGTGCTCAGCTTGACCAGCGGCACCGTCGCCAGAGGAAATGAGGAAAACGGATTATTGGAAGACGACCCCGATCCACACCCGGTGGCAGCCAAAACGATTGCGGCTACACACAACGCGGCACTTCGGAAAGCTACTCTCACTCCTAACTCCTACCCGTCCAGTGAAGTTGCTCGTCCAAAGCTACAGAGGGCAGGGAACGCCGGTCAATGTAATAGCGGTTTCCATGCCCAACCAATAGGTGTAGACAGGTACGACACTGCTAACATGTGCGTGTGCTGCTCGAACTTCGCAACTTGACCGTCGAGTTCCCCGCGTCTCCGCGCGCGCTCACCGCCGTGCGCGATATCAGCTTTGGCGTCTCACGAGGAGAGGTCCTTGGTCTGGTGGGAGAATCCGGCTCGGGAAAATCAGTTACTTCTCTCTCCATCATGCGCCTGCTTCCTCCGCAGGCCCGGGTGAGCGGCGAAATCCTGTTGACCACCGACGGCCGTCCGCAAAACCTGCTCGCCCTTGACTCGGAGCCGATGCGTCTACTGCGCGGCTCCCGCATTTCCATGATTTTTCAAGAGCCCATGACCGCCTTAAATCCGGTGATGCGAGTCGGAGAGCAGATCGCCGAGGCAGTCCGCGCCCATGCCAATGTTTCCAAGAAGGAATCCTGGGACCGCGCGGTCGAAGCGTTAAAAGAAGTGGCGATTGACGATCCCGCCGGCCGTGCCCGCGACTACCCGCACCAGCTCTCCGGCGGAATGCGGCAGCGGGTGATGATTGCCATGGCGATTGTGAATCATCCTGAGATGCTGATTGCTGACGAACCCACCACCGCGCTCGACGTCACCATTCAGGCGCAGATCCTGGATCTGCTTGCCGAAATCCGGGAAAAATTCGGCCTGACCATGCTTTTCATTTCCCACGACTTGGCCGTAGTCTCGCAAGTCGCGGATCGGGTCGCTGTCATGTACGCCGGCAATCTCGTAGAACTTGGTCCGCGCGCGGAAATATTTCGCTCACCAGCGCATCCTTACACCCGCGGATTGCTGGAAGCTGCGCCCACGCTCTCCACGGCGCGCAATCGCCCGCTTCACACCATCGAGGGCACCGTCCCGCCGCTTCAGACCCTGCCCAGTGGATGTCCCTTCGAGCCGCGCTGCGATCTGCGGGTGTCAGAATGTCGAAACCAGCTTCCCGAACTGGCCGAAATCAGTCCCGGACATTGGGCCAGATGCCCGATTATGAACCCGGTGGCAAACCCTCCCGTATAATCGCAAGTTCTCGGGTGATGATTGCGCATACTTCTCATCAGTGACATTCATAGCAACCTGGAAGCTCTGGAAGCTTCGCTGGCGGCTGCGCCGCCGCATGATGCCATCGTGAATCTGGGTGACATTGTCGGCTACGGCGCCAGCCCCAACGAGGTCACAGCCAAGGCGCGTGAACTCGGGGGAACGCTCGTCCGGGGCAATCACGACAAAGTCGTCGCCGGATTGGACAATGTGGAGACCTTTAACCCTATGGCTGGAATGGCGGCCCTCTGGAATCGCGCGCAGCTTACCAGCGATAACCTGGAATGGCTGCGCACACTGCCACAGGGGCCGGTCACTCTCCCCGAGCTCTCAGGCGTCCAATTCGTACATGGCGCGCCGGATGACGAAGACCGCTATGTAGTTGTGGTTCAGGACGCACTCCCGGCTTTGATTAGCTCGGACGTGAGCGTAACTTTTTTTGGCCACACACATATTCAGGGAGCCTTCCTCCTGCGGGCCGGATTCGCCGAGACCGCCCATCCCGAATACGCCAGCATCGGACAGAAGGAAACCTGCGATTTTGAACTCGAAACCGGGGTGAGCTACATGATCAATCCAGGATCAGTGGGGCAGCCGCGAGATGGGGATTGGCGCGCCGGCTTCGCCCTGTTCGACACGGACAGAAGGGTCATAACTTTCTGCCGCGTGCCCTACGACGTGCGTTCGGCGCAGGAGAAGATCTTTGCCGCCAATCTCCCAGCCCGGCTGGCGACCCGGCTGGCGGCGGGAAGGTGACCGCAATGAAGCCCACTCCCGAGTACTACCTGATCGCGCACACCGACGGCGGCGCTCGGGGCAATCCCGGGCCAGCGGGTTACGGCGTTGTGATCCACGATTCCAAAGGCAAGCGGGTCGCCGGCCTGAGTAAGTACGTCGGCCGGCAGACCAACAATTTTGCCGAGTATCAGGCGCTGATCGGCGCACTCGAATATGCCATGGAGAACCACCACAAGGCCCTGAAAGTGGTCAGCGATTCTGAACTCATGGTGCGCCAGATCAAGGGCATCTACAAAGTGAAAGAGCCGACGCTACGCGATCTCCATGCCCGGGCCACCGAACTCATATCGAAACTAGAATGGTTTCAGATTGAGCACGTGCTGCGCGGCCACAATCGTGAAGCCGACCAGTTGGCAAACGAGGCCATGGATAAAGGCTCAGGGCAGACTTTTCGCGCACCGCAAACTCCGACAAAGCCTTCGCCGCAGGAATTCAGCGGAGTTGTGCGCGACGGAAAAATTGAATTACTGGACGGGACCCTGCCGGAGGGAACTCCGGTGCAGGTGAGAATCAAGCGTTAATTTCCTGCCGGCAAACCTACTCACTGAGAGGGAACAGATTCGCTTGCTTCCTCCGAGCGCGGGCTTTCATTCCCCCGCACATCAACAGCAGAAACCGAATAAGAATACTGGTGCCCGGCGGCGACTTCCGTGTCGCGAAACGTGGGCGCCTTCACCGCCTCCAAATTCAGTTTGATCGGCTGACTATCCTGCTCGTGCCGGTAAACATTGTAGCCCGCCAAGTCGGATTCCGTGTCAGGGGCCCAAATTAAATCGATGAACGGCTTCTGCCCCGGACCTGAGAACACCGCTTGCAATCCAGCGGGAGTCGCGGGCGGAAATACATCGTGGGCAACGACTGTGACCGCAGACGTGTCATCGCCTTCCACCTGCTGCTCCGTGCTTCCTTGCGCGATGGCGGTCACCACAGTGAGCCGATAGTTGTACGTCTTTTCCCACGCGAAGCCGCGATCCAGCAGGCTCGGTGACGTTTCATCCGTAAGCGGGACCTCGCCAGCCACAGTGTCAGCGCTCGCGCCCTCCTCGCGGCGATACACCCGATATAAGTAGTGCAAGCCGGCCGCGTTCACCGGCGGCGTGATCGGCTTCCAGCTAAGCCGAACTCCCTCCGCCATGAGCTCGGCCTGAAAATCAGCCGGTGGCTCTAGCGTTGGCGCAGCCGGCACTTGCACTTGGTTGGAAAGACCCGCGCTTCGCCCATATGAGTTTACAACTCTCACCGCATATATAACTGCCGAAGCTTGATTTTCCGCTTGCAGATTTCCAGGAAGCTGATCGGAATAGGTCAACTGGGGTTTGGGCTCAGCCTTGGTTACCGGCGGCAGCTTGGCAAACGGAACTCGGCCGACCGCAACATCGCAATCGCGCATGGTTCCCACGGCCCGGCAAACCTCGGTCGGCCCCGGATGCCGAATGTTATGCCGGTCGGTCGTGACTTCCGGCGCCGACCAGGTAAGGTAAACCGTGTCGCCTTTGCGCATGGCGCGCAAATCGCTGACTGGCCGCGCCAGTTCCAGCGACGGAGGCAACGGCACTCCTGGACTGCCGCAGCCCGCAAGCAGCGCAAGCGCAAGCAGGCACAACCCAGCCCTCCAAATCAGATTGTTCATGCGATGGCGACCAGATTAACATTTTCGCATCACCTACCAGTGTTGACAGCGGGGACGCTCGTCTCTCCTAGAGCGAGGATGTGGAGACGCGGGGCGTCCTGGCCGTCGCTCTGTCAGCCTCGTGGAGATCACGTCACCAGTTCGCGCACGCATTCGCGGAATACCTTGGTGTGCTGGTCGATGTCAGCAGCCTCAGTCTGTGGAGACATCAGCGCCATGTTGTGAAACGGAGTGAGCAGAATTCCGCGATTCATCGCATACAAATGCATGAAGCGTTCGAGTTCGAAGTCCATTGCTGCATGCGCCTGCTGGCCATTCTTCGCCGGCGTTGCCGAGAATAAGTATTCTGCGCGGCATCCCAAACGCGTTACGTGCCAAGGCATTCGGTATTCGCTGATGACTGCTTGCACCCCCGCAGTCCAGCGCTCCGCCAAAGGAATCATCCGGCTGAACGCATCCTGGGTGAGCACTTTCGTCAATGTAGCCCGCATGGCTGCCAGCGAGAGCGCATTCCCCGCCAGAGTGCCGCCAATCCCGCCAACGTCGCAATCCTCAAGGCTCTGCTTCGCCGAGATGCGGTCCGCCACCTCTTGCGAAAAACCGTATGCCGCTCCCGGAATCCCGCCGCCGACAGCTTTGCCAAACACCAGCATGTCGGGATCAAGGTTCTCGGCTCGCGTGTATCCTCCAGGGCCGGTACAAATAGTGTGCGTCTCGTCAATGATCAGCAACGTTCCGTGCTTGCGCGTCAACTCGCGCAGCACCCGATGGTAGCCACGCGCTGGATGCACGATTCCCACGTTGGTCATTGCAGGTTCAGCCAGTACGCAAGCCACATCGCCCGGCACGAGCGCTTGCTCCAGCGCTGCGACATCATTGAATTCGACGACTTTGGTCGTGACTGCGGGGTCCACCGGTGGCCCGATGTTTCCGCTGCGCGCGCGGGCCGTGGCATCAGCGTGCAGGGTGATGAAGCTCTCATCCACCGTGCCGTGATAACACCAGTTGAAGACCAGAATCTTCGGACGTGCCGTGATCTGCCGCGCCAGGCGAATTGAAAACCGGTTGCCATCAGTGGCCGTAAGCGCGAATTGCCAGTACGGAAGCCCAAACCGCCGCTGCAACTCTTCGGCCACGAAAATCGCATCCTCGCCAGGCAACATCAGCGTGATGCCGCGTTTCACCTGCTCCTCAACCGCTTTTACCGTCGCGAATGGAGAGTGCCCGGTCATGGCTCCGGTATCGCCGAGGCAAAAATCTATGTAGCGATGCCCGTCAACATCATAGAAATATCCGCCCTGCGCTTCCCGGACAAAGGGCGGAAAGGCCCCCGCCCACTTTCTCATCCAGTTCATGGGCACGCCCGCCAGCAGAGACTTTCCGGCACGCTCAAACAGCGCTTTGGATTTGGGGCGCTCGTCTGCGAAGAGTTTCTGCTCGCGCTGCATGAGGGAAGTGAGGCGGTTGCGATCAAGGGGTTCGTTAAGGCTTGGCATGGCCAACTAGATTAAATGCAGGCAGCATTAATCATCAATCAGGGCCACTCACTTTAGATGATGGAGGCACGGGCGTCCTCGTCCGTGCGGGCAGACTACAGAATGTACCGGCTCAAATCCTGATCCTTCACAATGTCCGCCAGGGTCTTGCCCACGTACTCGGCGTCAACCTTGAACTGCTCGCCCTTTTTCTCGGGGGCGGAGAAGCTGATTTCATCCAGCACGCGTTCCATGATCGTATGCAGCCGCCGCGCGCCGATATTTTCCGTGCCTTCATTTACCCGGAACGCAAAGCGCGCAATCTCTTCCAGCGCATCTTTGGTGAATTCCAGCTTCACGCCTTCGGTCTCAAGCAGCGCGGTGTACTGCTTCACCAACGACGACTTCGGCTCGGTGAGAATGCGGATGAAGTCGTCCATGGTCAGCGACTGCAGCTCTACGCGGATAGGGAAGCGCCCCTGCAACTCGGGAATCAGATCGCTGGGCTTCGAAACGTGGAACGCCCCAGCAGCGATGAACAGTATGTGGTCGGTGCGGACCATGCCGTAACGCGTATTGACCGTGGTGCCTTCGACGATGGGCAAAATGTCGCGCTGCACGCCTTCGCGCGAAACGTCTGGCCCATGGCCGCCTTCGCGTCCGGCAATCTTGTCGATCTCGTCGAGGAAAATGATCCCTGCATCTTCCACGCGATCAATCGCCATGCGCGTGACCTGGTCCATGTCGACCAGCCTTTGCTCTTCTTCCGTGATCAGGTACTCGAAGGCCTCGTTGACCTTCATCTTCCGCTTCTTGGTGCGCTGGCCGAAGATGTTGGGCAGCATATCTTTGAGGTTAACGTCCATCTCCTCGACGCCCTGGTTGGAGATGATTTCAAACGACGGAAAATTCCGCTCGCGAACATCAATTTCGACGGTACGGTCATCGAGCTTGCCTTCGCGCAACTGCTGACGCAATTTTTCGCGCGTCCGCGAATAGGAATCGCCGGTGGAAGCTTCCAGCGTGAAGCCAGGTTCAGGATGCGAGGGCGCCGCAGGCGGAAGCAGGATATCCAACAGCCGTTCTTCGGCGTTCAGTTCGGCCTTATCGGAGACGTCTTCCAGCTTTTCCGCGCGGATGTTGTCGATCGCGATCTCGACCAGATCGCGCACCATGGATTCCACATCGCGTCCGACGTATCCGACTTCGGTAAATTTCGAGGCTTCGACTTTCAGGAACGGCGAATTCGCCAGCTTCGCCAACCGGCGTGCGATCTCGGTCTTACCAACACCCGTCGGCCCAATCATGATGATGTTCTTGGGGATCACTTCCTCGGCAAGATCGGGGGAAAGCTTCTGCCGCCGCATCCGATTGCGCAGAGCGATTGCCACCGCACGCTTGGCGGCGTGCTGTCCGATAACGTGCTTGTCGAGTTCCGCGACAATCTCGCGCGGAGTCAGGTCGTCGAGCGCGAGTTGTTCTTCGTCAGCGGTGGCGGGGAGATAAATAGCCATAAATCCGTTGTCGGTGGTCGTGCGTCGTTGGCCTTATCGAGGTAGCCATCGGCCTTGGGTCTTGAGTCAACGACCAAGGACGAATGACCAACGACGCCTTTACAATTCTTCTACGGTAACCTTGTCATTGGTATAGATGCACATTTTCCCGGCAATCTTCATTGCTTCTTCCGCAATCTGCCGCGCCGAAAGTTGCGTATGCTCGGCCAGAGCCTGCGCGGCAGCCTGGGCGTAAGGCCCTCCGCTGCCAATGGCGGCAATTCCGCCGTCCGGCTCAATCACGTCGCCTTGCCCGCTCAGCAGAAACGTCTGGTCCTTATCGGAAACCAACAGCAATGCTTCCAGATGCCGCAAAAATTTGTCTGTTCGCCAGTCTTTCGCCAACTCCACCGCACCCCGCCCAATGTTCCCATGATACTGCTCCAGCTTCGCCTCAAAGCGGCTGAAGAGCGAGAACGCATCTGCGGTTGAGCCGGCAAACCCGGCAAGAATCTTGTCCTGATACAGCCGCCGGATTTTCTTGGCATTATGCTTGATGACCGCTTCGCCCAGCGTAACCTGTCCGTCCCCGGCCATAACCACGCTGCCGTTGCGGCGGACACAGAGAACTGTAGTGGAGCGTATCAGGCGCTTCGAGGGCATGAGAGCAATTTCTGATTATAGCAGGGGCAGAGCGAAGACATGCGTGTGCGCCGTTAAGCCATTGGTGCCGGAACGACACCGTTTTTAAACATGTCGAACCAGGTTTGGGTATCCGTTACGCTATAGAGACC
>WNFD01004483.1_pt1 | contig 24122 bp, 18 predicted proteins | sample 5400491 | NCBI WGS metagenome assembly WNFD01 (sample SAMN13153343, study PRJNA577476) | soil metagenome | isolation source: 120 cm saprolite under Douglas fir tree site 2 hole 2 replicate 2 | place: USA:California | collected 2015-04-18
GGCGGCAAGATCGACTGGGTGAATTGCGGCCTCTGCGTCGACGAGCGCGGCGCGGTCGACGCCATCCCCGGTGTGCGGCGCGGCTCGCCGGCCGATTTCTGGACGCTGTCCGAGGCCTCGGACAACACGCTCGTCATCGCCACGCGCTAGGAGGCGATCATGAAGACGCTGAGCATCATCGAGAGCGCCTATCGCGCGACGATCGAGGAGCAGGACGACACGATCGTCTGGCTGCATGGCGCGATGAAGGGGGCGGGAGCGGATCTATCCGTGTTGCTGCGCGGCAACGCGGTCAACTATCTGGTGCAGCGCCAGGATGCCGCCGGCCTCGCCTTTGGCGACTGGCGGCAGACCCAGCCGCCGACCATTGCCTCGGATTTGGCCGCGCTCGCCGCCAAGGGCGTCGATATCTGCTATGTCGCCGAAGACCTCACCGACCGCGGTATCGAGCGCAACGAGCTGATCAACGGCGCTCAGCCCGTGGGGCGCGCCGCGGTGGCCGAGCTTGTCGGGCGCTACGGCCGGGTTTGGTACTGGTAGGCACGCCCTTGCCAGGCCCCGGGGTTCACCGCCCGGTCGGGCGGCCGCGGCGGCCCGTCGGCGGTAACCCGTCGGGAGGAGCGGTCCCCGGAATGGCCTCCGTTGGCGATAGGTAGGGCGACGGTCCGGTCGGGACGGCGCAGGTGGCGGCCGCGTTGCTTTCCGGGGCTGTGCTTGGTGGGGCAGGCGTCGCGCTTGAGGCGGCGGATGGCACATTCGGCGCGGCCGGCGCAGTACGCGTTGTGCTCGGTGCACCGGGCGTGCCTGACGGCAATGTCGACGCCGGAGCGGCTCCGAGCCCGACCAGCGGTTCGTCGACCGGGCGCAGCGCGTTGGGCGGCGGGGCCCCGGCCGGCCGGACCATTGCCTCGAGTTGCGCGTTGGTCAGCTTCAATTCGTAGAACTTGTCGTAGAAATCGCAGGTCGTCGCGCGCAGGTCTTCCTGGGTCGCATCGGGATAGAACAGCATCGACAGCCAATAGAGCCCGATCAGCCGGTTGACCCCGGACGGGCCCTCGATCCAGCCGAACGGGTTGTCGGGTTCGAGATAGACCCGCTTGTTGCGCACCGCCGAGAGCCGCCGCCAGACCGGGTTGCGCTGCAGCGCGGCGTAGAAGCTGCGCTCGGCGGCGATGATGATTTCGGGATCCCAGCCGAGTAGCTGCTCGCGGCTGATCGCCACCTCGGCGCCGCGGCCGAGCGGAGCGGCGACGTTGATCGCGCCGGCTTCGTCGATCGCCTCGCCGGCCGGCGAGCCGGGCAGGGCGGCCGTAAGCCCGTCCGGGCCGCGCCCGTAATAGACATGCGGCCTGGCATTGGCCGGGCGGATTAAGAGCCGGCCGCGCAGGCCGGCAATCGCGTGCTCGGCGAACAGCGCGAGGTCGATGGCGCGGTCATTATCCCCGACCATCGCGCCGGTCGATCGCAGCACGGTCGGCATGCGGGGAAAGCTGTCGTCGACCAGAATGTAGGGGATGCCGGTCAGCTGCATTACCTGATCGGCGAAGGCGGCGCGATCGGGCGTAACGGCGCCGGCATCGATGATCAGATCGGGGTGCAATTGCCGGGCGGTTTCGGCCATGCTCGCCGGGACCGACCGCGGACGCCAGCCGAGGACGGGCAGGCGCGAGGCGCGCGGCAGGAGCGCCCCGCGCCCCGGCAGCCGGCTCAACCCGACCAGCTTGTCCGGCGCCAGCACGAAGACCAATACCTCGGCGTTAGGCTCGGCGGGCAGGATGCGGCTAATCTGGGCCGGCAGCACGACACGCCGCCCGGCGGCATCGGTGAAATCGGCCGAGCGCGCCGGCCCCGCGGATATGAACGCCGCGAAGGCGGGCAACAAAACGGCCGCGAGCACGGCGGCAGGCGAGCGAAGCGGCATCCTCTGTCCTCAATCTGGCCGGGAACTCCGGCGCCGGACCATAACCGGCGCGATCTTGCGTTCAACCCCCCTCACCGCACAAGCCTGACGAGCCGCAACACGATCGTCACCCGTATCCGCACCGCGGGTGGGCTATCGAGCGAGGTCTACAATGGCGACAACCGCGCACGCGGCCGCGAGATCGCGCGAATCATCGAGGACGAGCCGGGCGAGGCGGGACCTCGATCGCGAGGGGGCCGAGGCCGGCCTTATCGGCGGTGGGCGGTGCGAGACGGTCCCAGAAGCGGTGCTGTCTCGTTAAAATATAGGCGCGCCAGGGTCCGCGTGATAAAAATCTCGCGCCCAAAGGCGGCGGAATTGCGAAGACGCGATGGATTTCTCGAACGCCACGATCCTGTGTCTTGGCGATGTCATGCTCGACCGTTTTGCTTATTGCGAGACCGAGCGGATTTCGCCGGAGGCGCCGGTGCCTGTGCTGCTCCTCCAGCGCACGCAGAGCATGCTCGGGGGCGCCGGCAATGTCGCGCGCAACATCGCGGCGCTCGGCGGCAAGGCGGTGTTGATGGGGCTCCTGGGGACCGACCGGGCGGGCGCGGAAGTCCAGGCGCTGATCGCGCAGACCTCGGGCCTCACCGACCGGCATGTCGCGAGCGCGCATCGGCCGACGGTGTGCAAGACCCGTTATTTGGCGGCGCATCAGCAGCTCGTCCGCATCGACGAGGAACAGACGCACGATCTCGACCCCGAGGAAGAGGCGGCGCTGATCGCCGCGGCCGAGCGCGCCATCCCCGAGGTCGATGCCGTGGTGCTGTCGGATTACGGCAAGTCGGTGCTCGGTGTGAGGGTGATCGGCGCGGCGATCGCGCGGGCGCGCGCGCTCGGCGTCCCGGTTTACGTCGACCCGAAGAGCGACGATTTCCGGCGCTATCAGGGCGCCACCTGCATCACCCCCAATCAGAAGGAGTTGGCGCTGGCGGCGCGCATGCCCGTTGCCACCGATACGGAGATCATCGCAGCCGCGACGAAAGTCATGCGCGACTCCGGCACCGGCGCCATTCTCGCCACCCGCTCGGATAAAGGCATGGCGCTGGTCGAGGCCTCGGGCGCGGTCCATCTCGAAGCGGCCCAGGCGCGCGAGGTCTATGACGTCTCGGGCGCCGGCGACACGGTGATCGCGGTCCTCGCCCTGGCCTGCGCCGGCGGCTACACGCTGCCGCAGGCGATGCGGCTCGCCAACACGGCCGCCGGCATCGTCGTCAGCAAGCTCGGCACCGCAACCGTCGAGCTCGACGAGCTGATGCTCGAATTGTCGCGCGACGTGCGCGACAAGGAATGGCACCACGCCAAGTACTACAGCGCCGCCGAAGCGGAGACCCTGGTGCGGCGCTGGAAAAGCCGCGGCCTTGCCGTCGGCTTCACCAATGGCTGTTTCGACATCGTCCATGCCGGCCACGTTGCGCTCCTGGCGTCGGCGCGCGCCCATTGCGACCGGCTGATCGTCGCGCTCAACAGCGATCCCGGGGTCCGTCGCCTTAAAGGGCCGAAACGGCCGGTCAACGGCTTGGCGGACCGCTCCGCCGTGATTGCCGCGGTCGAGGCGGTCGATGCGGTGATCAGCTTCGATGAGGACACCCCGATCGAGCTGATCCGCCGGCTCAAACCCGATGTGCTGGTCAAGGGCGGCGACTATACGATCGATGCCGTGGTCGGCCGCGACGAGATCGAGGCCGCCGGCGGCCGGGTCGTGCTGGTCGATCTGGTCGACGGGCGTTCGACGACGCGGCTGATCGACGCCATTCGCGAGTCGAACTCGCCGGAAGAGGCCGACGCCGCGCGCGCACGATCGAACGAGGATGCCGCCTGATGCTGGTGATTACCGGCGGCGGCGGGTTTATCGGCTCGGTCCTCGGCGCAGCCCTTAATGATTGCGGCCGCGCGGATCTCGTCATCGTCGACCGCTTCGGCACCGGGGAAAAATGGCGCAACATCGCCAAGCGCGATTTCCGCGACATCGTGCCGGTCGAGGGGCTTCCGGCGTGGCTTGAGCGCTATGGCGCCGAGGTCGAGGCGGTGTTTCATCTCGGCGCGAATTCGTCGACGTTCGAGGACGACGCCGACGAAATCATCGCCACGAACTTCAACGCGTCGATTGCATTGTGGCGCTGGTGCGCCACCGCCGGAAAGCCGCTGATCTATGCCTCGTCGGCGGCGACCTATGGCGACGGCTCGGCCGGGTTCGACGATGCCGGCGACATCGCCGCCTTGAAACGGCTGCGCCCGCTCAACCTCTACGGCTGGTCGAAGCACGCCTTCGATCTGTGGGCGCTGCGCGAGGCGGCGCGGGGGTATGCGCCGCCCCTGTGGATCGGGCTCAAATTCTTCAACGTCTTCGGGCCCAACGAATACCATAAGGGCGAGATGATGAGCCTCGTCGCCAAGAACTACCGGCATGTCGCCGCCGGCGAGACCATCCCGCTGTTCAAGTCGGACCGGTCCGATTACGCAGATGGCGAGCAGTGCCGCGATTTCGTTTACGTCAAGGATTGCGCCGCGGTGATGCTGTGGCTGTGGCAGCGCGGACTCGGCGCGGACATCAATGGCATCTACAATGTCGGAACCGGTGAGGCGCGCAGCTTTCTTGATCTAATGAACGCGCTCGGCAGCGCCTGCGGGGTCGCGCCGCACATCGAATTCGTCGACATACCGCCGGCGATCGGCCCGAATTACCAATATTTCACCGAGGCGCGGATGGGCCGGTTGCGCGAGGCCGGCTACAACGCGCCGTTCACTTCGCTCGAAGAGGCCGTCGCCGATTTCGTGACGCATTACCTGGCGCAGCCGGACCCGTATCTATGACCCTCTCCCGCACCGCGGGAGAGGGTGCCGAGCGCAGCGAGGCGGGTGAGGGTGTCGCCAGCAAAAAGACCCTCACCCTCCCACGCCTGCGGCGCGGGCCCCTCCCTCTCCCGCGGTGCGGGCGAGGGGTTCTCGCAATCAAAACCATTGCAGCCGGGGCGACCTCGGCGGCACGATCTGTCCAACAAGCGAAACGGGAGGACAGTTCGATGCAGGGCAACAGGCATTGGGTCGGCAGCTGGGCTGCGGCACCGGCACCGGCGGAAGGATTTGTCGGCTTCAACAACCACACGATCCGGATGAACCCGCGGATCAGCCTCGGCGGCGAGCGGCTGCGGGTGCGCATCTCGAACGCCTATGGCAACCGTCCGCTGGCGATCGGCGCGGCCCGCATCGCGCTGCGCGACAAGGGCCCGGGCATCGTCCCGGGCTCCGACCGCAAGCTGACCTTCGGCGGCAGCGACGCCACGGCGATCGCCACCGGCGCCGTGCAGTTCAGCGACCCGGTCGATCTCAATGTTCCCGCGCTCGCCGACCTCGCGGTCAGCATCCATTTGCCCGGCGAGGTGCTGGCCAATTTCTCGATCACCGGCCGCTATGCTCGGCAGACCAACTATATCTCGCCGCCCGGCGATTTCACCCGCGAGACGGTGATGCCGGTCGGCAACCTGACCGACCAGTGGTTTTTCCTCTGCGGCGTCGATGTGCTGGCCGGCAGCGAAGCGGGCGGCGTGGTTGCCCTCGGCGACTCACTGACCGACGGCAACATCTCGACGATCGACGCGTTCTGCCGCTGGCCGGACCAGCTCGCCCGGCGCCTCAATCAACGGGGCGGACGGCCGATCGGGGTCATGAACAACGGGCTCGGCGGCAACCGCATCCTGCATGACATCCGCGGCGCCAGCGGCCTCCGGCGCTTCGACCGCGACGTGCTGAGCCAGCCCGGCGTCACGCATTGCATCGTCATGCTGGGCACCAACGACCTACGCAACCGCTGGGCCAAGCCCGAAGAGGAGGTCACCGGCGAGCAGATGATCGCCGGGCTCCAGCAGATGGCGGTGCGGGCGCACAGCCGCGGCATCAAATTGATCGCTGCGACCCTGACCCCGTTCGGCAACGAGACGTTCATGGCCAATGCGTGGAACCCGACGCGCGAGAAGCACCGGGTCACGCTCAATACCTGGATCCGCGAGTCGGGAGCATTCGACGGCATTGCCGATTTCGACGCCGCGGTACGGGACCAGGAGATCCCGACGCAGATGGCGGCGAAATGGGATTGCGGCGACGGGTTGCATCAGAGCGACGCCGGTTATTGCCACCTGGCCGACGTGATCGACCTCGCGCTGCTCGATTGAGAACCAACCACGGAGACTAGGAGAACACGGAGAAACACATCGAGATTGCTTCGCTTCGCTCGCAATGACAGTCCCTCTTGCCGTCATTGCGAGGAGCGCAGCGACGAAGCAATCTCGGGGGAAAGCTCCGAATGGTTCCTCCGTGCCCCCCGTGTCTCCGTGGTGAAATCGTGGAGGGCGCAGTCATGCAGACCGGCAAAACGCAAAATGGCGTCGGCGCCTCGCTATTGCGCAAGGAGGATGACCGGCACCTAAGGGGCCGCGGCGAGTTCGTCGCCGACATCCGGTTGCCCGGTACGCAGGAAGTGGTCTTCCTGCGCAGCCCCCATGCCCATGCCCGGATCCGTTCGATCACAGTGCCGCCCGAACTGCGAGGCCATGTCTTCATCGCCGCGGATCTGCCGCACATGCAGCCGATCCGCATCGTGACGCACGCGGCGGGCGCCCGAACGACCGCCTGGCCGCCGCTCGCGACCGACAAGGTGCGCTTTGTCGGCGAGGCGATCGCCGCCTGCGTCGCACCGACTCGCGCGATGGCGGAAGACATCGTCGGCTCGATCACAGTCGATTTCGAGCCGCTCGACGCCGTCGTCGACGCGCCGGCCGGGTTGCGCGCCGGCGGCGCTCTGGTGCACGAAAATTGGGGCGACAACCTCTACCAGGAGCGGATTGTCGAGGGCGGCGATATCGAGGCCGCGGCGCGCGCCGCGGAAATCGTCGTCAAGCGCGAATACCGCATGAACCGGCAATCGGGGTCGCCAATGGAAGGCCGCGCCGTGCTCGCCTGCCGTGATCATCGGCTCGACGAGGTGGTGGTCTACGCCTCGACCCAGACCCCGCATACGCTGCGCGTCGCGCTGGGCGAAACCCTCGGGATCGAGCAGCGCCGCATCCGCGTCGTCGCGCCCGATGTCGGCGGCGGGTTCGGCCCCAAGGCCCGGCTCTACCCGGAAGAGATCATCCTGGCCGCGCTGGCGCTCCGGCTCGATCACCCGGTGCGCTGGATCGAGGACCGCAACGAGCATCTCCTGACCGCGGCGCATACCCGCGACCATCACTACAAGCTGACCGCCTACGCCGATCGCAGCGGCCGTATTCTCGGGATCGAAACCGAGATCATCGTCGATGCCGGCGCCTATGGGCTGTGGCCGCAGGGGCCGTATCAGGAGGCCAACATGGCGGCCCGGTGCCTCCCCGGCCCTTACGGAATAGCGAATTACCGGGCGCGGACCTACACCGTCGCGACCAACAAGGCGGGTCTCGGACCCTATCGCGGGGTCGGTCGCCCGGGCGCCTGCTTTGCAATTGAGCGGACGATCGACGAGGTGGCGCGGGCGGTCGGGCGTGATCCGGCCGAAGTGCGGATCGAGAACATGGTGCCACCTGGCGCGATGCCGTTCACCTCGGTCACCGACATGCGCTACGACACCGGCGATTACCCCGCGAGCGTGCGGCTCTGCGCCGAGCTGTTGGGTATGACGCAAATCCGCCAGCGCCAGCGCCAGGGCGAGCCCGACGGCAGGCTGATCGGCATCGGCTTTGCCAGCTTTACCGAGCAGACCGCGCATGGCGCCGCCGAATTCGCCTCGCGCGGCGCCGAGATCATCCCGGGCTACGAGAGCTGCACCGCGCGGATGCTGCCCGATGGCAGCCTGGTGTTGATGGTCGGTATCCAGTCGCATGGCCAGGGGTTGGAGACGACGCTGTCGCAGATCGCCTGTCAGGAACTCGGCATCGACCCCTCGCATATCTCCGTGCGCCATGGCGACACCGAAAGCACCGCCTACGGGTTCGGCACCTTTGCCTCGCGCAGCATGGTGATGTCGGGGGGCGCGGTAGCGCGCGCCAGCCGGATCGTGCGCGGCAAGATCGAGCGCATCGGCGCGCACCTGCTGCAATGTGAGGTCGGCGAAGTGCGCTGCGCCGAGGGCATGGTCATCGGGCCGCAGGGCCGCTCGGTGTCGCTCGCCGAGATCGCCAAGGTCGCCCATCTGCGCATGGACGGGCTACCCGTCGGGGTCGAGCCGCTGCTCGAGGCGACGACGACCTACGAGCCCGGCATCAGCACCGGGGTCTTCTCCTATGCGACGCACGGCGCCGTCGTCGCCGTCGACCCGGAGACCGGCGCGGTCGAACTCATCGATTTCGCCGTTGCCGAGGATTGCGGCACGATGGTCAACCCGATGATCGTCGAGGCGCAGATCCACGGCGGCGTCGTGCAGGGGATCGGCACCGCGCTCTGCGAGGAGATCCCCTATGACCAGGCGGGCCAGCCGCTCGCCGCCACTTTGCTCGATTACCACCTGCCCGGCGCCTTCGAATTGCCTTCGATCAAGATCGGCCACCTGCACCACCCGGCGACGGCGACCGAATACGGCATGAAGGGGATGGGCGAAGGCGGCGCGGTGGCGCCGCCGGCGGCAATCGCCAACGCCGTCCGCGACGCCCTCGCCGCGCTCGGGGCGGAGGTCAACGAAACGCCGGTTACCGCGCAGCGGGTGATGGCGGCGATCAGGAGGGCGGGAAGCTCGAGCGGGCAATCATGACGGGCCACCGTCGGGGCGACCCTTAGATTGACAGAAGATTCAAGGCACACGTATAGATAGTCTGATTTCGACCAGAATCGAATGACATTCGCATTTTTGACGCTCTGTGCAATCTTGCTGCTAAGTGGCCTCACCGGCTACCTCTTCCGGCATATTTTTCATCACGCGAGCACGGGCCCCGCGGCGACGCAGGAGATCGCCGGGACGGCCGAGCGCGACTCTTTGACCGGTTTGCCCAATCACAGGCGGCTGGAGGACCGGATTAGCCAGGCAATTGCTGTGGCGCATCGTCACAAGAAAAAGCTCGCAGTGCTGTTTTTGGATTTGGACGCATTGGGGCACATCAACGATTCCCTGGGACGTCCGATCGGCGACAAAATTCTTCAATCCGTTGCGAAACGCCTGGTGGCGTGCTTACGCGGCTCAGATACGGTAAGCCGGCAGGGTGACGATGAATTCGTCGTGCTGCTCACAGAGGTGCGCCAACCGGAAGACGCCGCTGTCGCCGCGAGAAAAATGCTGCGGGCGGTGGGAGACGCTCATTCCATCGACCGGCAAGATATTCGCGTCACGGCAAGCATTGGCATCAGCGTCTACCCCGAAGACGGCCCGGATGCAGAGACACTCGTCAACAACGCGGCCACCGCGATGTACGCGGCCAAGGAAAGTGGGTGCCGCTGCTATCGGTTTTTCAAGCGTGCCGTCAACGTCCGAGCGGGCCGGCGGCAAGCCATCGAGGAGGATCTGCGGCTAGCGTTGGAACGACACCAGTTCGCGCTGCACTATCAGCCGAAGATCAATCTGAAAACGGGGGCGATTACCGGGGCGGAGGCATTGCTGCGCTGGGGGCATCCCACTGGAAGATTGATCTCTCGATCGGAATTTATTCCGGTCGCGGAAGAATGCGGCCTCATTCTGCCGATCGGCGCCTGGGTCCTGCGTGAAGCGTGCGGGCAAGTCCGAGCCTGCGCCGATGCGGGCCTCCCGGTAACGACCATGGCCGTAAATGTCTCCGCGACGGAGTTTTGGAGCGAGAACTTTCTGGAAGGCGTGTTCACGATCCTCGGCGAAACCGGCCTCGATCCCAGACTTCTCGAGCTGGAGCTGACCGAGAGGGTTCTCATGAAGGATGCCGAGGCCGCGGTATCTATCCTCCAAACCCTAAGGGAAAGCGGCGTGCAGGTGGCGGTCGACAATTTGGGCGCCGGTTATTCGAGGTTGAGCTATCTGCGAAAGTTCCCCGTCGACGCCCTTAAAATCGACCAGGCGTTCATCCATCAAATAAGCACCGGCGGCGAGGCTGGCGCCATTGTGAGTGCGGTGATCGCCACGGCCCGCAGTCTCAAGCTGCGGGTCATCGCAGAGGGTGTGGAAACGCTCCAGGAGCTGGAATTTCTTCTGGCTCACGAATGCGACGAGGCACAGGGACACTATTTCAGCCGGCCGGTGCCGTCGGAGCAGTTCGTAAGGTTGCTCGGAACCGGGATCCCGGATCCCTCCGTCCTGCTTTACCGGTTGCCTGTGATGTCGTAGGCGCGGCCGGCGCGCTACGCCCGCGCGGCGAGCGCCCTCTCGATGCCCTGCGCCAGCGCGAGGAGCCGGCGGTCGGCGCCGTGCTCGCCGATCACCATCAGCCCGACGGGCGGCGTCCCCGCCGGCTGTATCGGGAGGCTGATGGCGCAGCGGTCGAGGAAGTTGATGACCGAAGGGTTGCGCAGGATCAGCGCGTTGAGGTGCCGGTAATCCTCGTCGCGCTCGAAAGCGGCGATCGGCGGGGCAGTGATCGCCACGGTGGGCATCAGGAGCGCGTCGAATGGGGCGGTGCGCGGCGCGATCCGCGCGATCAGATCGGCCCGCGCGGCACACAAATCGACGTAGTCGGCGGCATTCATGCTGGCGGCGCGCTCGATCCGCGTACGGACGCGCGGGTCGTACGCGGCGCCGCGCCGCGCTAAGAGCGGCCGATGCCAGGCGTAAGCCTCGATCGGGGCGAAGCCGCCGCTGGTGTTGATTGCCGGGATCTCGTTCAGCTCGTCGAGCGGCAAATCGACGACCCGAGCGCCGGCACGCGACAAGGCCGCGCACGCTTCGGCAAAGGCGCTCGCCACCTCGGGCGCGAGCCCCTCGAGGACAAAGCCCTGCAGCACGCCGAGCCGCAATCCGTCGACCGCCGTTGCCGTTGGCGCCGACCCAAGTTCCCCTGCTGGCTCGCCGGCCATCACCGCATCGGCGACAGCGCAGCAGGCGACGCTGTTGGCTAAGGGCCCGATCGAATCGAGGGTCGTCGAGAGCGGGATCGCCCCGTCGCGCGGGACGCGCCGTTGCGTCGGCTTGAAGCCGACGATGCCGCACAGCGCCGCCGGGATGCGCACCGAACCGCCGGTATCGCTGCCGATCGCGACCACGGCCTGCCCGTCGCCTACGGAAACCGCGGCGCCCGAAGACGAGCCGCCGGGGATGAGCCGGCGGTCATGGGGGTTGCCCGGCGTGCCGTAATGCGGATTGATGCCGATTCCGGAGAAGGCGAACTCGGTCATGTTGGTGCGGCCGATGAGGACAGCCCCGGCCGCGCGCAGCCGGGCGACGACCGGCGCGTCGCGCTCGGCCGGCGGGCGGTCGTCGAGCGCCTTCGAACCGGCCAGCGTGCGCTCGCCCGCGACATCGAAGAGATCCTTGATCGAGACCGGCAAGCCGGCGAGGGGCGAGGCGACATACCCGGCCTTGCGCAAGCGGTCCTGAGCGTCGGCGGCGGCGCGCGCGCTGTCGGCATAGACCCGGACAAAGCTGCGCGCACCTTCGCCCGAGGGCTCGGCGATCTGCGCCAGCGCCGTCTCGATCAGCGCGCGGCTGGAGGTGCGCCCGGCTGCCAGATCCTCGGCTAGGCCAAGCACCGTCGGTTTCTGCGGAGCGGCTGGCGGCATCGCATCCTCCCCAATTCGCGTCGCTGCTATCTTATCTCGCCGAGCGGTGCCATGCGCAGCACGCCGGGGTCGCGGACCAGCGTTTCGATCCCAGCGAGCAATTTCGCGATGCCGGCCGCCATGCCGATCTCGATGCCCTGGGCTGCCGTCGGGGAGGCGGTGTCGCGGTCGCGGTCGGGTTTGAAGGCCCGATCGTAAATCCTCTCGATCGTGCCTTTCTCGCGCGGGAAGACGGTGAGCGTGAACGGTTTGTCGGCCGGGATCTTCGCCGCTTCCTTGGCGAGGCGGAACGCGACGTCATAGCCGCCGAGCTCGTCGACGAGGCCCTTCTCCTTGGCCTCCTCGCCCGACCATACCCGTCCCTTGGCCGCCGCCTCGACCTGGTCGGCGGAGAGGTGGCGGCCGGCGGCGACGTGCTCTTTGAATCCCGCATAGACCTCGTCGAGAAAAGCGTCGAGGCGCTGGCGGCCGATGGGCGAGAAATCCTCGAACACGCTGAACATCGCCGCATTGGCGCCACGTTGCGCCGAGTCGCCGGTGACGCCGAGTTTGTGCAGCAGCTCGCCGATGACGAGCTTGCCGGCGAGGACGCCGATCGACCCGGTCAGCGTGGCCGGCTCGGCGACGATCTTGTCGGCAGGCGCGGCGATGTAATACCCCCCCGATCCGGCGACATCGCCCATCGACACGATGACCGGCTTCCCATGTTCGCGCGCCCGCGCGACCTCGCGCCAGATCGTCTCGGAGGCGACGGCCGAGCCGCCCGGGCTGTCGATGCGGAAGAGGATCGCGCGCACCTCGGGGTCGCCGAAGGCCTGACGGAACGCGCGGCCGACCTCGCGCGCGCTGAGCTCGGCATTGTCGAGCAGCGGGGTTGACGAGCGGCCGCCCCGGGTGACGAGGCCGGTGCCATAGACCAGCGCGATCGTCGGCCCGCTGGTGTGCGGGTGACCGGCGCCGTCAAGATAGCGCGACAACGACACGAGTTCGGCGCCGGACCCGGCGCGCTTCTGGGCCGTTGTGACCGCCTCGTCGCGATAGCCGATGCGGTCGACGAGCCGCGCCGCCTTTGCCTCGCTGGCGACGAAGGGTCCACGGTCGATCAGCGCGGTGACCTCCGCCTCCGGCAGCTGGCGGGCGCCGGCGATCCCGCGAACGATCTGCCCGGAGGTCGCGCGCAGCAGATCCTCGATCTCCTCGCGTTGTGGTGCGGTCATCGCGGTTTCGGTGAGGGCGTTCATCGCGGTCTTGTATTCCTCGCGATGGGCGAAGCTGGGGACGATGCCGAGTCGGTCGAGCGCGCCGCGAAAGAACGTGCTTTCGCTGTGCAGCCCGACCAGCCCGAGCGATCCGAGCGGCTGCAGCCAGATCTCATCGAACGCGGTGGCGAGATAATAGGGCCGGGTGGCCGGGCCGAACTCGCCGAAGCTGTCGGTGAAGGCGATGGCGAATTTGCCCTTCGCGCGGAAATCGCGGATCGCGTCACGCAATTCCTGGCAGGTGGCAAGGCCGAGCGTGTCGCCCCCAAGCCGGGCGTATAGACCTTTCACCCGCGCATCATTGCCGCCGCGCTCAAGCGCATCGAGCACATCGCGCAGGGTCTCCTTGCTGCCAAAAACGAGGTCCGACAGCGAATCCTGACCGGCTCCCTCGGTGAGGCCGCGGCCGAATTCGGCGCTCAGCACGATCGTCTCGGGCAGGGCCGGCTGGCTCAGGGCGATGCGCCACACCGCGACGCCAACCCCGATGAAGGCGAGCACGGTCACGATGCCGATCAACGCGAAGAGGCCGAGCACAAAGCGGCGCATGGCGATTCTGTCCCTGGGTCAAATCCGCTGCGGGCAATCTTATCTTTGGTATGCGCGAAGCGTTCAAGATCGCGCTCGGGGGTGCTACATAAGGCGGCAGCATGAGGAGGTGGAGATGGACGACAAGACCCGCACCGAGCTCGAAGCAGCGACGTTCCGCGCGCTGGTCGCGCATCTGCGCGAGCGCACCGACGTGCAGAACATCGACCTGATGAACCTCGCCGGATTCTGCCGCAACTGCCTGTCGAAATGGTACCGCGCCGCGGCCGAGGAAAAGGGCGTCGCGCTCAGCGACCCCGAGGCGCGCGAGATCGTCTACGGCATGCCGTACGACGAATGGCGCAAGCAGCACCAGAAGGAAGCGAGCGCCGAGCAGAAGGCCGCCTTCGCCGCGTCGCAGCCGAAACACGCACGCGTATAGGCAGGGGGAACGATGCCTGAGGTTGGCGGGATTGCCGGCGAGCGGCTGCGCTCGTTCATCGAGCGGATCGAGCGGCTCGAGGAGGAAAAGCGCACGCTCGCGGCCGACATCAAGGAGGTCTACGCCGAGGCCAAGGGCACCGGCTTCGACGCCAAGACGATGCGCCTGGACAAGGATGATCTCGACGAGCAGGAAACCCTGCTCGACATCTACAAGCGCGCGCTCGGCATGCTCCCCGAAGCCGAACCGGCAAGCGCCGCGGCGGAGTAATAGCCCCTCTCCCGCACCGCGGGAGAGGGTGGCCGACGCGTCAGCGGCGGCCGGGTGAGGGTGCCGCAGCGGAAAGACCCTCACCCTCCCAGCGCTCCGCGCCGGGCCCCTCCCTCTCCCGCGGTGCGGGAGAGGGGTTTATCGGCCCGCCGCGCGCAGCTTCGCGTCGGCGATCGGCAAGAGGCGGGCGAGGCGCGCGGCCCAGGCGGCCTGTCCGGCCTGGTCGCCTATTAGGTCCTGACGGATCTCGATCTCGACATGCGGCAGGTCTCTGCGTTCGCCATGCACTGGCACGGTGTAGTCGCTCGCATCGGTGATCGCGTAGGGGGCATTGTCGCCGACCGATAGGTCGCCCTCGGCACGCAAGAGATCGAGCATGACGTCCGCGAGGCGGGCATCGCGATTATAGAGGATCCCGATGTCGATGCTCCGCCGCTCCCCCTTGAACACCGGGGTGAAGCTGTGCATCGCGATCAGCACTGTATGCCTCCCCGCCGCTCTGCGCCCGTCGAGCAATTCGGCGATGCGCTGATGATAGGGCAGGAAGATCTCGCGGCGGCGCGCCTCGCGTTCCGCCGGCGGGATGGCCTCGTTGCCGGGGATCGCGGTCAGCTCGCTGATCGGCGGGATCGAACTGGCCCAGTCGGGCTGCCGGTTGCAATCGATGACAAGGCGCGAATAGGCCTGCAATACCGCGGTCGCATCGAGCGCCTGCGCCAGACGCTCGGTAACCCCGGCGATGCCGATGTCCCAGGCGATGTGGCGCGCGAGCTCGCTCTCCGGCAGGCCAAGGGTGCCCAGCCGCCGCGGGATCGCCCGCCCGGCATGGTCGGCGGTCAGAAAAAATCCGGAAGCTCCGGCCGGCCGCAACACGCGGACCGGCGCCGGATCATCATCGCCGAGCAAGCTGTCGGGTGGCATGAATCCCCGCTTACTGTCGTCACCCCCGCGAAAGCGGGGGTCCAGAGCCAACGACAGAGCGCTTGGCCCCTGGATTCCCGCTTACGCGGGAATGACGGATGGAAATAGCTCCGGGCACTCTGCTGGCGCCCCTCAGTATATTTCCGCGTAGCGGGCGCAGGTGGCGGCCTCGCTCAGCCCGTCGACGACGCGCAACTCGGCCCGCTTGAAGCGGAGATAAACATCGAAAAACGTGTCGCCGAACCATTCCCGCGCGGCTGCGCTCGCCGCCAGACCGTCGAGCGCTTCATCGAGCGAGCGCGGCAGCGGGCGCACGCCGGCCGCTTCGCGTTCCGCGTCGCTCATGTCCCAGAAATTCTTCTCGGGCCTGGCGGGCAGCGAGCGGCGCTGGCGGATGCCGTCGACCCCGGCCCAGACCAGCGCGCCGAGCGCCAGATAAGGGCTCGCCGCGGCGTCGGCGACACGATATTCGACATTGAATTGCTCCGGTGCACCGTCGCCAAAAATCGGGCAGACGCGAATGCTCGCGCCGCGATCCTGCACCGCGATGTTGGCCCAGGTCGGGGCCCATCGATTCGGCCGCAGCCGGTAATAGGAGACCGCCGAGGGCGCGGTGATCGCGGTCAGCACCGGCAGATGGTGGAGGATGCCGGCGACGAAATGCTCGCCGACCGGGGTCAGCCGATAGGGGCGGCTGGCATCGTAGAACACCGGCCGGTCGGCGCCGTCGCGCAGGCTGAAATGGATATGCGTGCCGTTGCCGACCCCGGCGGGGTCGAGGATCGGCGCAAAGATCGCGCGATGGCCGAGGCGGTGGGCGACCGCGCGCGCCATCTCGCGCTGGATGACCGCCTCGTCGGCGGCGCGCAGACCGCGCGCGGGGTCGATCGTCACCTCGTATTGCCGCGCCCCGTATTCGGGCAGGAAGCTGTCGGGGGTGAGCCCGGCGGCGCGCAGCGCGGCCATGCAGCTTTCGCCGAAATCGCCCTGCCGGCGATAGGCGTCGAGCGCATAGGTCGCGCCCGGGCGGTCTTCGACCCCGGTATAGACGAACTCCTGCTCGAAGGCGGCAAGGAGGGTGAGCCCGGCCGCCGTGTCGAGCTCGTTCAGCACCGCCAAGGCGCGGCGCAGGAAATGCCGCGGGCAGCATTCCCAATGCTGTTCGTCGGTGGTCAGGATATCGGCGAGATAGAAGCGCTCGGCGGCGCCATCGCCGAACTCGACCTCGACCCTGGTGCTCGGGTCCGGCACCAGCATCAAATCGCCCTCGGTGCCGAACGGCGTCTCATAGATCGGGCCGAACGGCGACATCATGATGTTGCTGTGGGTGAGCCCAACGCCCTTCTTCAGACGCCGGGGCAGCTCGGCCGCGGGAAACCCCTTGCCGCGGACGAGCCCGGCGAGGTCGCAGGTGGCGACGAAGACCAGCGGTTCGCGGTTCACGGGAGTGTCCTCCGAGTAAAGGGCGCCCGAGAGCGGCTATGCAGCCCGCCCGCATAATAGCAATGAGATCGCTTCTGTTGTCTCGCCAATGGGCGCCGTCGTGCCCGGCACCCCGCTAGCGCGATGGCAAACTACGCCTCGACGCGGACGACGCAGCTCTACGATCGCCGGCGTGACGAAGGTTAGCCTGGATGAGGTCATGATTTACATACGCTTGACCCGTCAGCTCGCATGCCGGACAATGAGGTAGAGATAGTAGTAACACTGATGGTAACCGGACGAGGAGAATGTCCATGGACGATCTGCAAGCGTTTATGGAACTGTCAGCCGTACTGACCGGCTTATCTGACATCACCAATGCACAGGACAAGCCGCTGCGGGCTCCGATAGCAACCGAATATGCTCGGCTTCTACGCGGTGTCTTTGCCGACAGGTTCGACAAGCTGATCGCCCTTTACAAGACTCTGGCGGCCGGCGATCCGAAGCCGGCGCTCGACGATGTGCTCCTCGCCCGTTTGCGAAACGAACAAGACTTCAAGGACAACGAGGTCGTCGCCAAGCAGATCGTGAACATTTGGTACTTTTCCCAATTCAAGCCATCCGACGAGCCGACCGCGCCCTTGTTTGACGGAGGGTTCTACGAGTTCGGGGCGATCTGGCCGTTAATTAAGGCGCACCCGATCGGGTTTTCGGACCAGCGGACCGGTTATTGGTCGGAGTTGCCATAAGCAAAGCGTAAGCATCGTCGACAACACAGCAAACCGTCGGGGGGCCATGGACACCGAATATGATGTGGTCATCGTTGGGTCTGGTGTTGCTGGAGCGCTGTGCGCGTGGCAGCTGACCGAACTCGGCAACTACAAGATACTGATTCTCGAGGCCGGCGATAACGGCACCACCCTCGGTCAGCGCATCAAGTTTCATCACACGATGGACACCCAGGGTAACCGCGGCGACATGTATGCGCCGTACAAGGAGCTGAAGAGCCGGGAATTTGCGCCCGCCCCGGAAAACGCTCAGCTGGAATTGGCTCAGCAGAAATCGGGGGCCGAGGCCTATTACGACTACACCGATAGCAGCAAGGACGCCTTCAAGGCCGGCTATAACCGGATGGTCGGCGGTACCACGTGGGCATGGCGCGGCAACTGTCCGCGGTTCATTCCGAGCGATTTCAACCTGCCAGGGCTCTACGGTGTCGGACGCGCGTGGCCGTTTGGCTACGAAGAGCTGGAACCCTGGTACTGCCAGGCCGAGCGGGAACTCGGCGTCTCAGGCAATCACGACGAATTGGACGGGTTATGGGGTGCGTTTCGCTCCCAGCCGTTCCCGATGAAGGGAATTTCCTGGACTTACAGTGACACCAGGATCGCCGCCAGGATTCGCGGTCACGCGGTTCGCGGCACGACGATTGATGTCGCGACGACCCCGCAGGCCCGCAACTCGGAATTCTATGACGAGCGGCCGGCCTGCGAAGGTCATTCAAACTGCATTCCGCTCTGCCCGATCCAAGCAAAATACGATGCGACCGTGCATCTCAACCGACTTCTGCGAACCGGCAAGGTCACCCTCAAGACCGCGGCGATGGTGGTGCGGCTGGAGTTGGGCGCAGACGGCAAGATTGGGAGCGTCATCTACAAGGACTGGAAATCGGACGACATCCAGCGCGAACGGTCGGTGCATGGTAAAATTGTGATCCTGGCGGCGCATGCGATCGAGACGCCGAAATTGCTGCTGATGTCAGGCCTGGCCAACAGCAGCGATATGGTCGGCCGCAATCTGATGGACCACGTGCAGTTCGAACTGATCGCCTCCTTCCCGGAGCCGATCTATCCGTTCCGCGGGCCGCAGAGCGTCACGGGTATTGAAGCGTTCCGGGATGGAGCCTTCCGCAGCGAACGCAGTGCCTTTCGCATGACAATCGGCAATGACGGTTGGGGACGGACGGGCTCGCCTGCCACCGTCATCGACAATCTCCTGAAGGCGGGGACGTACGGCTCGGCGTTGCCGGGCGCCATCGCGGCGCGGATCCCGAACATGATCCGGCTCAGCTTCTCGACGGAGATGCTCGCAGACCCCAGCAACCGGATGCAGCTGTCGGGCAAGACCGACCCGATCATGGGACTGCCGCGGCCGCTATTCACCTTCGACATCGGGACTTACACGCAGAATGGGCTGCGCGAAGGCTTCGCGGTCGCGCAAGAGCTGTTCGGTGTCATGGGAGCGACGATAAGCCCATCGGCAAAACCGCTGGAACCGCCCGGGGGCGCCCGGATGAACTGGAATACGGCGGCCCACATCATGGGCACCTGCATCATGGGCGATAGCCCGGCCGATTCTGTGGTCGACCGCTGGGGACGCACTCACGATGTCGGCAATCTCTGGATCGTCGGATCGAGCGTCTTTCCGACCAGCGCGACGTCTAATCCGACGCTGACCCTCGGCGCTCTTGCCTTGCGGACCGGCTCGGCGATCCATCGCGCCTTACATTAGCGCCGGCGAAAGCCGCGCGATCATGCACCGGTGAGGTTCAAACCATTACCGCTCCGGCCACACTCTGCCATACCGTCATCAAGGGCGAGTATTGCATCCATCAGGCGGTCCATCCGCTGCAAAGGCCGCAGCCGAAAGCATCGCGCCATCCTCCGGGGACGAATCATGCCACAGGGCCTTCTGGAAGTTAGCGGAACGATCGAAGTCATCCAGTTCTGGCCGGACGGCCGGTCAGACGCGGACACCGCGAAGGTCGTCGTCACGATCGGGCCCGACAGTGTGCGATTCAGGGAAAACAAGGCACGCCCGTTCAGAGTGACCCATTTCCTCGATGGCGCGACGGTTGGTATCCCTGTAAATGGCAGGCGGAAGCCGGCCGTCAACGCGAAAGGGCAGCTCACGATCCGGCTGCAAGGCATAGACGCGCCCGAATTGCATTTCCAACCGAGCGCCCTCGAGGCATCAGAATTTCCCGGACTGGACCAGGCCGGATTCGCAGCGGTGAAGAAGCAATATCACGACGCCAAGGTGGTGCATCCCTATCGCCAATTGCTCGGGGCGACGACCACTAAGGCACTTCACGATTTTCTCGCGAGTGCTGGCAGTTCCACCTTGTCCTGCCGCGTTTTCACGGAAGTCGATCTTCCCAACGAGGTTTTCGATAAATATGGGCGGATGGTCGCCGACATCGAGGTGGAGATCGGCGGCAAGACCGTGAACATCAACGAATGGGCGGTTCAAACCGGCGCCGCCTTTCCTGCCTTCTATTCCTCGATGTCGGACACCGAGATCACCACGTTGCGCGGCTTGGGAAACACGGCGCGATCCAAGCAGCTCGGCGTGTGGAAACATCTTGCCAAAACGATCGACGCCTTCGATTTCACACTGCTCGAACCGAAGCCCGGAGACACAAGCGTGCTCGCCACGGATGCAGGCCCGGTAATCTTTCCGAAACTCTATCGGCGGCAGACGAACTGGGCCGCGCGCAATCAGGCCGCCGTGTCCAAGGCGACGTTGCAGCAATTTCTCGATGCGCAGAAGAAGGACCAATGTTATCGGACTGACGATTTCCTCGCGAACGGCGAACACGCGGCGCAGAAATTGCCGTTTGCGACATTGGTCGAGGCGGGTAAGAACATCCTGTTCGAGCCTGATGGAATCGTCGTCAAGGAGGATCCGGCGTCCACCACGATCCGCGGCCCGAACGTAGACAAGTTTTGAGGCGACGTTGCCTCTCTTAGGCGCTCCCGAGCAGGGCTACCCCGCCGCTATCAGACCCGTATCCGGTCGAACGCGGCATCTTCGCGCCCGCCCGGCAGTCGGTCGACCAGGAACCCGCCGGATTGGCGGCGCCACAGCGCAGCATAGGCGCCGCGCGCCGCGAGCAGCCGGTCGTGGGTGCCTTCCTCGACGATGCGGCCGCGATCGAGCACGATCAGCCGGTCCATCCGGCAGATCGTCGACAACCGGTGCGCGATCGCGATCACGGTGCGGCCTTCCATCAGCCCGGCGAGCTGTTCCTGGATCGCCGCCTCCACCTCGGAATCGAGGGCCGAGGTCGCCTCGTCGAGCACCAGGATCGGCGCGTCCTTGAGGATCACGCGAGCCAGCGCGATGCGTTGGCGCTGGCCGCCCGACAGCTTGACCCCGCGTTCGCCGACCAGGGCGTCGAAGCCGGTGCGGCCGTGCCAGTCCTCGAGCCCCTCGATGAATTCGATCGCGTGCGCCCGCCGCGCCGCGCCGATGATCGCGGCTTCGCTGGCGTCCGGGCGGCCGTAGCGGATGTTGTCGCGGATTGAGCGGTGCAGGAGCGAGGTGTCCTGCGTCACCATGCCGATCTGCGCGCGCAGGCTTTCCTGCGTCAGCCCGGCGATGTCGCAGCCGTCGATAAGGATGCGGCCCTTTTCCGGCCGGTAAAACCCGAGCAGCAGGTGGACAAGCGTCGATTTTCCCGCACCGGAGCGCCCGACCAGCCCGACCCGCTCGCCCGGTGCGACATCGAGTTCAAGGTCGCACAGCACGCCGTCGTGCCGCGGCGCGCGGCCATAATCGAAGCTGACCTTGTCGAAGCGGATCGCACCGGTGATCGGCGCCATTTCGACCGCACCCGGCAAATCCGGCATCTGGCGCGGCACCGCGATCGAGCGCATGCCGTCCTGCACCTGGCCGATATCATCAAAGATGTTGGCGATGTACTGCGCGACAAACCCGGACATGGTGTTGATCTGCCAGGCCATCGGGATCGCCGTCGCGACCGCGCCGATGGCGATGTATCCCTCCGTCCACAACAGGATCGCGAGCGCGCCGGTGCCGACCATCAAGAACGCGTTCATCACCGTGAGGCAGAGGTTCCACAAGGTCCCCAGGCGCTGTTGCGCGCGCCACGCCTCGGTATGCTCGTCGATGGCGTCGCGCACGAAGGCGTCTTCGTCGCGCGCCCGGGCGAACAGCTTGACCGTCAGGATATTGGTGTAGCTGTCGACGACCTTGCCGGTCAGATTCGAGCGCATCTCCGACATGCGGCGCGAGCGCTCGCGCATCTTCGGCAGAAACGTCGCCAATACCCCGCCATAGACGCAAAACCACAGCAGGATCGGCAGCGACAACCGCCAGTCGGCGGCGGCGAGCAGGGCGACCGCGCTGGTGCCGTAGACCACGATGTACCAGATGCCGAGAATCGACAGGACGGCGCTCTCGCGCAGCGCCGGCCCGGTTTGCATGACCCGCGCCGCGATCCGCCCGGCGAAGTCGTTCTGAAAAAATGTCCAGCCCTGCCGAACCACGTGCCAGTGGTTCTGCCAGCGCACCATATTGGTGAGGCCCGGGATCAGCATCTGGTTGACGATGATGGCCTGCGCGAAATGCGCAGCAGGGCGCAGAACCAGGAGCAGCAGCGCCATCATCAGCAGCTGTAGCCCGGCGCGGTCCCAGATCGTCCCCGGATCCTGCGCGGAGACGAGCGAGACTACCCGGCCGATGCAAACCGGGATCGCCGCGTCGGTGATCGCGACAAAGAACGAGGTCGTAAACACCGCCGCGATCGGGCCCGGGATCTGGCGCACGAAATGCCAGTAGAAGCGCAGCACCGCATGCGGGCTGCTCAGGGTCGGCGGCGGGGCGTCGGGTAGCGGTCCGGTCGGTTCGAGCCGGCGTTCGAAAAACTTCAGCATCGTTTGCTACATGCCCGGCGCAGCGCGGCAGGTCAACCAGCCCGATCGATTTGCTGTCATGCGACGGGTATCCGCACCGCGCGGCGGGTCGAGCCGCAGCCCTTCAGCCGGTGAGGTCCGTCGGCTCAGCGATGCGTCGCGTTGTAGCGCTCGAGAACCTCGGGGCCGGGGCACAGCTCCGCTTCGCCGAGCGCGTTGAGCGGCGTCTCGACCGTGTCGAGAAAGCCGTGCAGGTCGCCGTGATCGGGTTCGACAAACAACAGACCGGTGACGACCTCGCCGGCGGCATGGCGCTGCTGCAGATAGGTCAGGGCCGAGATGCGGTCGTGCGGGTCGTAGTCGTGCGCGAGCTTCCGGAGCCGCACGGTCGAGCCGTCGTGCTGGACGATCGTTTCGAGCGTGCCGGGCGCGTAATCGGCGGTGATCGCTTCGCGCTCGACCATGAAGTCGAGCTGGTTGACCGCCTCGTTATGGGCCCGGACATACTCGAAGCTCTTGGTCGATTCGGGGTTGTTGTTGAAGGCGACGCAAGGCGAGATGACGTCGATGAAGGCCGCGCCCTTGTGCTCGATCGCCGCCTTGATCAGCGGCACCAACTGCGCCTTGTCACCCGAGAAGCTGCGGGCCACCAACGAGGCGCCGAGCTGCAGCGCCAGGGCCACCAGATCGATCGCGGCATCGGTGTTGACCGTCCCGCGCCTTGCCTTCGAGCCCTTGTCGGCGGTCGCCGAGAACTGGCCCTTGGTCAGGCCGTACACACCGTTATTCTCGACGATGTAAACCATGTCGACGGCGCGGCGGATGCAGTGGGCGAACTGGCCGAGCCCGATCGAGGCCGAATCGCCGTCACCCGAGACGCCGAGATATAAGAGGTCGTGATTGGCCAGATTGGCCCCGGTCAGCACCGACGGCATGCGGCCATGCACGCTGTTGAAGCCATGCGACTGGCCGAGGAAATAGGTCGGCGTCTTCGACGAACAGCCGATGCCCGACAATTTCGCGATGCGGTGCGGCGGCAAGGCCAGCTCGAAACATGCCTGGATGATCGCGGCGCTGATCGAATCATGGCCGCAGCCGGCGCACAAGGTCGAGACCGAGCCTTCATAGTCGCGATGGGTATAGCCGAGCGCATTGGTCGGCAGCTTGGGGTGATGGAGCCGGGGTTTGACGATGTAGGTCATGCGAGTCTCGTTCCTGGCGGAGCGCGGGCGTCCCGCCCGCGTGCGGGCCGGAGGCCCGCGCTCCGATGGTTGAGCATTTACGGCAGCGCCTTGCGCAGCGGCGCCAGGGTGACGACGGCGAGCATGTCGGCGATCGCCTTGACGATGAACCGGGCGGTGATCGGGGTGCCGTCGAAATGGAGGATCGGGACGAGCCGGGCCGGGTCGACGTCGAGCTCGGTAGTCAGCAGCGTGCGCATCTGCGCGTCGCGGTTCTGCTCGACGACAAAGACGCGCTCGTGGCTGGTGATGAAATCGAGCACCTCGTCATGGAACGGAAAGGCGCGCAGGCGCAACGTGTCGAGATGGATGCCGAGCGCTTCGAGCGCCTCGAGGGCTTCCTCCATCGCCAGCGAACTCGAACCGAAATAGATCGCACCGATGCGGGTCGGCTCGCGCGCCTCCCGCTTCTCTGGGCGCGGCACCAAGCGCTTGGCGGTCTCGAACTTGCGCAGCAGCCGCTGCATGTTGTCGACGTAGTCCGACCCTTCCTCGGAATAGTGGGCGTAGCGGTCCTTGGTGGTGCCGCGGGTAAAAAAGGCGCCACGCGTCGGATGGGTGCCGGGCAGCGTGCGGTAAGGGATGCCGTCGCCATCGACATCGAGATAGCGGCCGAACTCCTCACCGGCTTCGAGATCCTCGTAGGTCTTGACCTTGCCGCGGTCATATTGCCGCGCCGGGTCCCAGCGCAGCGGCGGCACCAGCCAGTCGTTCATGCCGATGTCGAGATCGAGCATGACGAAGATCGGCGTCTGCAGCCGGTCGGCGAGGTCGAGCGCG
>WNFD01001436.1_pt1 | contig 24096 bp, 24 predicted proteins | sample 5400491 | NCBI WGS metagenome assembly WNFD01 (sample SAMN13153343, study PRJNA577476) | soil metagenome | isolation source: 120 cm saprolite under Douglas fir tree site 2 hole 2 replicate 2 | place: USA:California | collected 2015-04-18
CAAGCGACTCTACGTGAATCCCACGCTTCCCGAGTGGCTGCCGGAATTACAATTGCAGCAAATACGTGTTGGTCACTGCTTGTTCAACCTTCACTTCTGGCGGGAGGGAGACCGCTCACGCTGGGAAGTGGTGGATATGGAGGTAGATCAAGGGGTGACGCAGGAGGAGATAATCCAGGTCATGAATGAGCCTATCCAGCTTTAACTGTAGAAGGTGCCAGCATTTCCTCTGCATCCTCTATCACGTATCGATATCCCTGCTCAGTAAGAAACAGTTGGCGATTGGCTGAGAACTCCTGGTCGCGTGTATCACGGGTCACAATCGAGTAGAAGTAGGCAAGCCCGCCATCTTGCTTAGGGCGCAAAATTCGCCCTAAGCGTTGCGCTTCCTCCTGGCGTGAACCGAATGTACCCGATACTTGAATGGCAACATTTGCATCTGGCAGGTCAATAGCGAAATTTGCGACCTTGCTTACAACCATACGCTTGATTTCACCGCGACGAAATTGCTCATATAACTTTTCTCGTTGTTTGTTCGATGTTCGACCCATCAATAAAGGTGCTTCGAGTTCTTCTGCAAGCACCTTGAGCTGGTCAATATATTGACCAATAATTAAGACCTGGTCATCTCGATGACGCTCAGCAAGAAAGTGCACCACATTGGACTTTTCAGGACTTTCAGCCGCAATTCTGTATTTCTCTCGTTCATCCGCAACGGCATAGTTCAATTGCTCGTCCTCAGTCATCCCTACTCGTATTTCATGACATTCGGCTGTAGCAATCCAGCCCTGGCGCTCTAGCTCACGCCAGGGTACATCATATTTCTTAGGACCAATTAAACTGAATACATCGGCTTCTCGCCCATCTTCTCGTATCAGTGTTGCTGTTAAGCCAAGGCGCCGACGGGCTTGAATCTCAGCAGTAATACGGAAAACTGGCGCGGGCAATAAATGTACTTCGTCGTAGATAATCAGCCCCCAATCATAACTGCTGAAAAGCGAGAAATGTGGGAAATCCTCTTCGCCGGCCTCAAGTACCTCTTTATTGGTCTGCCCCCTGGTATTGGGGCGCCGGTATGTCAGTATCTGGTAGGTACTCACTGTAATTGGACATATTTCTTTGCGATCTCCCGTATACTCACCAATCATCTCTGGAGGGACATCTGTCTTGTCGATAATTTCTTGTATCCATTGCCTCACAGCTATCGTATTGGGCGAAAGAATCAATGTAGCGCGTTGAATATCTGCCATTGTAACTAAACCAACAATAGTTTTTCCTGCCCCACATGGTAGCACAACGACTCCACTACCCCCGCTGGGCGCGCCACCTGCATAGAATGTAGCCGAGGCGCCATACTGGTAAGCACGCGGCTCAAAAGCCTTTCCCTCAGCTGTGACTGGTCTCAACTTCATTGGCAAAGGCGAGCCATCAGTGTAACCGGCTAAATCTTCGGCGGGAAATCCAATATGGATCAATGCTTGCTTAATATGTCCCCGGCGCGCGGCATTCACTTGCAACGTGTTGGTATCTAACTGGCGCAGTAAAAAAGGTTGGGTGCGTTTATGGTGTATGATCTCAGCAATCAGAGCTGCGTCACTAGAAGTAAGGAGGAGTGCGTCTCCATCGCGAATCAGCTTAATCCGTCCATAGCGACTGATATATTCCCGAATATCGAAGATGATATTCCCCGGGATATCGTATTTGCTATAACTCGTCAGTAACTCGATGATCATTTGCGCACTCATACCACCTGCGGCCGCGTTCCAAAGCGAAAGTGGAGAAAGGCGATACGTATGAATATGTTCTGGTGATTTTTCCAGTTCTGCAAACTGGGCGACTGCATCTCTGGCTTCAGCATGCAGCGGGTGATCAACTTCAAGCAAAATTGTGCGATCGCTCTGAACAATTAATGGATTACTTGGATTCATATTTCCCTGTTATACTCCTGGCATCTCCGCCCAATTCTTGACATATTTTACAATGGTGGTAACGGCGGCATCCTCATAGCCACGCATAAGGTGACGAGCACCAACAATTACCTTAATCCCCTTTGGGCCTTTGAGCTGTTCAACAAAAGGTTCAAGCTTATATAACGGACAAATTTCGTCGAATTCACCCGTGACAAATAGTTTGGGGCGTTCGAAAGGTTTTGGAAATCCACTTGCAGCGCGGAAAAGTGGCAGGCTTATACTTACAACAGTGCGTATTCTTGTATCAAAAGGGGCGTAGAGAAGGGCGATATAAGCGCCGAAACCGTGACCAATCACACAGATTTTTGCTGGATTGCCTCCAGACTCCGACAGTGCATAGTCGATAGCTCCTGCAAGGTCTAGTGGCTCTAGCTGTCCATCAGTTTGTTGACCCTGGCTTTTTCCAACTCCCCGGAAATTAAATCGCAATGCGAGTATTCCCGTTTCAGCTAGCCTGCGAGCAAGGGCGATATTCAATGTATCGTGCATATCGCTACTCGCTGGTTGAGGATGACAGAGTATAATAATAGGAACAAGCTCTGCATCTATTGGAGCATGGAACACACCCTCTAAAAGTAAAGAAGGTTGCCCACGGCTGGAAAAACTGATAGGTCGTTCAGCGGTCGCTGATTCTGAAGTCATTTTTCCCTTTCATTCTATTAGCCCAGGTCATGCACTGCACATGTATCTTATCGCAGTCCGTGCACTGAGTCAACAGTGTTTTTGTGAGACTTTTTGACATCGCAGGAGTTATGTATGCAAATGTAATACGTTTTAGTTTATAGAGCCTCGAATAATGTAAAATCTTGTTATAATATCTGTAGACCCTTTGCATATGCGTCAGTAGATGTTATACTGAATAGTAATGAGTTGAAATGAGATTTTAAATTCATGTCGGCTAATTAGTGCAACTCAGTCAAAAACTAAATTTCTATTTTTCGCTGGCTTATCTTGGTTTCATTGTTGCTACGAGAGGTAATCAAGCGTTATCTTGCAGTAAATGTGGGTGTGGACAGCGTGTCAAGTGTCTTTCCTTATTTTACGGAAAACCTCTCAAAGCGGCTTCTACTTTTGCGAAATCCTTTCGGGGGATGGAGATCGCTGAGTTTCTAACTGACAATTTCATCAAAAATCGGGAAACTCCACCAGCCAGGAATGCTTGGTGATGTATAGGTGTAGGCTTTGCTTCAATGATGAAGCTTTTCAAGGCATACGTCATATCTCACTACTTGCAGGGAATGTCCCTGATGCTATGGTATAAAATGTACTATCCTATCTGGGTAAGCGTAGTTTTCGAGATTTACGTTGCAACCTGGTTGAGGTTAGTTGTAGAGAAGTTAGAGTTAGTACTACATCAGTAGAGGCAGGAGCGATTATGGCCGATATTTTGGTTGTTGAGGACGAACAATTAATCGCCAGGTTATTAAAAGAAATGTTACAAACCGAGGGTTATAATGTCGTGACCGTCCTCAACGGCGAAGATGCCGTCCAGTTTGCACTCTGCGAAACACCGCACCTCATTATCTTAGATTTAATGTTGCCTGGGATTGATGGCTACGAAGTAGTTCGACGTTTACATACGTACCCTAAAACCATTCATATCCCCATCATTGTACTCAGTTCTCTTGGGGAGCCAAAGGATAAAGTTAACGCCTTTGAGACTGGTGTAGATGATTATATTACCAAGCCTTTTCATACCGATGAGTTGCTAGCTCGCGTTCGTGCCCAGCTTCGTCGAGTACAACAGAACTTCCTTTCCCCTCTTATCGGCCTGCCAGGTGGCTTTCAGGTCGAGTTAGCCATCAAGTATAAGCTGAACAGCATGGAACCATGGAGTTTACTCTACCTTGATCTCGACAACTTCAAGGCTTTTAACGATGTCTACGGTTTCCTGACTGGCAACGACATGATTCGACTGGTAGGACGAATCTGCCAACGCGTGGTGCGTAAGTATGGCAATCCCGATGACTTTGTTGGCCATGTTGGAGGGGATGATTTTGTTGTGGTTACAACGCCAGAGCTGGCACATACTCTTTGCAGTTATATTTGCGAACATTATAAAGAGGAAAGTACCGATCTTTACCGCACAGAGGACCTCTGTCGCGGATCGATTAGTGGTGTTGATCGTAAGGGACGATCATACCAGTTTCCTTTGGTATCTCTCTCTATCGGTGTGGTCAATAATCAAATATGGCAACCTCACAGTATAGAGGAAGTGAGTTATTTAGCGGCTGAAGCAAAGAACCACGCCAAGCAATCAACCGACAAAGTGTACCATATGCCGCCCCGGCGTGTATTTGCTGGCCATGATGCCTCTTCTTATGCTCCCTCACACTATGTAGCTTCATCTCCTCTTCCTCCTACTCTTGCTCAGATTGCGCAAGGTCATGCCCATCACTATTCAATATTCGGCATCGAAGAGGAGAATATACTCGAAGAGTATGAGCAAAAAGTATAGTAAAAGCCCCTGCATTCCTTGAAAGTGGTGAATGTTACGAACCAGGAAGAAAAACACTCAGAAAGCATCTTGAGCAGCGAAGCAGATGAAGCACAACGTCTGGCTTTAAGAGAGAATGCAAAGCAGGTCTTACAGGAAAGCGGCCTTGCCGAAATGCTCAAGACACTCAACAAAAATGCACTCAAAGGTAGGGGCAGTTTTTACGAGTATGACTCTATGATTCTCCTCAAATGGGGAACAAGTTACACTCGTCGCCATGTTTGGGTTGAAGTTAAGGGGAATACTATTCGCTTCAGGCTCGCTCCTCATCGTAAGTGCGCCATGACAGCGCCAATCTGTGATGGTGAATATCATACGTTTACCAGCGCTATGTGGGCAGATCGGGAACTCTTGTTGAATGAACTGAATAAATATTATGCCAGGCCCATAGCTGAGACCTCATCCGATTAACCACACCTATCACCAGTTACCTGGTCTACAATGGATCAAGTGCAAGTACACGCACAACACCCACACTTCTAAGGAAACCACTGATTGCTTTATAGTTTTGGTCAGCATAGAAATCTTTGCGTTGTGTTTCGCCGGGCCAACTGAGTAAATTCAAGAAGTTTGAATTGTAGTTGTTCGCCGTATCTTCCGTAACATTGTTATTATTTAAGGTAGAATGATTATGAATGAATGCACTATCCTCGTTTCTGCCCTGAGCCAGGAACGCGAAAGCCACTACTGGTTGCGTTACCTGCCTTCGTAGTCCTTCTAACCAACTTTGTTCTACTCGCTCGGCCTGGTCAGGTCGGACGGTGACTATATGTGCCGCCGCAATCGCAGGTTGGGCTGAGGGGCGACTATAGCCCCAGAGGTAGCGCATCAACCATTGCTCAGGAGAAGCCATAAGTAGCTCTGCTGTCGATCCGCTTAACAGGTTCTTTGGATTATACCGATCCTGTGCTTTGTACCAAAAATCTTCATCTTCCCAAGTGGTGAGTATGAAATAGTATGATTCAGGTTCCCTGCTGCGATAAAAACGTGCATTCACTAACCCTGGCGCATTTTGTATTGTTTCCGAGATGAAACGCAGGCGAGTTGGGCCATCATCGTCTTTGCCCAACGCCATATGCGCCAGTGTTGCGACCAGTAATTCCATACTTTACCTGATTTCTATAGAAATTCTCGTTCCGTAGCATGACATAGGCCTTCATTTTTGTCAATGTTCACGCGCAAATGAGCGTAAAGCAAAAGTAATCTGCTCTTCAAGTGTCATGGGTAGGTCTTGCGGAATCTTACTTAATGCTGCCTGCGCTTCCGTCGAGGAAAACCCCAATCCCATCAATGCTTCCAGAACTTCTGACTGCAACGTACCTGACGGTGAGAGCGCTCCACCGCTTCCCAGTGTACCCAGAGATGGAAGTTTTCCCTTGAGTTCAAGCACTAACCTGGCTGCGAGCTTCTTGCCGACACCTGGAGTCAGTGCGAGGCGTTGTTGATCCTCATCCGCGATCGCTTTATAAAAAGTTTGCGCATCCATCATAGATAACAATGCCAGTGCTAACTTTGGACCAACCCCGCTGATACCGATCAGTTGCTCAAAAGCGTCCCGATCTTCTTCACTGGAGAAACCATAGAGGGCCATTCCATCTTCACGCACATAAAAATGTGTGTAGAGAGACACCTCTGAGCCGACTTCTCCCAGGTGACTCAACGTCGTGGTGGGAGCGAAGACACGAATACCAAAGCCGCCTGTACGTATAATGACATAACCTGCCCGACGTGCTTCTAGTGGGCCCTGAATACTGGCAATCATTGTTACTTTCCTTACCTCTTGCTGAATAGATCATTAAAGATAAATATATGGTATTAAAAAATCGCATTCTCTTTAGAAGGTCTGGGTACGGGTGAGAAACGAGGCGGTATGCAAATGGCAGATAGCTACTGCCGCAGCATCTGCTGCATCATCCGGACGCGGAATTGATTTGAGATGTAGAAGAATACGTACCATTTCTCCCACCTGCTCTTTATTAGCCCCACCATAGCCTGTCACGGCCTGCTTGACCTGCTTAGGAGTATACTCAGCAACTGCAAGACTCCCGTTTGCCAATGCCAGCATTGCCACTCCACGCGCCTGTCCTACCGTCAAGGCAGTGCGCGCATTTTTGGCGAAGAAGAGTTCTTCCATTGCAGCTTCGTTTGGACGATACGTGGTAATAATCTCGTTTAAACGATGAAAGATGTGTAGTAGTCGTTCAGGCATTGACATACTTGAGGAAGTTGTAATAACATCGCAGACAATCATATTCAACTCGCTACCCCGAGCCTCCACTACGGCATAGCCAACGATAGCTGTGCCAGGATCTATACCCAGTGCAACGCGAGGCGAAGGAGAAGTGGATGATGGGCTAGTTAGACTGCCCATCTCTCAACCCTCGTATGAAGCTGCAAAGGCCTCCGGGAAGTCAGCATTTGTATACACATTCTGCACATCATCCAGGTCTTCGAACTTCTCTACCAGGCGCATTACCTGGTGAGCTACCTTTTCTTCGTTGAGTTCAATTCTGGTTTTTGGCAGCAGTGTACTCTCAGCTTTCACTACTTTATACTTTTTTGATTCCAATGTCTGACGAATTGATTCGAGATCCGAGGGATCGGAATAAATAATAAGAACCTCGTCGTCAGGGCCTATCGGATCAACATCATCGGCACCCAGGTCTATAGCCTCCAAGGTGAGTTCATCTGGATCGTGCCCTTTAAGTTCTACCTCAATGATGCCTTTTGCCTCGAAGAGCCAGTCAACACAACCGTTTTCACCCATGTTTCCGCCATTGCGATTAAAGGCGTTACGCACTTCAGCAACGGTACGGTTTCGATTCTCCGTTAAGGCCTGCACCAACATTGCTGTGCCTCCTGGTCCGTAACCCTCGTAGGTAATCTCTTCAAGCGTGTTGCTATCGGTTCCTCCCAATACACGCTTGATCGTACGCTCGATATTATCCATGGGCATGTTGGCATCACGCGCTCTTTGTATAGCCATACGCAGTCGGAAGTTTGCATTAGGGTCTCCACTACCGCCTTCGCGCACGGCTACTACAATTTCACGTCCTAACCGCGTAAAAAGTTGGCCTCTTCTGGCGTCGTTAACTCCTTTGGCACGGCGTATTTGCGCCCATTTAGAATGACCTGACATACTATCGCCCCCTGTTTGTTTTTAGGATAAACAAGTACAAAAATATGTGTGTTGTGTGCTTGAGTTTTGAGAAATCTCGTTGCTAGCATTGTAACATGAATGTCCTCAGAGCGTCGAGGGGTTACTCTGTCCATCAAATCTCTTGTAATCACATTCGTTCTGATATATCCTTGTCACAGAGCAGTGTTTCAAGTGGCTGTTGCCCGTTGCACTCCTGACATTTACATAGCCATGGCCTGGTACAACTCGTTCCTAAAACAGAACGTATTACTTTATGAAAGCATATTCTCTTGAAGAAAGATACTACTGCTAAAAATAAGCCAAAACCAACGGCGCGTCAGGGTCTCGGTCGTACAGGTGAACGACTTGCGGCAGAAGCACTCATGAGCAAAGGATATCACATCCTGGAGCGAAATTTTCGCTGTCGTCAAGGCGAGATTGACCTGGTGGCTGAGGACGAACAAGATCTCATCTTTGTGGAAGTGAAGGCCAGGCGCGGCGTCTCTTTTGGCCTACCCGAAGATGCGCTTACGATCTATAAACGTCGCAAGTTAGTGGAGGTGGCATCCTATTACCTGGACCTTCACACTTGTTCGGATCGCTCCTGGAGAATCGATGTGGTAGCGGTGCAGTTTAGTAGCAATGGTAAACTCGAAGAGATACGAATTTATGAGCATGCCGTTACAGATATCGAATAGAATATACTAGCTCATACCAAAAATCTACACATAGATACCAGAACGGGAGGTAGTTCATGGCAGACTTCTTAGAATCCGCAAAAAGTATGGTGAACGCGGCAGTAAGCCGCACAAGTTGGGAAGCGCAGAAGCAAATGCGTGTTCGTAGTAAGCAAACCGAAATTGAGAAACTTTTAGATCAACGTCAGCAGTTACTCGACGAACTTGGACAAATAGCAATGAACCTTTACCAGCAAGGGAAATTGACCGACCAGCAACTATCACGCTTATGTGCCAGCATGCAGGAGTTGGATCACGATGTAGAGAACCGTGAAACACAATTGCGGGAGATTAAGAGCGAAGCCTACCAGGCAAATCAATTCGCACCAGCATCGACTCCGGATTATACACCACCTGTCTCATCGTCGACACCTTCAGCTTCTCAATCCTCAAAAGCAGGAGGGAAATCTCTGCTTTGTCCGGTATGTGGTACTACTATACGCCCAAATGCCCTCTATTGTCGTAGTTGTGGTACAAAGTTGCGTTGATTGGTGTATAACTGTGTGTTACAATGGTTGTTACCTCTTATGGCTATCGTAATTCAACGTCAATAGCTTTTTGTGTGGTATAGCGGGTGTAATCATAGTGGATAGGTAACCAGCTTGAAGGGTGCTATATTGACCAGACGTTCGCAGGGAGAAATGACCTTAACCCTCGACTGTATCAGTCACAGTACGGCCCAGACACAGCGACTAGGTATGAGATTGGGAGAGCTACTGCAAGGGGGAGAACTCATCTTGCTCGACGGACAACTGGGAACAGGCAAGACAACTTTTACACAAGGTCTGGCACAGGGTATGGGTATAATTGAGAACATCAATAGCCCCACCTTTACCTTGCTCAAGGAATATACAGGTCAACCTCGCACTGGTAATTCAACTGGCGCTCTATCGCATAGAGGGCCAGCGCTTTATCACTTTGATTTGTATCGACTGGATAATCCCGAAGAAATAGTTGATCTCGGTTTTGAGGACTATTTTTTCAGTAAAGGTGTCTCTGTAATTGAATGGGCAGAGAAAGCTGTCTTGTTCTGGCCGGAAGAACACCTGAACATCCGCTTGAAAATAATGTCTGAAACAAAACGAGGTTTGTTGTTTATCGCAACTGGCGAGCGCTACTGCGAACTGCTGCGACAATTTCAGAAGAACGCTTATGTTACTACTGGCTCTTGATACATCTACCCGCCAGGCGAGTGTTGCGCTTTGCGATGAGCAAACGCTTTTGGGCGAATATACCTGGCAAATAGGAAGCAACCACAGTGTAGAGTTGCTGGAACGCATTCAGCGCCTGGTGGTTGAGTGTGGCAGCAGCATGCAAGCTATTGATTGTGTGACAGTTGCTACAGGGCCTGGATCGTTCAATGGAGTAAGAGTTGCAGTAGCAACTGCAAAAGCCCTTGCGTTTGCATTACAAAAGCCGCTTGTAGGAGTCAGTACTCTTGAAATCATTGCTGCTCAACAGCAGCAATGGCAGGGTCCTGTGTGTTCTATCCTGGAAGCTGGACGGTCCGATCTTTATGCAGCTTGCTATCTCTTCGATGAGGTAGAAAATAATGGTGATATCACGTATCATGTGCGGCAGCTCAGTGATTATCTTATACTCAGTCCACAACATCTAGTCAGCTATTTGAACGAACATCTGGATCAATGGGCTGGAGTACCGGGTGAGCGTCAGCTCTCGCCAATTCTCTTTTGTGGCGAATTGAGCGAAGCAGCTCGACAGGTGTTATACGAGCAAATGCCGGGAAGAAGCCTTTTTATCGATAACTTGCAAGCGACACGACACGCTTCTTCCCTGGCTTTCCTTGCGCTTCAACGTTTGAATAAAGGTAGGATTGAAGATCCTATGTTACTTGAACCATTGTATGTGCGTCGTCCTTCAATCACAACCAGTACTCGTAAACAGCCGCTCCTGGGGCAGAAGCCGAATCGGTCGTCCGATCTAAGTCAAACAGAAAGGGAAGAGGGTGCGTTACGTCATTGATCGCATGACAATGTCAGACGTGCCTCGTGTCATCGAGATCGAGCGTCTAGCCTATCCATCGACCTGGCCTCCAAGCGCCTACCGCAAAGAGTTACAGGAAAATCGTTGGGCACATTACATTGTATTGCGCAATAAACAAATTGCCGAGGAGCGCATGTCTGTCCCTGTGCAAGAGCCAGAACGGCATCGTCGTTTCTTTCCACTCACACTATTGCCTGTGCGATCCTCTTCTACCGTATCAACGCCGAGTTTGGCCTCAATCATTGGTTTTGCGGGATTGTGGTTAATGGTTGATGAAGCGCATATTACTACCATAGCAATGCATCCGGATTTCCGCCGCCGTGGTTTGGGAGAATTTATGCTGGTAAGCCTGATTGATATTGCGTATGACATCAATGCCAGGTGGGTTACCCTTGAAGTTCGAGTCTCCAACCACAATGCGCAGAATCTCTATCGTAAGTATGGATTCCGGGAAGCAGGTTTGCGTCATCGCTATTATAGCGACAACCAGGAAGATGCCTTGATCATGTGGACGGATGAGATCAAATCCCCTACCTATAAGCAAAAATTCCAGGAATTGAAATACACACTGATGCAAAAACTTGAAGCACAGTAGTGGCTGGATTTATCGATATTGATGGTAAAAACAATCAGGAATAGCTGTTATGCTCATACTAGGAATCGAAAGCTCATGCGATGAAACAGGAGCCGCCATCATCAAAGATGGCCGTTATCTGCTCTCAAATGTGGTTGCCTCGCAAGCTGAAATTCATAATCGCTATGGCGGGGTGGTACCAGAAGTTGCTTCACGCCAACAGCTTACTACCATCATTCCAGTAATAGAAACGGCGCTTGACCAGGCTGGGTGTAGTTGGGAAAACATCGACGCTATTGCCGCCACCTATGGTCCTGGTCTGGCTGGATCACTACTAGTAGGTCTGACTGTCGGCAAAGCTATAGCCCTGGCGCACAATCTCCCATTTCTTGGCGTCAATCATCTTGAAGCGCATATCTATGCTAACTGGCTGCGAGGGCGAACTGAAGCTGCTTCAAAGGAAATGGAGGATGCTGATTGGGAGTATCAAGAGGGAGACCCCACATTTCCTTTAATGTGCCTGGTCATCTCAGGCGCTCATAGTGAGCTTGTACTTGTGCGTGGCCATGGCCAATACGAATTGTTGGGTCGTACCCGCGATGATGCGGCTGGGGAAGCTTTTGACAAAGTAGCACGTATTTTAGGTCTCAGCTATCCAGGTGGACCGTCTATTCAGAAAGCAGCCCAACACGCTCAGGAGGAATTAGAACAGCAAGGTAAATCAATTACACAGGCACTTAACATGTATCGTTTGCCACGCTCCTGGTTACGCGGCACCTATGATTTCAGCTTTAGTGGTCTGAAGACAGCGATGCTTCACCTCGCTGAGGGCGCAGCCGGAGATCAGAATATACTTCACGCTCGCTCATCGGGAAATGCAGGGAAGCAAGTCAGTCAATACACGCGTATGGGAGTGCAGGCAGCGCAGAGAGGTGGCGCGAATGTTGAGTTACTGGCCGCGAGTTTTCAAGAAGCTGTTGTAGATGTCTTAGCGGTTAAGACTCGTCTTGCAGCACAGGAGTATCATGTAAAGCAAGTAGTACTTGCGGGTGGAGTAGCTGCCAATGTCAGTCTGAGAACGCGTCTGGAACGGGAACTGCTTCCACTTCATATCCGTCTCAAGTATCCACCGATTGAGTTCTGTACAGATAATGCTGCAATGATTGCAAGTGCTGCTTTCTTTCACCTGCTTAGAGGCGAGCAACATGGTCTTGACCTGGACGTTGAACCAGGATTGAGCCTACCATTTTCAAAAGAGTGAGGTTATCGTATGGCAAAACAAAAAGTATATGCCCTTGGAATTGACCTGGGCGGAACGAAAACCCTGGCTGCGGTTGTTGATATCAGCACTGGTGAAGTAATTGGTTCAGAACGCAAACGCACGCATGCCGAATTGGGGCAAGAATATATGTCACAGCACATCATAAACCTGTCAACAGCAGCACTCGAATCTGCAAAATTGCCAGCCGGGGCCAAAATTGTTGCGGTTGGTATTGGAGCAGCCGGGCAAATTGATCGCAAAAATGGGGTTGTTGTAGATGCACCGAATCTTGGGGTCAAAGATATGCCGGTGGCTGACATACTCGGCAAGCAATTTGGTAAGCCCGTCGCGGTTGGCAATGATGTCGAAGTGGCAGCCCTGGGAGAATACCTGTATGGTGCGGGTCGAGAATATGCGACCTTTGTCGTCCTGTTCGTTGGCACAGGCATTGGTGGTGGCATTGTCCAGAACGGTCGTTTGTATTCTGGCCTGACAGGTACTGCTGGTGAAGTCGGACATATGACGATTCAGGCAGGTGGGCGCATCTGTCCGTGTGGGAGTCGTGGCTGTTTAGAAGCGTATGCCTCTCGTACTGCCATCACCACAGCCATCATGGCAGAAATACATCATGGGCGTAGCTCAGTGCTCACCGGGGAAGCAGAACTCCAACTGACGGAAGGGGAAACGATTATTCGTTCCGGATTACTGGCAAATGCGCTCAATCAGGGTGATGCCCTGGTGACCGAAATTGTCACGGAAGCGGCTGATTTCCTGGGATATGGCCTGGCTTCAGTCATGAACTTCTATAATCCTGAGTGCATTATTTTAGGTGGGGGAGTGATTGAAGCCATGGACCTGCTCTTTGAGCGTGCAGTGCATCGCGCTCGCATCACAGCATTGGCAGATCCAGGCCGCAAAACGAAGATGATCCGAGCAAAGCTGGGAGATTTTTCTGGCGTCGTAGGCGCTGCTTGTCTCGGGGCCCAAGCAGCAGGCTTTACATTTCCCCTCCAGTAGTTAGTGGGTCAGGAGTGCAAAGGACACAGAGTCTTGGGGACCCGGCACGAAGCCCTTTTTCCCTCGCCTCCTTGCGTCATATCTGACCGGAGGTAGAAGCGTCAGCGTCGTTGACAGGACGCATTCCAGGTCCCGCAGCAGGCGGCGAGCCTTTGGGACCCAGCAGGAAAAGGACTTGTAAATAGCCCTGGGAATGGGGGAAGTTTATGGATGGAACATTGCCCGCAATTGATGTACGATCTGTAGCCATCACAGATGCGCCTGCTCTGCACAATCTAGACTACAGTTTTGAGACAGATCGGATCTATACCTTGCATGTGAATGGAAAGTTGGCGCAAAACGATGACACCATGCAAACACTGGATAGACCAGCATTAGCCTTCGAACTCTGGGAAACACCTGTCGACCCGCCTATTTATAAAAGCTTTCGCGAATACGAACATAAACTGGAGGAAGTCGAAACCAGGCTGAATAGCGTTGAAGGCGGCTATGTTGCCCTGGCTGGTGGGCAGATAGCCGGAGCAGTTTTGCTCAACGTGGAACAATGGCGTTCTATAGTGCGAATTGAAGATATCATCGTCGGTCGCCAGTTCCGGCGTTACGGTATCGGCTCGTTGCTTCTCAATTGCGCCTCAGACTGGGCGCGCAATCGCGGTTGCTGGGCAATTGTATTAGAGGCCCAAAACGTCAATTACCCGGCCATACAATTTTATTTGCGTAATGGCTTTGAAGTGTGGAGTATCAATCAACACTTCTACCCCCCCGGCTCGGTTGAGCACGAGGTGGCGATTTTTATGGGGAAGAAACTGCGATGAAAACGAAGGAGCGTCCATGAAAATTCTTGTAGTCATCGTCGGCGTTATTTTAATCTTTCTTGTCATTCAAGACAGTTTCGAGTCGATTGTCCTGCCGCGCAGGGTATCACGGCGCTTCAGACTGTCTCGCATGTTCTACGCATCAACCTGGATGCTGTGGTCGTCAATTGGACGGAAGATGCACTCAGGGAATCGACGCGAGTTTTATCTGAGTTACTATGGCCCGCTTTCGCTCATCCTCATGCTTATTGTCTGGGTACTAGTCCTCGTCCTCTCCTTCGCACTTATCCAATGGGGGTTAAGTTCAGCTCTGAATGCGCCGGAGAAGGATGTGACTTTTGGAACCTATCTCTACATGAGTGGGACGACATTCGTCACCCTCGGGTTAGGCGATGTCACACCAATGTCAGGGCTGGCACGATTCCTCGTCTTTGCAGAGGCTGGCTTTGGCTTTGGCTTACTCGCCCTGATTATTGGCTATATCCCGGTGATCTACCAGTCGTTTTCGCGCCGGGAAATCAATATCTCCCTCCTCGATGCGCGTGCTGGCTCACCATCAAGCGCGACCGAATTATTGCGCAGGAGTTATCGAGACCGGAACATGGACGAACTTGTCCGGTTCATGCGTGAATGGGAACGATGGTGTGCTGAATTGCTGGAGAGTCATCTCTCCTATCCGGTCCTTACATACTATCGCTCCCAGCATGAACGACAGTCCTGGCTAGCAGCGCTTACTACAATCCTGGATACCTGTGTATTGCTTATCATTGGTTTCGAAGACATTTCAACTCCAACTATACGATTCACTTTCGCTATCGCGCGTCACGCGGCAGTCGACCTTGCACAGGTCTATGGGACGCCGCCGATGAATCCTAAACTCGGACGCCTCTCGCATGAGGATTTTGAACGCATGCGCGATGCTCTTGCCGAAGTGGGGTTAACGTTACAGCATCAAGAGGATGCTGAAAAACGCCTCTACGATATACGACGGATGTACGAGCCGTTTGTAAATGCAATAGCTGAGCACTTGCTGTTGAACCTTCCCCCCTGGATTCCGGAGACAAAGACGGTTGATGACTGGCAGACAAGCGCCTGGGATCATTTTGCTGAATGGTCGCCTGAAAAGCTCGATGAGATCACGCATATTATCGTCGATCACAAGAAGAAAGCACCTGTAGGCCATAGTCACCCGCATAAACATAGTACAAAAGCCGACGAGCACTCCTCAGATGGTGGTGGGCAAGCAGCATCTTCAGGGTAGGAAAGGGACTACTATCCTACTCGACGACTGCGAACTCTTCTAATTTCGGGAACAATGGTGTGGGTACAGGCAATCTCATGCCCTCTGGAACCCTTGCAAGCCTCCAACTGACTGTGTCCACTTGACCCTCAAATCCCAGAAAATGGTGTAGCTTTTGAGATGAAAATGGCAGATAGGGACAGAAGAGCACTCGCAAGCCGCTCAATACTTGAAGCATTACATAAATCGTCGTTCCTGCCGCCTCGCGATCTACCTTAATCTGTTTCCATGGTGCCTGCTCATCCAGATAACGGTTCGCCGCATGTGCAATCGCCATAGCTGCGTTAATGCCATCTTTCAAATGGCAATTGGCTATGTTATGCCCTACAACTGTGAAGCCTCGTTCCACTTCTTGCAGGATCTCGCGGTCAGCCTCGTGAAGGGTTTGTGGATGGGGCACAATCCCGCCGAACTTACTCTGTAGAAAAGTGAGCGTACGGTGTACCGCGTTTCCATAGGCAGCTAACAGTTCATCATTATTTCGTCGAATCAATTCCTCATAGGTAAAGTCGGTATCGCGTCCTTCAGGAGCAGTCACCGACAGATAATAGCGTAGTGTATCAGCATCATAGCGATCCAATACATCTTTTGTCCATATTACATTGCCTCGACTACTCGATGCCTTTGCACCGCTCATGGTCATAAACTCGTTTGCCGGTACATCATAAGGTAAATTGCGATTGCCATAGCCCATCAGCATCGCAGGCCAGATAATTGCATGAAAGGGAATATTGTCTTTCCCGATAAAGTAGTAGGACTTTACTGGTGGCTCTGCCTGGCCGGGTACCCACCAGGTCTTCCATGCTTCTGGAGTGCCTCGCCTTTCTGCCCATTCAACTGAGGCAGAGAAGTAGCCAATGACGGCATCAAACCACACATAAATGCGTTTATCCTCGTAACCATCAATCGGTATAGGAACGCCCCAATCCAGGTCGCGAGTGATTGCTCGTGGGCGCAGTCCTTCTTTGAGCCAGCTCATGGCAAATCCCAGGGTATTGGTACGCCAGTAATCTTTACCATCTGAAAGCCATGCCATCAACGGCTCTTGCAGCTTAGGCAGATCCAGGAAGAAGTGCTCAGTCGTGCGAATTTCCAGACTGGCTTGTTTACTGCCGCATAGGCGGCAGCGGGGAGCTATCAAATCAACAGGATCGAGCGTTCGACCACAGTTATCGCACTGATCACCGCGAGCGGATGTATAACCGCAATGCGGGCAGGTGCCTTCAACGTAACGATCGGGCAAGAAGCGGCGATCTGTCGGGCAATAAGGGGATTCCATTGAATCTTTGAAGATATAACCCTTATCGTAGAGCGTTAAAAAGAAATCTTGCGTAATGCGATAGTGGTTTTCTGTTCCTGTCTCAGTATATAAATCCCAGGACATACCCAGTCTATCCCATACTTCACAAATTTGACGGTGATAGCGTGCCACGAATTCACGCGGGTTGATGCCCTCTCGTTCAGCGTCAACGAGTATGGGTGTGCCGTGTTCATCGCTCCCAGAAACCATAAGAACGTGGTTTCCTGCCATACGATGATAGCGCGCAAAGGTGTCAGCAGGTAAATAGGCACCAACGATTTGGCCGACATGGGTAGAGCTTTTCGCATACGGCCACGCTACACACACAAGAATATGTTCATTCATAAAAGTAATGAATCTCCCAAATTTAGAGGTGAAGAATGTTTAAAGTTAACCTTGCGTATTATAACATAGGTTAGGAGGAGTACAAGGCTACATCCCAATGTATCGCGCGTACACTGACTTCGCGACATGCTCATCGTCTGTCCCTTTGATAATCGCACGCGCATCGGGGAAAATGGTCAGTTCATATCCATCGACGATGAAGCGCAGTAAAAACTCGTTGAAAGAGACCTGACCAACCGGGCGCAGTCGTTCAGCCAGGTCTGGTAAATTAATCCTGTCTCCCTTTTTTCCACCTCGCACCTGTACTGCATCGCGTCCACAGAGGCTTGTGCTGCTTGTTCCGCTGAGGGAGTCGAGGAATTCATATTGGTGTAGCCCACAGGATGGACAATCTGGCTGGCGTGGCAACTCTATGCGTTCACTGGTATTCTCCCACACGTCCATCCAGAACATAGCGCGACTCACCTTGTCGCTTCGCAGCAACAATTTGAGAGCCTCGGTAGCCGCGACGCCTGCAATTGCCCCTACTATTCCGTTAAGTACACCGGCGGTATCACAGGTAGGAGTCGTGCCAGGTAGTGGCATCTCTGGAAAAATGCAGCGCAAGCAGGGAGTGTCTCCAGGTACAATGTTCATCGTCACACCATACGAAGCAATTACCCCGCTGTAGATCCACGGTCGTGCATATTTAACACATACATCATTGAGCAGGTAGCGTGTCTCAAAATTGTCTGTAGCATCAAGCACCAGATCTACATTCTGTACCAGAGATTCTATACCGTCGACGTTGATGTCTTCTACCAGCGCCTCTATCTTCGTTGTGCTATTCACTCGATGCAGTTTTTCGGCAGCGGCGATTGCCTTTGGTAGCCGTCGCGCAATATCGTCCTCATCGAAAAGAATCTGCCGCTGCAGATTATTCAATTCGATATAGTCACGATCAGCAATCACCAATCTCCCAATACCTGCACGGCAGAGGTTGTTGGCAAGTACTGTTCCCAAAGCGCCACAGCCGATAATGGCTACTGATGAGTCTCCAAGCCGTTCCTGACCATCTTTACCGATTGGTCCGAACAGCGTTTGTCGTGAATAGCGGTCGAGTGTAGACATCCTAGACATCAAACTAGCTCCTTTCACGTTCCATTCTAGCACAAAATACTTAGAAAAGGTTGGCAGTTACCTATTACTATGCTACAATGCAAAAAGGCGACCGAAGATTTCTAGAAATTTGTACGTTGTACAATATAGTCTTCTAGCACAGGGATATCGTGAAAAAAGTATTGATTATCGATGACAATCCCACAATAGTAGAACTTATTAAATATGCCGTGAACCTGCAGAGCGCATTTCAGGTTATCGTCGCCTATGACGGTGAAGAGGGATTAAAAAGCGTCTATGCCGAAAATCCTGTTTGCGTTATTATCGATGTAAAGATGCCTCGCATGGACGGCTATAAACTTGTTCGTTGCTTGCGTGGTGATACTCGCACGGCAAATATACCTCTGATCATCTTAAGTGCGATGACACGTGAAGAAGATCAGATGACCGGTTTACTTTCGGGAGTTGATGAGTATCTTACAAAACCATTTAAACCAGGAGCACTTAACGCAGCCATAGAACGAGTATTACTCCTAACACCGGCGGATAGGCAACGCCGAATGGATTATTTACTACAGACACATGCTGAACGAGAATAATTGTGCATGAACTACAAAGACTGCGTAAATTACACATTCTTTTGGTAGACGATGATCCAGATGCATGCAATAGAATTCAACAGGCTTTAGGAAGTGATTTTCATCTCCATCATGCTCACTCTCTCATAGAAGCCAGACAGCACCTCAAAGAGTATATTCCCGATCTTGTAATCTGCGAGGTCTTACTTGGTAAGGAAAGCGGGCTTGAACTTTGCCGCTTTATTCGCAATACCCCTTCTCTTCATTATCTCCCTATCATGCTTCTTACCTCACTTACGACTCTCCAGGACAAAATTGCGGGATTTGATGCGGGCGCTGACGATTATGTGATAAAGCCATATGATGCGCGACATTTGATGGCACGCATCCGGTTGCTAGCGCGTATGAAGAATCTTGAACAACAGTATGATTGAGCAGTCAATCTTATCCTGGGAAGTGGCAGGCTGCCCAGTGATTTGGCTGTTTTTCTTCCAGTGGTGGATTGACCTGGCGGCAGATCTCCTGTGCCTTCCAGCAGCGTGGATGGAAATTACAGCCTGAAGGTGGATTCACCGGGCTTGGTACATCGCCTTCCAGGATGATACGTTTGCGCCGCAGCTCTATCTCTGGATCAGGGACCGGAATGGCTGAAAGTAGTGCTTGCGTATATGGATGCAAAGGATGCTCATACAACGCTTCGCTCTCGCACAGTTCAGCTACTCGCCCGAGATACATCACCGCTATGCGGTTGCTGATATGCTTCACCACCGAGAGGTTGTGCGCCACAAACAGGTAGGTCAATCCAAACTGTTCCTGCAAATCCTCCATCAGGTTCAATACCTGTGCCTGGATCGACACATCGAGCGCAGATACAGGCTCGTCAGCTACGATGAACGAGGGTCGCAGGGCCAGGGCGCGCGCGATGCCGATACGCTGGCGTTGACCGCCACTAAACTCATGAGCAAAACGGTTGACAAAGTACGGGTTGAGACCCACCACTTCGAGCAGATGGGCAACTTCTTCTGTAATTTCTTTTGGGTTGCCTTTCTTGAAGTTTTCCAGCGGCTCTGCGATGGTCTGCCCGATGGTAAAACGTGGGCTGAGCGAGCCATATGGGTCCTGGAACACCATCTGCATGTCAGCCCGCTTTTTACGTATTTCATCGGAAGAAAGTGTTGTCAATTCAGTCCCATTGAGTTTGACGCTGCCTGCCGTCGGTTTAATCAACTGTAAAATTGCCCGACCTGTTGTCGATTTGCCACAGCCGCTTTCTCCCACCAGGCCTAACGTCTCACCACGTCGGACGAACAGGTCAACGCCATCGACAGCTTTGACCTGTGCTACAGTTCGACTGAAAATACCCCCTTTTATCGGGAAGTAGACTTTTAAGCCCTTTACATCTACCATGGTGGTTCCTGTCGCCTCGAATTTTTGGACTTCTTGTGCCATTTTTCCTTTCCCCTCCCCTTAGTCTGGATAAAAACAGGCGGCCACTTGATCACCACGTCCTACCGGCATGAGTTCTGGACGTTCCTCTCGGCAACGACTCTGCACTTTGGGACAACGCGGAGCGTAAGGACAACCAGGAGATAGATTGTTCAAGTCTGGCGGTTGCCCTTTAATCGGATTGAGCTTGATGCCACGTTGATCGTCGAGACGGGGAATAGAATGCAGAAGACCCACAGTATAGGGATGCGCGGGTGTCTCGAATAGTTGCTTTACCGGTGCAGACTCCACTATATGCCCGGCGTACATCACGTTGACGTTCTCAGCGGTTCCGGCAACTACTCCCAGGTCGTGGGTGATGAGCATTACTGAGGTGTCGAATTCTTTTGACAAACCCTTCATCAGTTCAAGAATCTGAGCCTGAATAGTCACATCCAGTGCGGTAGTTGGCTCATCTGCAATGAGCAGTTTCGGATTGCATGCCAGGGCAATGGCAATCATCACGCGCTGGCGCATTCCCCCGCTAAACTCGTGCGGGTAGTTTTTGCTACGCCGTTTGGAATCTGGAATACGTACCAGGTCAAGCATTTCAATTGCCCGTTTCCAGGCCTGATCCTTGCTCATATCTTTGCGGTGCCGTTTGACCGTCTCAGCAATCTGAGAACCAACGGTAAAGACCGGGTTAAGCGAAGTCATCGGATCCTGGAAGATCATCGAAATTTTGCTGCCGCGCAACTCGGTCAATTCTTCCTGGTTCATATCGAGAATATTCACGTCGTTGAAGTTGATTTCGCCTCCGACGATCTTGCCAGGGGGATTCGCTACGAGGCGCATGACGGAAAGCGCGGTAACGCTTTTGCCACAGCCACTTTCACCTACGATCCCCAGAGTTTGACCCGGTTTGATCGAGAGAGAAACATCATCGACGGCTTTCACTACCCCTGCGCGTGTAAAAAAGTAGGTCTTGAGGTTATTTACTTCAAGCAGATTCTCTGCCATGTTCGCTACTCCGCTCACTAATCTTTTGATCGAGGGTCAAAGGCATCGCGCAGGCCATCTCCCAGGAACGAGAAAGCCAGCACAAAAATGGCCAGAACGACGGTGGGCAGCAGAATTTCCCAGGGATGAGAATCAACGAGAGGCTCTGCCTGGGCAATCATCAGGCCGATACTGGAGCCTGGGGGCTGTACACCAAGGCCGAGCAGGCTGATACCGGCCTCGCCGATGATGGTGCCCACGATGTTCAGTGTTGATGCGACTACCACGATGCTGAACAGGTTGGGGATAATATGGCGGATGATAATGCGGGTATCACTGGTACCCGCCGTACGCGCGGCCTCGATGAATTGTTGCTCTTTGAGCTGCAGTGTCTGGCCTCGCACATAGCGGGCCATCAATGGCCATGCCACGAAAGCAAGGGCCAGGGAGACCACTAACAGGCGAGCATTGCCATTCGCCCCGATAATGGGGATATTGCTCAAGTTGGTATCTGCCCAATCGCCCCAGATTCCAGCCACCAGGATGATAAACAGCAAGCCGGGGAAGGCAAAAATAATGTCGGTAAAACGCGCCAGCACCTGGTCAATGGCCCCACCATGGAAGCCAGCCAGCACTCCCACAGTGATACCCATGCCGACATCTACCACCTCTACCAGCAGGGCGACGCTTATCGATATCAGTATTCCCTGCATCAGGCGTGCCAGCAAATCACGACCAATGACATCTGTTCCCAACCAGTACTGGAATGAGGGTAATTGGCGGGCTTGCATATCAGCCTTGCTCAGATCTGAATAGAAATAGTACACCCAGGATGGCAATTCATCCTGCCGGGTGAGTTCCTGGTGATAGTACGTGTGGTAAACGTTCGGCCCTATTGGTCCGTTGATTGGACTTTGATAGATACCTCCGATGTGCTGGTAGATGGGCGGGCCAAAAATCGCCAGTAACACAAAGAAGACAATAATACCAACACTTGCCATGGCGCGTTTATCGCGCCTCAGTCTTCGTATCGAGTCCTGGAATGGTGTTGCTGGCTTTTTCTTCTGTTCCTGCAGGTCTTTCAGCTCGTTCTCGCCGAGAGTGGTAGCAAGGATGTTGTCTGTGAGCAGCGCCAAGTCCGGATCGAATAGTGCCGGGCTCATCCCCGCATCGGGAGCCATAAATCCTTCGGCAGCTACTTCCTGGTTCTTATCCCTCGTATCCATGTCTTTGTCAACCTCTTATGCAGCTTTAATGCGCGGGTCTACCAGCGTATATAAAATATCCGAGATCAAGTTGCCTATGACAACCGCCACCGCCAGAAGGACCGCCGTAGCCTCGATGACGGGATAGTCGCGGTACTGCGTCGCAGCGAGCGTCACCCCACCGATGCCGGGAATGTTGAAGATGTCCTCGAGGAAAAATGTCCCAGTGATAATCAGACCAAGCGAGAGACCGAGGATCGTGACCAGGGGAATGAGTGCATTGCGTAGCGCGTGACGGTAGATCACGGCGCGTTCGCGCAAGCCCTTTGCGCGTGCAGTGCGCACGTAATCCTGGCGCAGCACCTCGAGCATACTTGTACGAGACAGGCGTGCTAGGTATGCCAGGCCGGCTAGCGCCAGTATCACGATCGGCCCTATTTTGAACTGCAGATCAGACCAGGTATACTGCCACGGGTTGCCCCAGTTGGCTACCGGCCATTGAGCGCCGGTATGGACATCAATCCATACAATAATGACCTGGAAAAATACCGCGAAGACAAAGACTGGCAGCGAATACATCACCAGCACGATACCCATATTGGTCGTATCAATCCAGCTATTCGCTTTCAGCGCACTGATGATGCCTATGGGGATACCTATCAAAACTTCCAGCACCAGCGCCCAGAATCCCAGTTCCATCGAGATTGGCACCCCATCTTTCAGAATGTCCCAGACCGGCCGGTTCGGGTATTCGAAAGAGAGTCCAAAGTCGAACCTGAACAGGCCCGTTAAAAAATGCCAGTACTGTACAAAGAAGGGTTGGTCCAGCCCATACGTATGCTTCAACTGGACATAGATCACTGGATCAAAATGGCTTCCCATCATCGTGCGGATTGGATCTCCAGGGGCAAAATACCCCATTGTGAAGGTGATGAACGTTACACCAATAATAACGAAGATGAGGCCGATGAACCTTTTGATCAAGAATTGAACCATAGTATACCCCTTGCTCCCTTGTAAGAGGTTGTAATGTTTTCAAGACAGCCTATTCAGCTATCTCAAACCCAATGTTCCATCGCTCATCTATCGTCTCTGTTACAAAAGAAGTGTCCGTGAAACGGCACCTTTTCACAGACAAAAACCGATAGGTGGGAATAACAGGCTTTACATAAATGAACTTTTACTAATTTTAAGTGACATTTCTGCCATTGTCAAGCGAAACAGGCTTGCACCGCATGTTCAGAAAGCAGGGACAGCGATCACAGTGATCGCTGTCCCTGCTTTCGTTACCGTTGCTGCACTTGTAGGAGTCGTTTCCCTACATTAGTGAGATGCGATGTAGACGATGCCCCAGTCATTGGGTGGAATCAACAACTGTGGATTGAAGACCATGCCCTTGACATACGGTTTGAGTACCTGGCTAACTCGCACCTGGTCCATTGGCAACCAGGCGACGTCGTTGACCAACTGCTGCTCGGCCTGATTATATGCCTGCAAGCGAGAAGTCTGGTCGGGATTTACATCAGCCGCTTCCAACTGCTGCTGGACTTGCTGTTGTTGAGCCGCGTCAGCAGAGTTGTTCTGACCATAGTTGATCTGGTTGTATTGCTGGCCTTTGCCGAACTGCAGCGTCGTCCAGTCCTGCGGATCGGGATAGTCGGCAATCCAGCCAATACCCCAGAACTGCAGGCCATTAGGATTGTTCAAGGCTGCCTCTGAATCTGTGAGCAGTTTATTGAAATCCTCGGGATTCGCTTTGACACTGACGCCCAGCGTCGTCTGCCACATCTGTTGCATAGCGGCTATCGCGTTATCCAAGTTGGGATCGCCAC